>Ga0209208_10007079_pt1 | contig 15335 bp, 5 predicted proteins | sample S1TSphfallax_3_FD_187694 | JGI IMG/M metagenome (GOLD analysis project Ga0209208, IMG submission 187694) | Host-associated microbial communities from peat moss isolated from Minnesota, USA - S1T2_Fd - Sphagnum fallax MG (SPAdes) (version 2) | ecosystem: Host-associated > Plants > Peat moss >...
TCAACTTGAACCTATTCAAATCAAAGTTGGACTAAACTCGCAATTTGTTGAAACTTGAACAAATCTTCATAAGTCAATAGGATTTTGAAGTTTAATTAACTAATTCCATAAATAACATAATAGGCATTGGTTTTTTATTATACTAATTCAATCTAATGCATTTTAGTTTTCTAGCATTTATGTTTTACCTTCGAGCTTAAATTTCAAGGATGCAACCCAATTTTTAAAAGGGGGGTGAGAAGGTAATATTAAGGGGGTAAATTGTTAATAAGAAAAAAATATTTGAATAATTATTTGTGAAGACTACTTATTGGTTATAATACCAGTTATAACGACTAGTGATTATATACATTTAAGTTTTGGGTGGTTGCAAGGTAGAGTAACTCACTTTTTGTGTCGCAATATACTTTTTGTAAAATGTCATGTATTTACATCTTATTAACATGCCATAAAATCAACAATATGCCAAATTTGTGATTAGATTTAGATTGTCAACATATATATAACACATACATGTACCAAATATATAGTAATGAACTTTTGAAGTTGAAAAATATGGACTAATTTTTTATTTGTGCATCTGTATACATGCATTTTTGTGTATGGACGTTATTTAAGATATATGGATTCTATATCTAATATTTTTTTTTAAAAGAACAGAGCAAAAAAAGAACAGAGCAAAAAAAATTGCTAAAAAAACCTTAACAAAAAAAAGTTATGAACTTTTGAATTACCTAAAATGGGCCATATTAAGTTCATATCATAATCAAATTTTGGTGGATTTCAATTTTTTTTCTTTTAACATGTATGTTAAAAATTTGGTTTAAATAATTTATTTTCATATGGACTTTTAAGTTCATTAACCACCATGTAATTTTTTATTTAAACAATGATATCACAATATATTACCATTTTAACATTACCATAAAAACTTTTAGGGAGTGGTGTATTTGTAAAAAATGAGCCATCTTAGCTGGCAACCACCCTTTTGAACTTTTAACTTCTTATAAAAGCAACACATTCCTTTGTCCAAAAGCATTGTACATCTTCTTGATTTTTGTTGATGAGGTTGCTCAATTTGTTATAAGAAGGTTACATGTGGGGAACCCTTTGATGAATAGAACTTGAATTTTCACTTTTAATTTCATGTTTACTTGGCATTCTATTCTTGAAGTTGTCTTGGCAATTTGTTAACAGGTAGTAGTAACCTATTCTTATCTTCTTGCTACATGTTCATTCTAGTAGGGATATGTTATTTTGAGAACAATGCAAGTTAATAAAACTAAATAAAATTCAAGGTATAATTAGGAGGAAATGGAAAGGTAGATGTTCCCTTTTATCAACCTTTTCCATCTAGGAGTTTGGAGTCATGTATGAAATCTACAAAACAATATTCTTTTAAAAAAAAATTTGCATGCGATTTTGAACCAGTTTGCATGTGACAAAAAAATTGTGTCCGTTTCTCAGTGTGAACAAAGGCCAAATGAGTATCTTTTTTGCATGCGATTTTGAACCAGTTTGCATGTGACAAAAAAATTGTGTCCGTTTCTCAGTGTGAACAAAGGCCAAATGAGTATCTGGATGATCAAATAACCTAGTGTTTGAAGACCTGCGAGGATATCGACTAGTGGAAAGTGTCAAGACAATGGACAATTGGTCATCGAGCTTTGAGGGCGCATGCATCTTTGTGTTGTTTGCTTTCTATTTTTTTTGTTGTTTGTTTTTTGTAGGTGATGAGCTTTGTTTTGGTTTTTTCATGGATTGGGCGGCACTCGGCATTGATCAACTTGGAGTGTTGTGCTATCTTTGGATGCCATGCATTATGAAGGATGGTGGATGGCAACTACAAGGAAGAGCTTCCAATTTTCGATAGTTAAGTCTCTTCTAGCTATGTTTTTGACTTTTTGAAGTAAGGGATTTTTTGAAGTTTGCCACTAGGGTGTATGTGTGTGATTGTGTGTTTTAATTTGGAGAAAGCAATTTGTCAATGGTTGTGGGAAGGGATGAATGCGTTGAATACTATTGAAGCCTTTCAATAGGGGATTTTTAAAATTTGATGTCCCATAACCCTTTCTCAAAGGTTAGATAGGTTAGATAGACAATGTAACGACCAAATGAAGAAAGTGATGAAGGTCTTAGGGGTTTCAAGAACAAACTACATGGCAATTAGGTTTGTGGTGGAGAAGGTTGTCCTTTAGTTTGGGATACATTGAACTCTAGTGTTCCTAGAAATTAGTATCCACAACTGTGGGAACTTTGAAGAGAATTAAGTAGGTAGGTTTGGGATTTATCAAATCTTTTTGGTAGTGTGATGTCTACATTCTTGTTTTCTTTTTGTCCAACTTTTCAAAAATTATATTCAGTGATTGGGTGGGTTTCATTTTGAGACATTATGAGTTGTGGGTGGAATTGCCTTGTTAGATTAATTGGGTTCAAAAGAATAAAGTGGAAGTGACCTGATTCCTTATGGTCCATAGATCAATTTGATTAAGGTAGACTTGTGCCTTGCATTGTTGCCATTTATTCCTCCCCCTACATTGTTATTGCTTGTTTTCCACCTTACATTGTTGTTGGTTGTTGCTTAGCTTGCTTTATTGTTGGTTGTTCCTTGCATTGTTGGTTGCTACTTGCTTTGCATTGTTATAGTTCATTATTCGCCTAGGTTGTTGTTGTTCGTTGCTCACTTGCATTGTTAATATTTAATGTTTTCCCATGTTGTTATTATTTGTTGCACACCTTGTGTTGTTCTTGCTTGTTTTTCACCTTTGTTGTTGTTTTGACTTGTGTTGTTCCTACTTGCCTTTTGTTGCTACTACTTGCCTCGTGTTACCTTGTGTTGTCGTTGCTCCCCTTTTGTTGTTTTTGCTTGTTTTGTGTTGTTCCTCCTCACCCATGTGTTGTTATTCCTCACCTTGGTTCCTTTGGTTGTTGCATTACACCAAAACATGGCAAATATGACTACACCCATGACTAAGTTTGAAGTCATAAATGTCATCAAATAATATATATATTAATTTCAATTTAATTCAACCATTTGGTGGGTAGGTAAGTAAGTAGGATCCTATTTATTTTTTGGTGACAAGCATTTTTTATTGACTCATCACTAGTATCATTTGCACTTTGAATATATTTGGTGCATATATTGTGTGTAGACCAATATTTTTTCACCTAGTTATATAGTTTCCAAATTTGAACTTGTTGACAAAGGATATGGGATAAATTTACAACATTATCTCACATCATCCTTTGTCACATACAAAACTATCCAACTTTGACTATTATTATCTTTTTCATACTTTGTCCAAATGAAAAGAAATAAGTTTCATTTTTAAATATTTTTCCAAGATCTACACATATAAAAATATCAAGTAATTTGACTAAAAATGAATTTGAATCTTCACTATTTCATACATTTGAACAAGAATGATATCTTGAAAAGTTTTTATTTACATGTGGTAAAGGACTTGAAATTTGAAATTTTTGTTTAATACATTTTTAACTTTAAATTTTTTCAAATTCCACAACTTGTGAGTGTTTTTTCAGTGTGATTTTCAAATTCCACAACTTGTGAGTGTTTTTTCAGTGTGGGAAATCAATTAATATCATTTCCTCTTTTTTCTCATCAAAATTCCTTTATAAAGATTTTTTTTAGTTTAATATTTTACAAAAGTGACTACTTTTGATGCAACAATTGTTCAAGTTCAAAAATCCTTTATTAAAACCAGAACTCAAAATAAAATTATTTGAATTTTTATTTTGAATTCCTCAACATTCATATTAGTCATTTAACACAACTTCCCATTATTAATATGGCATTAAAGTCACACCAAAAATATATATCTAACAAAATTATAGTTTTGAAAAAGTTTTCGTGATCATCTGACATGGGTTTTGGTTTGTTTGATTGTGACTACATTCAATAATTTCAATGATGATGAATTTTCATCAAAGATTGTTTAGTAGGATGACAATAGGCTCCCATAGTATTTCATCCTATCATTTTTTTCACATAATATGCTAAAAGGAATTATTCTAACTCAAAATTTGTAATATAACTACCTAAAATGACATCTTTACATAATGACTTCTCATATGGTTGTAATCTCTTGGATTTCTTGTTTTTTTGTATTCTTGTTGCATGCATCTTTTGAAATCTCTTTATTTCTTTTCTATTGAATGCTTGTTATGGTTTTTTTTTTTTTTATTTAAAACCCATTGGGTCCAAATTATGGATCTTAACAAATAAGATTGCTCTACTTCATTAAACCATGAAATTTGGATCTTTATATGATTAATAATTCTTAAATAGAGTATGATTGATTGAAGAGTCCATCCTTTGATTTGAAGATCTTTAAAGGTCAATTATAAAATCATCTTTTGAAAATTTAGAAAACATCAAATAATTAATCATATTAAATTTTATAATATGAAAGTTGAAAATATTTAAAATTTAGAATATACATTAAATATTTTGTTTGAGATGTATAAATGGTTTTGTCATTCAAAATTGTTAAATTTTATTATTTGAAATCATAATAAAAAAATTTCATCAAAATTTAATTCTATATTATAAATCTATGCGTATTATAATTGTTTATGATGACTTTGGCCTTGTTTATTTTTTTAACTCTAGCTCAAAAGTTGGTCCATGCCATTTGGAAAATAATGAGTAATATTAACTTGCAAGTCTTGCTCATAATATAAATTTAACCTAAAAATTTATATTTTACAACTTCTTTGTTCTTCAATAAATTTTAAAAGATATTTTGTCATAAAACATTTCCTGCAATATACTTTCAAAATCTTGTAATAAATTACATAATTGAAGTATATTGAGTTGAATTGCAGTATACATATAATTAATATATTGACTTCAAAATAAGGATTTAATTTGAAAATAAGAAACATGAAATTGACCATAGGATATATGAAATCCAAAATAATGTTATGCTTGTATATGGTTGAAGTTTTATATTCTATACATGTAAATAACCTAGTCACAATTCCAAATGCATGTCGTTGGTAGTGTGTAATAGTGCAAAGCCCAAGTCTATTAAAATAACCTTATGAAGGAGAACATGCAAAGAAAAATCCTCATGTAAATGGAACCAAAAACTCTAACTTTTTTGTTGCCAAAGATTCTTGTAAAAAAAATGATGCGTAGTAGAAGTAGGTTTTGGGAGATTTAGCTATTGTAATTGTAAACAATCATTTGCCAATGCATTTTGTTGGATGCCAATGGTTAAAAAATCTAGTTTACATTTATGTCCAAATGTTGTTTTACTTTCTAAGAAATAGTTTTCAAGAGAAAATTTGCCAAAGTTAGTGGAAAAAACTAAACATTTATATGTCCTACTTGCTTTGGTAGATTATTATTCTATAATAACAAGTTTTGATATGTGGATGTCAAAAAGGGCTTATGACATTTTGTCCCTTGCTATTAATTTTTTGGGGGTTTATTGGTAACCAAAACATATTGTAACTAGATGTTTTGAAGCATCTGATACCTCTAGGCATGCATTAACCAACGATTTATTAACTAATTTGTTAAACAAATATGACTTGAAAAAAAATATCAATGCTCATGTTAAAAATGAAGGAGCTAATTTAAATCCTATGACCATAGTCTTTAACTATGTTGTTAGTTGTAATGTTTTAGGCTTCATAAAAAGTTTTTAAGGTAGCTATTTTAACCATGCATTCTTTAATGCTTGTCAATATGTTTCAATTGATGAAAAAGTTTGTAAGGGTTTGAAATATGTTATCTATCAAAATTGCCCAATTTGACTTATATAAATGCATAACTTGGCCAAAAAAGTTAAGGAAAGGTAGATAAGAATGGAAGAAAGCTTGTGGAGATTTGATTATTCCTCAAAGAAAATTGAACACTTTAGTTACAACAAGGTTATTATCGAAACTTTAATATTTCCTTGTTTATTATTATTTTTGTTGAGAAATTTTGCTAAAATGTATCTTGATGATTTGTTGGTTTTTTCTTTGTAGGTTTGTCAACAAAATCATTTTTTTTCAAGAGGCTATATTGTTTAAGAATGCTATAATCTTCTGTTATAATTGGTAGAATTCAATGAGGATGACAACCAAAGTTCCACCCCTTTGACATGGCATATTTGTCAAATTGTTGTTCATTGTGTCTCCCTTGTTATAATTGCTTGTGTTTTAAACCAATCTAGGGGACATTGGTTGTTAAATGATGCCTTTCATTCTACCATTTCCATGAACTTCACATTGAGAGAAAAATCAAAAAATGCACCATCTTTTTAGACCTTAATGGAAAAGGATTATGGTGTGGCATTTGAATTAATTTGTTTGGATTTCAACATTAGAAAAGAGGTTTGGGTAGATGCAAGCTATAATGGCTTAGAAACGACAAAAATCCCAATCCCAAAAGCCCATATAAATGGATAAATAAACATTAGAATGGAAAAAAACATTAAAAACCAATGTTGAATGGGCCTTATATGGTGATTAATCAATTAATAAAGTCCATATGAAATGATGCCCATCTAGAATATATGTTAGGGGAAAAGAATATCAATCCAACAAAAAATGACCAAGATTGGGACTTTCGAAAATTAGGCCTAAATGTGGTCATTCAAAAGTTGATCGTTATTTGTTAATGAAAGCTTTTGTTGTAATTTTTTCAATCCACATATATTTTTTCCATCATGTATCATATATTGAGTCCCTATAAAAAATGTTGAAATGAAATCATAGCAAAAAATGCATTTGAATGTTAATGTAAAACCCAAATTATAGTCCAAATGTCCAATTGATGGCTTTACAATGTATTTTTGGGTGTAATCATACTAACATGTACTAAAAATAATTGTAACCACTACTTAATTTTTAAATTTTGGATTGTAATAAAAAACAAAAATAATAAATATAATTTTTTTTATAAAAGTTTATTGTGAATACATTATGTACATGTGATAAGAATTTGGAATCAATTTAATGAGTGATAAATATGTAAAAGGGACTTTTAACCTTTTGTAACCACTATTTAAAAGTTGCATAAAAGCAACTTAAAGTAGTTTTGACATTAAAAACACAATTTGAAAAAAAATTAATGACATATTTTTGGATATTTTTTAATATACACCTTAAGATAATAGTATTAAAAAGCTTTAAATATTTTTAATACTTTTTTGAAAGACCTATTAAGAAGATTTGAATCCACCATAATATTTCCAATTTCCAACACCACCAAAACCTAGGTCACCAACAAAACTGAGATTACCACCTAAAATGGTGATCATTCACACCAGTGTTTTTTTAAAGGATTTTCTGATGTAGCCAAGGTGGCCATAATCTAAAACACAAGTTAGCCAAAATTGGCTACATACTAAGTAGAAACAAAATAATGTTCTTAACTACCTACTGAAACTTATCAGAAATTTCAGTGTTTATCATTTTTTTCCTTCGAAAAATTGCAAATTTGGGCCATTTTTTCAATGAAAAGTCCCTTATCTAACTAGAAATAGTATTTTCCAGGTCCAAATTTGACACTAATTTGCTAATAAAATAAAAATGACCCACAGACAAAAGTAACATCACCTGCCAAAACTGGGATCATACACAAGAGAGCTAAAAATTAAAATTTTGCAATAGTGGCCATGCATTAATACATGTAGCAGATAACATGATGGGATTCAGTCTTTTGAAAAGGCATGCTTGCATGGATCAGAATTAGAGAGGAGGCTAATTCAGAATTTGTGAAGGTTTGCATTCTTCTTATTCTTTCTCCTTGTTTTTATTTTGGGTTCAAGAAAAAGTTTTTTTGTTTCAATTTTGTGACATCAAAAACTCAGGCTAACCTTACAGATGGCCTCAAATCACTTTGTTACAATGCAAAACAAGAGTGTTTTTCATTCCATACCCAGTTGTTAGAAAAGAAAATTTGAATTTCCTTATGTGTTTTAACTTGGAATGCTTAATGTGATATTTCAGACTGATGATTATTGTTGCATTTTAATTGATAATTTTTATATTAGGTTCAACTTGGAATGCTTAATGTGATATTTCAGACTGATGATCATTGTTGCATTTTAATTGATAATTTTTATATTAGGTTCAACTTGGAATGCTTAATGTGATATTTCAGACTGATGATTATTGTTGCATTTTAATTGATAATTTTTATATTAGGTTCAACTTGGAATGCTTAATGTGATATTTCAGACTGATGATTATTATGTTGCATTTTAATTGATAATTTTATATTAGGTTCAACTTGGAATGCTTAAACCCTAAAGCTAAAACAAATTTTGGTCCACCTTACCTTGGGATTTCCAAACCCCTCGTGGTTTGGGGCTAAAATGCTTTCAAATTGATGATCATCACCAGCCTTCTTTATATAGCCAAAATTAAACGAATTTCATAGATTAAAAAATCGGAACATAATGAATATTTCTCAATAAAGGAAATTCAAATTAATGAACTCAAAAATTAAGTGATTTTGGAGGGTTTAAATTTTCAGACTTGAGAAAAAAAAACCTAAAAATCTCTAGATTTTCATATTTGGCTTTCAGTGTGTAGCAAAATTATGGAATGATGATTAAAAATTTGTAGTTCATATTTGGTTTATAGACAAATTTGAATGATTCTTCCTAGTGATTATAACATTGTTTTTGCATGGTGTTGTAAATGATCATGACGTTGGGTACAAACAAATATTCTAAAAGGATCATTGAGATTTATCATGGTGACTTTTCGATGAATATCTTTCTGGAATTAGGATGGCCTTGCTTTTCCTCCAAAACCATTGTGATAAATATGTGATAAAAAATTGTTTCTTTTTTGGATTCAAGATACCATTCTTCAGTGATTCTATTATGGGCGAATTTTCACCAAATTTCGCCCTAAAAATCATGATTTCAACCTATACAAAGGATTTTTCATGGAAAGAAATGACCCAAATATGCCAAATTTTGAAGAGAAAAAAATTCCAAATCTCTAAATTTTTATCCCATTATTGTCAAGCATGGGATGGCAGGTGGATCTTGTGGAGAAATCCATGATGAGTGTTTGGCACAACTACATTTGTTGGGCCAAACAAGGACTATTGCATTGGATCCAACTTTTGTAAGTTTGATCTTGTTAAAACCGTTTTCACATTAATGAACCCGTTTTTTTTGGGTGAAAGTGTTTAAACTGTTTAGATCGAAACATATTGTTTTGGTGTTTAGAGTGTGGACATAATGAGTGATGTATAACATCTTATTTATTGGTAGGGACAACATGTTTGTGATGCCTTGTTCTACATGATTAATCTGTGTAGGCCAAAAGCATCACTATATATAAAATAATTGGTGTATGTCCACAAATTTTTTGATTCAGTAATTCATGATTAGTTGGAGCCCCCCTAGTCCCTTGAAAATCCCTAGCCAAAGTGAGTGACAATGAAGCCACGAGTGGATCATCCCCGCACATGAAGGTTATGGGCTACACTAAATAACATTTATGGAGAGGGGGACTTACCAATGGGTAGCATGTCCCCATTAATTATCAAGCCAATAGTGGGGAATGGATTATAGAAGACACGCTACCCATTGGTACCCTCGCCTCTCTCCACTGCCGTGACTTAGTAATTATTGGGGATAGGTTACCCATTGGTACCCTCCCTCTCCATAAATGTTATCTATTCCTAGAACATATGGGGCAACCTTGCTGTAACCATAGTAAAAGAATTGTAGTTGGCTCAAGGGTTAGATCGTACCTCCCTGCATTGGATGCAAAAATGGCTACAATTGTAGTTACGTTCACGACTCGTGGATGTTGAAAACAAAATGCTTCCTAAATTTTTATTGTCCCATCGAACGAAAAATGTCCCAACTTAAAACTGTTAACTAAATAATTCTCAAGGTCTTATCAATCCTTTCTTTTGATCATTTTGCTTGCAAAATTAGTTTACTTATTTACATTCTATAAAATAATTGGTGTTTATCCGCAAATTTTTTATTCAATAATTTGTGATTGGCTAGAGCCCCCCCTAGTCCCTTGAGAACCTTTAGCCAAAAATATTTCTCACATTTAAGTTTAGTTATTTACATTTTTTGCAACCCCACCCTATAAAACTGAAACTAAAACTATAAATGAGTGAAAGACTACTATAGCAAACCACTTGGACCAATCATTATGATTGGCCAACTAGAAACATGGAGCAGCAATTAAATCATATTAATAATTACACTTTTTTTTCACTGGTGCATAACTTTACGGCCTCAACAAATTGTGCAAATTTTTTGGGCCAAAACCATTTTGTTGGAGCAACATAAAGTTTTAGGCTTGAGCTTCAGGCTTGAACAACAAATTGGCAATTGTAGAAGGTATCCACAAGTTTGCACATATGGGTAGGCGTTGTTGTTGTGCTAGGTCGTAGTACATAAATAATTGGTGTCTGTCCGTAAATTTTTGATTCGATAATTCATGATTGGTTGGAGGCCCCTTGGTCCCTTGAGAGCCCCAAGCCAAAGTGAGCAACGGTGAAACGGCGAGTGGAAAAGAACAAAATGGTGTTCCTATTTCAAGTGATGCCACAATAACTCTCTCACTTTATGCGTTGAAGGTGGTGAGTTCAGTCCCTTGTTGGAGGTGGTTTGGCTACACACTCACCCACTCATCGGTGGTGAATTTGTTTTCACCTAGTCACTTGTTGGTGATGGGGAGTCCACACGGACCCCGACTCACCCATTTGCTTGGCCACATTTCATTAAGGTTTTCTTTTTTGCTTCTGCATTGTAACCACATAATGTTAACATTTTCTTTTTTGTGGTGTTAATGATACTTCTGTCAATCCTTTCTCCTAACCACATGCTTGTTCAAGGAAGCTTCCGATCCAAAAAAAGCCAATAAAATGAAACTAGGTGGATTCTAGTATTCCAAATGGATTACAAAAATTAATAACTTACTTTTTAGCATTTTCTGGGCACAAAAAATTGAACACAAAGCTTTATAATGCAATAACTTATAGAATAAAATGAATAAGTTCTAATGGGTAACCAAGAATATATATATTTAAAAATTTCTACTTTAATATCTAGTATGTAGTTAAATTTGGCTAAATTTTTTTTTTGGAAACAAAAGTCAAATAAAAGATTGATGGCTTGAACCATCACAAAGGAGACAAAAAAAGAAGGCCAAAGAAAGGTTTAAAGAGGAACAACTCGCACGAACAAAAAAAGGGAAAAAACTAGTCCCTCTCATGGTAGGAAGTTATTTCACCCATGGCCCTTTTAAAGTCACTTGCATGCAAATCATTAGATTTAATAGTAATGGGAACATGTATTACTCGCCAATGCAATCTTCCTTTTTATAATAGAGGCTAAAGCATGTTGAAGAATAATACTAACACACTACTTGAAAAATTGAATGCAAAAAAACAAGGATAAATGACCTCTTGATCGTTTATTATGGAAAAGATAAGCACATTCCTTGATGAATCAATCCATATCACACCTAGGTGGACCATGCACCTCCATGGCCATCGAAATAAAATGGTGCCCCTCATGAAGCCCTATATATTTACAAATTTTAACAATGGTGTTAAGTTTCGCAGTTGCACCTATTGGTCGATTAATGACACTTGAAACCACTGTTTCTCGTGTCAGGTCAATAACCACCACATCGGCAACAAAAACTTAGTCCTCTTGGGTCATGTATAAATTGATTCATAATGAAATTCTTGACGTAAGGGTGTATCATCGTTCTCTCCATACAACATGACCACTCTTTCGAGCAAGGGCATACATGACAATTCGAATGGTGTCATGTGTGGCTATTTGTTGACCTCCAAATGGGCAATGAGCTAAGTTTTTGCCAAATGCATCCAACCCATGTTCACACACATGAGAGAAAACTAGATGTTAAGGGTTGAATCAAACCAATTCGAAAAGGCAAAGTTGAAATGAAAGTAAAATGTGCAATGCAAAACAATAGATGGATGGCCTAACAACCAACCATAGCCATGCCCCCTTCCCCGAACAAAAATGAATGCGAGTTTTGAATGTTAAGGAAATGGAGTCATCCTTGGAGATAGACCTAAGGGATGTGTTGTGGCGGAAGTTCATCAAAAATACTTGTAGACTTGGGGTGTTGATAATTGCAAGACACTCAAAACAAAAATGCATATCCTTAATTGTAAAAGGAAGGCCATTTTGCATTGGAAGTAAGCATGATTAAAACAAGTGTGGGCCTCCCTCAACCTGATAGACATATTCCTCCAAAACGGGTCTATCAAAAATATGAAACCTAAAGCACAAATATGAAACCAATAGAGCGCAACTCTTTAAAAAAATAGATGGGGCACAATCCCCCACAAAGAGAAGGCCTATACCACCAAAGGATATTGATAGTCGAGCCTTGTTAAGGGGCCTTGAAAAGACTCCCATGATCCTAGACCCATAATGTCCCCACATACATGCATACTTCTCTCATTGAAATTTGCCAAAAGAGATAGGAAGGAAGAAGAAAAATGTAGTGTCTATGTGAGATAAGAAGGTTGATGAACTACACATGAGGACAAAATACCCAAAACATTTTGGGTGTTTCCTTGGAAAGGAAAATCATCGATATGCACCACATCCTAAGATAAAGCCTCATCCAAAACATGCTTGGAAAAGTATTCAAAACCCATTGGCACACTCAAAATGTATAAACCCACCTATGAACCATAAGCCCAACTAAGGCTAATTGAGTTGAAAGATGGTCAAAGGTGCAGGTAATTTCATTCAAAGGTCCCACAATGTGAATATTGTTTGTTAGGGATGGAAAGATGTTGTTGGGGCCTTGTGCGATGGTCTTTAAGAAAGTTCGACAATCAACCAAAATTTAAAAGACCTTCTAGAGGGTCACCTTGCCTCATGCCTGAAGATGACTTAATAATGCTGATCCCCTTCACATGTCACCCATGCTAATAGTAAAATATTTTCTAGATGATCACCATTTTGGTTACATCACAAAATCCTTTAAGGAAATTCTACCATTGCTTTTTAAAAAGACATGCAACAAAATAGTAATGCGACATCTTTTTTGGGTTGAAAATAACTTTTGCATCACATAAAAGAGTACATGATTTTTTTATAGCTTGCATGTGCTTACACCAATTTTGGTTTTGTAGATTCCAAGTGTAATGTCAATAAAAAATGGGGGAACATTAGTTGCACCTTGGAAGGGACCTTGGTTGAAATGTTACCATGTGATGGAACAATACCTTTCCTTATTGTACATGACATACTCCTAGGGGAATCAAGCTTTAATAACCTTACTTTAATTTTTCACTATTGATATTAAAACTTAATTTTTAAAAAAATGATTTTAGATGTTTTTAATCATTAAAAGTGAAGAAAACATTTCCAAATTCATATATGCAATTTTCACTATGTTGTTAAACATATAAAACAATGATAAAGGACTTGTATTTTATTATGGTTTTTTGTTGGATTGAAAAACTCTCCTAGGGATGACAAATTTTTTTACATCTTCCAATGAATGATTGCCATTTTAGCTACCCAGAAAATTCCTTAAAAAAATAGGCCTTAAGGTCAAAGCAAGATAAATTATAACCAAAATTCACCTTGTTTACTTGCAATGCAATCAATTGAAAGTAGCATGAAAACCCATCATCAAAATAATTGTACATCAAATGTTTTGATTTGAATAACCAAAAACAATATAGTTCTTCATTATTTTGCATTCAATTTCAATTTCCAACTTATTCTAATACATATTTTACCTACTTATTTCAAATGCAATTAGTTTTGTAGTGCGGGTTGATGTAAAATACATGTAAAGTAAGGAGAAGTAGGTGCCAAAAAATTGAATTTTAATTTTAAAAATCTTAAGATTAAAAATATAATGATCTTTACATCCTAACTTAATAAACACATTTTCAATTCAATATTATGTGTTTAAAGTACCCACAAATTTTTTTAAATCCTCTTTTTAAATGCATCGACTTTTGATGTACTTTTTTTTAAAAAACATTTTGTAAGTAGCTTCTCATAAGTTCAATAGAAATCCATGATGATTTTAAAACTATATTTCCATTCATTTTGATTTTATATGCATAACACACATAAAGTGATAAACAAATATTTTTGTGTTCACTTTACCTTGCTTCCACCCTTCATTAGGCTAATTCCATAATACATGATGTACATAGACAAAGTCCAAATGTAGGTTTTTAATTAAAATCACTATCAAATGGTGTTGAAAAATAACCGGCCCCAATATTCTGAAGGAACAATAAAGACAAGAAGGCTAGAAGATGAAGGTCATAAAATAAGGATTTGTACAAAATACTTCATTTTTATTCCATCATGCCAACAAGGCCAGAAAATGAGGATTTGTACAAAGTACAACACCTTTATTCCACCATTACTTTATGCAAAGGCAAAAAAATGAAGGGTCGTAAAATAAGGATTTGTACAAAGTATTACACCTTTATTACATCACCCTTTATGCAAGGCTAAAAAATGAGGGTCACAAAATAAGGATTCGTACAAAGTACTATAAGGCAAATTTATCCTTGAGTGGTACCATTGGGAATGTCACACCCCAAATTTTTGAAACCCATCCAACTTCAGAACAACATAGGACTCACATAAATAAAGCTTTTTATTTCAAATTATTTATCAAAAGGTTACATAAGTCATGAAGAATTCAAAACTCTAATTAAATTTACAATAAAATGTGTTTTGATGTGGAAAATGAATGCATAAGAAAAAATAATTAAGAATGTCACACAAGGGGTTGTTTTGATCTAGAACATAAAAGGAATATATTTTTTAGGAATTTTTCTTGGATGTTAATTTTTAAGAATATTTCAAATGCCAACCTATTTTATGTCTTTTATAGATAATTGATTGAATCAATTTTCCTTTAGTTATGAATTTCAAAAGTGAAGATTGTGAAGTCCTAAAGGGCCATTGATGTCAAGAACACAAATGATAACCATATTCATCTTTTGTTATTTTAATGACTAGTTTGAATCATTCCTTGTGCATGTACTAAATAAACAAGACAAAATATCTAATGTGTAAATGTAAAGACACCTTAAAAAAATAATCTTGAATGGGTTAGAAATGGTTCATGAATCAATATGTTAATGCATATTATAGGTTTTTGGGTGCTCATTATTTTTCATGAGTGTGCATAGGTGGGGAAAACAAAGTTCACATAGTCCAATCAAATAAACCAATATATAAGTAAATGAAAGTTCATTTCTTAAATTGGGTTCAATTTTCCTATGATTTTGGCAAGGTGGTTCCTAGTGGTGCCACCCAAGGATAAGTTTGTTGTACACCTTTATTCCA
>Ga0209208_10007080_pt1 | contig 15335 bp, 2 predicted proteins | sample S1TSphfallax_3_FD_187694 | JGI IMG/M metagenome (GOLD analysis project Ga0209208, IMG submission 187694) | Host-associated microbial communities from peat moss isolated from Minnesota, USA - S1T2_Fd - Sphagnum fallax MG (SPAdes) (version 2) | ecosystem: Host-associated > Plants > Peat moss >...
GTTTTTTGAAGTTAAATAACAACTTTCAGAATTGAAATGTCAAATTTCAGATTCAAATAATATATTCAAAACTAAAATGTCCATTTTAAGACTCAATTAATAATTTTCTGACTTGAAATATTAATTTCGAGAATCCAAAATAATAATTTGGAATTCAAATTTCAACTTTCAAGTCAAATAATTTCTTAAAATTTTAATTTAAAACTTCAGAATTCAAATATCAAATTTCAAGTTCAAATAAAAATATTTAAAATCAAAATGTCGATTTTTAGATTCAATATATATTTTTGAATTGAAATACTAGTTTTTAGATTCGAAAAAATAATAATTTAAATTCAAATATTAATTTTTAGGTCAAATAAGTTTTTTGAATTTAAATAACAATTTCTAGAATTGAAATGTCAATTTTCAGATTCAAATAACAATATTCGAAATTGAAATGTTCATTTTTAGACCCAATTAATAATTTTCAAACTAGAAGTATTAATTTTGAGAATCCAAAATAATAATTTGGAATTGAAATTTCAAGTTCAAATCAAATGATTATTTCAAATTTAAATGCAGAATTTTCAAAGTTGAAATATAAATTTTCATATTCATATAAAAATATTTGAAATTAAAATGTCCATTTTTATAATCAATTAATAATTTTCTGAATTGAAATACTAATTTTTGGATTCGAAAATATTAATTTAGAATTCAAATATCAATTTTTAGATCAAAAAGCCTTTTTGAATTTAAATTGAAAATATCATATTCAAATCAAAAATTTGAAATTCAAATAATGTTTTAAACAATTGAAATAACAATTTTCAGATTTGAATAAAAAATTCAAAGTTCAAATATTAATTTTGAGATTCATTATATGAACAATATACATACGTATGCATATTATATATATATATAATTTTAGTACATACATTAAAATACACCCCTATGTCATTGTAGAATACCTTTAGGATGCAACTAATTTGGTGACTATTGCAACTAATGAGACATATCAACCTATTAATGGATGAAAATAAATGTAAAATCGATCCAACCAATAGGATGAAATTTCTAATAGTTGCATCATAATTCTGAAAATGACCAAAATAGTTGAAATTTGGTCTTATAGTTGCAAATATTCTCAAATTTAGTCGCAAATGATTACAAGTCACATGTAGTTGTAAATGGAGTGGTTACATTTTGGCTAATTTCTACTAATGTTTGATGTTGAAATTTTAAAATATAAATATATAAATATAAGGAATCTATAACTTGATGTTTTTCCCAAAAAATTGAAAATTTGGGTCTATTTGATGTTCATGAATCCTTTATGACATGTAAATGGTGTTTAAAATAAAGTTGTAGCTTATAATACAAAACAGTAAACCTCAAAGTAGTTAACATGTTTTGGCATGATTTGAAATGGTGATCATATTTCAATGAAAAACATAGAAATCTAGTGCAAAATCTTACATTTGAAGAAAATCATATTTATTCAAAAATGATTAACAAAGAACATGTCATATATTGAGGAAATTATAATAAGTAAAAATGATAATTAAAATAATATTTTCCTACAAAAATCAGTTCTATAAAAAAATATTTTATGGAAAAATGATTATTGTCTCTTGAAACAAAGTAAACATATTGATTCATTGATACACGATTTCACCTTTAAGATTTAATAACTAATAATAACATAAGGTGGAAGAACCTATAATAACCAAAAATAACGTAAGTTAAAAATTAAAATAGCTTGAAATAACCAATGATGGAATAAGTTGAAATAACCATGGGTGGAATAGCCTATAGTAGCCAATAATAACCAATAATACCCTAGGGTGGAATAACTTTGAATAGACAAGAAAAGCTTAGGGTATAATAACCTAAAATAATTTTGGGAATAATACCTTAAAATAATCAAAGGTGAAATAGTTGAAAAAAACCTAAATCAAAATAACATAAAATCATTTTAAGGTACATAACTAAAAAAACCTAATAATAACTTAAAAGCCTAGCCTATGTTAACCTAGGAATAGCTTAGGGTAGCTTACACTAACCTAGGTGACCTTCATGCTTGCACTTTAAGTTGGTGAACTAGGTGAGCTAGGGTAACATGGGTTGTGAGGTGCCTAGCCTAGGTTCTTAGTTGCTTAGCTTAATTTATGTTCTTAGCTTAGGTGGTGAAATGCCTAGTCTAGCCTAGCTATGAACTAGAAGGCTAGCCTAATGAATTAACTATTAATGATTTGATTATCTATTAGTGAAATAATTATTAATGAATTTGATTAAATATTAGTGACAAAATTATTAAAAATTTTGATTGACTATTAGTGAATTCACTTGTTTATAACAATTTGTCCTTGTTCACTTAAAGGTTGACCAATGTTGCCATGGTAAATTTGTTCAAGTTCATTTGAAATCTAGGGAAATATAAAGTGAATTGGGACACATATTGATGCAATGAAGATGTTAATCATTAAGTTATCACAAATTGACCATGTACTGATCTACACAATGAACATAATGTTTTACTTCAAGGTGAAAACATATTAGAGTAATAAAAAATATAGTTATAAATATATTTTTCCTAAATTTGCAATATTGGTCAAGATTTTTACATAAAACATGAAGATAATATTATGAGTTTCATGTAAGTTTGAGAAGCCTAAAACTTGGCCTATAGATAATATTTCAAAAACATTCAACAACCAGTGAAGATTTTATATTTAGTGAATGCATTTCAAACAAAATAATACATTTCACAAAGTGTGAAAAAATAAATTTGTATTTTAAAAGTGAGGTTATAATTGATTTTTTTATTTGAAATTTTATGTGAAGAATGATAATGATATAAAAAAAGAAATTCACCAAAATCAATGAAAGTTGTTGCATTTGCTTAACATTTTGATCCTCTTATTCACAATTATTTTGTTCATAACACAAATTTAAAACTTTATTACTAAATGTTTCATCAAAGAAAGATTGATAATGAAAGAAGATAACATTCTTGAGTTGGGCACAATGTTTTTTTTGCATTTTTGTTCTCATTTGTTAATGTTATTGAATTGCAACCATGAGGTCTTATGGCTATTAAAATTTGGGATCAAAATGTATGTTATATATCAAAGTTATCCATAAAGTAATCCTCACTTTGGACCTCACTACTCTACCCACTCATCCTCCCTTTTGAACTATCCATAAAATCCACCAAAATGAAGGTCACTCTTCAAGACGAAGGATGAACACCCCCAAGTGGTCACCATAGTTTTTTGTTCTAACCACATTATAGTCTACCTAGCTTATTAGCACATAGATTGGGGGCTAATTAGGTTTAAACCTACTTGGAATAGAGGGATGAATGCAAATTAAAATGGACCACAATTGATATGATTGGATTCCCTAAAGTACATTTTTTAGTGTAGTTTTATAGTGCCAAAAATATAGAATTGTCAAATGCTCATTTTCAAAGTAGAAAAAAATTATCCTTCTCGAAAGGTCACAATGGGCAACTATTTAATGCATCCCAAGGGATGATACCAAAGAAAAAATTATAAGAATTCCATGAAGATCATGTTGTAAAAAACTTTGTTATTTTGCTTAATTATAGTGTTTTTAAAAGTTCCCCAAACTTCCATGGCATCTTGAAATGGTTTGGAACCCCTATTTTGAATTTTTAATGAAATTTCTTAATTTTTTTCATTGATACATGGACTCATCATTACAAACTATGATTATGGTGGGTCCATTTACCACTTATTTATGTACCATTACAAAACAACCGTTCATACTCAAAACTCTCCCATATGATGTAAATAAATTATTTTGAAATAATTCCATGATCTTATTTAACTATATTACCTAATTATATTCATATACATGAGTCCATGAAATTTAAAGACCCTTTGATTGAAGACACATTATGATTTAGAAAGGTGCAAAAAAAATGCCTCATTACATTTTTTTATGCACATTCTAGTTTGTAATTACCCAAGGGGTTAACTAGAATAAGGCCTACTTAGGCGCTACCCATGATCTACTTATGGAATTGTTGAAAGGACTACTTGTGTTAAGGGATACCTAAAGCTTACCTAGACACTACGTAAAATAAGATCTATTAAAATCTTACATAAAGGAATATATAAGAATTAATTATTTAAGGCCTACCTAGGGCAAGGTTGTTATTTTGTGAGTAGGTGAGCATGAACATGAATAGTGGAGCATGAATATGAATAGGTGAGAATGAGCAAGAAAGAATATCCTATCAACGTTAATAAAATATTCCTTGACACATGTTTCCAACATGGACAAAATATTCCTTGACAATAAAAATATACTTCCACTTAGATGACATACTCAAATAGTCCATGACATAGTCCAATATTTGTATAGACTACCTAAGCACTTGGAGGTTCTTACGTGGAATGCCAAGAATACTAGTATAGTCCAATTTACATAGAACTTGGTATAATACTTATGGGTAAAAGGTGTAAGTCCATTGGGGTATTGTCCGCCTTGATGATGAAATATAGAAGGAAGACCAAACTAGCTATTATTTACTCCATCATAAGTAAAAGACAATTGTCATGTAACATAAACCTAGTTCAAGTAGAGGGAAAATAATTGGAGGAAATCCAACGAGATTACTTTCAATGAAATATGTCAAAAATTCTTTAACGAAAGCTTGAAGTAGTGATATTAGATTGTGTGAAAGTTAACCTACATGACAAAAATATTTGACTAACTAGATAGAATTGACAAAATCATTATAGTTAGAACTTTCTCAAATTAATCGTCCCCAAAACAAGTTTAAATTATCTTGATTTGATGACTATAATGTTATGGCAACTTAAAAGGTGTCATATAATCATCATGCTGATTTTTATAGACACCAAAATGGTTGTGTAGTAGGAGGAATTATATGGTTGAAAAGTAGTGACCTAATTACTATTTTTGTGGTGGAAATGCATTATTGATGGACATAACTTTGCAACAATTTGCAAATTATATGAAAGACAATTTGAATTGATAATTTTAGTTCTCTTCCTAGCATGCATCACAATAGTTATACAAACATGGCTAGAGGGAAACAACAACATTTTTGTAGAACTCTAGTAAACCTAGATATGTGTCCACCTTTAAAGCATAGTGAATTGGCAAAAGTCAATGTAGATTTCAAAGTAGAAGTTGGATATTGGGCTTCAAGAAATGGGTTGTCGGACTACAAGATTTAGGCAACAATTTTTCACGTGTTTATTCTAGAATTTTTAAACAACTTGCAACATGCTCATGGAGACAATCCATGGCCAACACAATTAACTAGCTAAAACTAAAATGCATTTCCAAAACAATTTAACTATCTTTTGGGGGATTCATATCATAAGAAAAAAAGGTATTGATAGAACTATCCTAAAGAAATGACCAAAAAAGGATTTGAACCCAAAAGACAATACATTTGAAATGTTTATCTTCATTTATAGCAAAGACAAGGACATGTTGGTGTTGAATGTGAAAGGAAACAAAAAGGTGGAAGAGGAAATCATTTCACAAGGGCCTTGGAAAGAGTTTGAGGATGAGGAGTAAGCACACAAAACAAGAGCTAGGAGTGTTGTAGTAATTTTGATGGTAAAACATTACCGATGGCATAGGGATGCTCACTTGAATGCATGCAATGAAGAAACTAGTAGCAACAATGAGGACTTGAATGTGGTGGAGTCCCAATAAATAGTTTAAATCTACATACATGTAGTCTTGTGTAGAATGTATTAACTTAAATCTAACACATTCAATTGTATTTGGAAGGTTTGATTGGCGTTTGATGTGTAAAATAAAATGTCAAATCTAAAGTGGCTAACAATGCGAAGTGTGAAAGTTGGACAAGTACAAAACACACTTAATAGATGGTTGATTTGGTAAAAGATTGTGTAGAAGGATAGTGAAAAGAGTTTTTCAATCCCCCACAAAGTCTCGAAAGACAATATATTATTATTGGAACACATGTCTGGCATTTACAAGATGTGGAATGTAGTGAAAAGGATGTTGAGTAGTTGGTTGAGAGCTTTAGAATAAATTTAATGTTCACCCCAACACGACTATTGTGAAAGAAATTGGAAGATTGAATGAGAGTGACTAGAAAATACCTACAAATGTATTAGAATGTGCACCTCATTATTTTGCATCAAATTACATGAGTAATACCATGAAATGGATTCACACTCTTTGTTTGATGTGTCCATGTCCTAGAATATAATGAAAGATCGAAAATGATTTGAAACTAAACATCTTCACAAAAATTGCAATATATGTTAAGCAAGATGCAATAAATAGTTTTGTGATGAGAAAAAGGTTGAAAAATTAATAATTATACATAATAGTATGGCATTTATTTCCATATATAAGTATCCCTAACTCCCATCCTTTTTGTTGATAGCCATAGGCATCTACACATATGACCATCCTTGATGTTACATGGCTACGTCGATCAACAATAACATTTGAACATCTTGTATAGTGAGGAACAATAGATGTAAGGAGAATTAAAAAGTTGCCTTAGAGAATTTTTCTTATCATTTATGACAATGGAAACTCTCCAAATTCAAATCATTTTTTAGATTGAAGATTCAATAGTAGGAACAATAGAGGCTTCAAATTTGTTGGTGAAGTTTATATCATTTTCATTTTATTGACATCATGCAACATTGGTTCATAACAAAAGATTTGCATTGTCTTACCTTCTCTTTCTTACATGGAAAAATTGGGAGGTAGTTAAATAATATTGGGGTGAAAACACATTACGGTGGACCAAAAATGGCAAATGAAGGTCCATGCAAAAGTCCATATTTAGTGTATTTTCCCAAGTGAAACTAGGTTTCAAATTAAAACATTTAAGTGATTTTGATGTTGATATTATTTCCTATATCCAAATTCATACCACCTTAATTTTAAACTTTAAAAAACACATCTCCAAATCTTAATCCCTAAAAAGTCAACTTAGATATCAAAATGAGCTTTACCAAGTTTCAGCAATTATCAAGTCTCTATTTTTTATTTCAACATAAAGAGGTAAAATGTTTTTTACTTGATCTTTTCATCTTAAATGTTATGATACTTTAATGTGTGGTGGTATAAAATTATAAACATGATTTCCAATTCCATTAAAAAAAGAAGTCCATAACCATAATTATATGGACTATGATATTTTATGTACCTTACATTGCAAAATCCAACTTCACTACTACAAAATGTGGGTGTAGTTCACTAGTCCCTATTTACTAGACCAATGAATTCACTATGTCTCCATTAGGTCCCATTTGCTATACCCAATGAATTCATTCAAAATCCAATGGAATCACTTGGTATACAATAACACCTTTTGTTGTAGTGCTCAGACTAAATATTGATTTTTTGGTGTAATTTCTTTTTAGAATTGGGAGGATTACAATATAATTTTTATTTTCTCATCTCATTTTAAATATTTTCCAAATTTATTTTAATAATATACAACAAGAGTTGATTGACCCAAAAAAACTACCATTATGACATCCATAATAATTTACTATAATTTGCTATCACCCATGGAGGGCAAAAATATTGTGTAATTTTGTTGAATGGAAATTTTTAATTTATAAATAATAGTAAAGGGATAATGTTGTAGGAAACCAAGGCAATGTTTTTATTCACTACACCAATATGTGTCCAAGTTCATTGTGTTTCAGTAAATTTTGAATGAAATTGGACAAAAGGTGTAAATGGGGACTAGTTGTTATGGACAAGTGAATTCATTAATATTTAATTGAATTCATCAATAATTAATCAAATTCACTAATAGTTCATTGCAAACTTAAGCTAAGCACCTAGGAACTTTCATTAGGGTACCTAACCTAAGCTAAGAACATTGCCCACCAACCTAAGGTGTAATTGTGAAGGTTTGAACCTTTCACCTCCTTTCAACTCCGTGTTTAAAAAATAAATATTTAACCATTGAATTTCTATTTAAATGAATTTCTATTTTATTGTCATCACATATTATTATGCATTTTTTTACCCTAGGTTATTCTTGGCAGTTCTTAATTATTTTACCGTATGGTATTTTATCATAGGTTAATGTTGACTATTTCACATGATTTTTCCATAAATTATTGTTGGTTATTCCATTGTAGGCTATTTTTAAAGTTTTTAGTTATTCTACCTAGGCTATTTTAAATTATTTCATCATAGGCTATTCTTGGCAATTTTTAGTTATTTTACCATAGGTTATTCTAAATCATTTTATCATAGGCTATTGTTGACGTGCTCCCAAGTTCTTTGATAGACTCAAAAGTGAATTTAAGGTGAAAACAATGGAAAAGTAAATAGTTAGTTCACCTTCCCTGGCTCGTAACACTTTGGGGGTAGAGGGCCATGCTGGAACTTCGAGATGGGACTAGGAAGAATGATAAGTAATCATTCACTCACACAAACTTGCACAAAACCAAATAACAAGTTGGTTAATGCATAGTTGGAACACTTTTGGTACTAGGACGAGCCATGAGCAAATTCGGACTCATAAGATTCATCAGCCCGGACTTGGGGGAAGCCACCACCTTCCCCCTTATAGTATACTCTATGCCTGGTCACAGGACCAGCACCCAAATGTCATCTTGTTTCGGGACTCCCAAGTGGGAGTCCTGAAATTTTCACAACTGGGACTCCCGCAACTTTGGGGGTCCATAACTTTGCGTGCAAACCTCCAATTGAGATGAAGTCTAAAGCAAAGGTCGTAGTCCTCATCGAGAGCTTTCCAACAATATGTTGCACATTGCCTAAATGCGAGGAAATTGGGGCGATTCTTGACTTTTAGTGTTCGAGAGTCAAATTGGCAATTTGACTTTCGGCCATTCTTTTGGCCATAACTTGTGTTTGAAATGTCCAAATGGGTCATGCGAACCCATTTTAGTCATCTATTTTCCAAGAGCTTTCCAATGATATGAAGAACTCCTCAATCCATTGAGTTTTGACCATTGCAATTTCTCTCTGAAAATTTGGGAGTCCATCAGGATTCCAAGTCCCAAAGTGGAAGCTCCCTTGGGAGTGTGAAGGTTCATTCCCTCACACTTTCCTACAATCCCGAAAGCATGAGGTGTGACTCTTGGGCTTCCCTCTTGGCCCACAACCTTGCAAGCCCTTGCCTTGGTCGTGAGCCGAAGGCCAAGGTTGTAATAATTGTTAACTATTCTATGTTATTTTACCATAGGATATTGTTGGGTATTTTAAGTTGTTGGTTATTTAAGTTATTTTATTTTATGTTATTATTGGTTATTATATTATAAACTATTATAAGATATTATTGATTATTTTAGGTTATTTTACCATAGGTTATTCCACCTTAAGTTATTATATGAAAAAAAAAATGTATTTTACCTCAAGTTATGTTTTTATTTTAGTTTGAGTTATTATATTTTAAAGTATTATAACCTATAATAATATAGAATAAAATGACCTTGAATAACCTAGGGTATAACCTATAGTAACCTAAAGTATTTAAAACAATTACAACATAAAAATAAATTTATTTACCATAGTAAATTATAATAGTGAATTAGTAGTGAAACATGATGTTACATAGTGACCTTATAATGAAATAACTTTAACCAAGGCAAAATCATTGAGGTGTAATGAACTTATTTCACTTTTAAAGTCCCATAACAATGTAAGCTAGTGAACTACAACCTCACTTTTATACTATTGATTTGAAATGTAGTTGACATACTTTGTCATGTCATTAAAGGTGAATTTCCAAACACTATGAAACCTTGAATCTATTTCTAACTTTTGGTTACAAGCCACAAAAAATATTCCCAAGTTCATTTTTCAAGCTTGGAATCAGCCAATATTAAATTGTGGGAGAATATCAAACCAATGTACAAACTATAAAAGATTTTGGAAGCAAAGACAATGAACTTTCCACCCAACCTTAGACAATGTGGGAAAACCAATTATCCACACCAATGCTCACAAATTATAAAAAAGAAAAAGAAAAAACTAATAATATAACCCTACTCATCTATATGCCAAAACACCAAAATCATAGCTAGGAGTCTTGAATGATGGATTTGATGATATGAAATTAACTTTCTAAAGAAAATTGGTTGAAATTTCTATCGAATGCAATAGCTTCGATTGGTATAGCTTTGTTCGAACTTTTTATTGCTTATTTCCTATATGGACCTATTCCTTTCCATTCACGGAACATATGTGAATTCTAGCATAAGTGTTTGCATATGGAGGTAAAATTGGGTTGACAAATGGATTGGGTATGAAATCCTTGTGCACAAACAATGGAATGTTTTGATGTCAAGGAGTAGGTGACCAGTCTTTGCAAACATAATCACAAATGAAATCAAGATAAGTCATTTGAAAACAATTGAAAATAAACTTTAAAAAAAAAAAAAAAAAACTTATTCACAATCCAATTCCTTGCTATTTTTTTCACTAGGGAATCGAGATCCATACTGTTATAATTCATGGCTTTTAAAATTAGGTTTTCTAATTTAAAAAACTCAAAAATGATAAGCGTTAAAAATATCACCTTGTCAATTTAGACAAGTTGGTTTGGACTTCCCAACATAACTAGGTAGTCAATTTCAATGATGTCGTTTTTACTAACAAAATGACTGATAGAATGACAAACTATTTGACTAGTAGATATTGGACCATTTGACTAATTCATTTTTTGGTTTATTATTTTAGAAATAAATAGGTAGGTAGGTAAGTAGGTAGGTGGGTAGTAAATAGGTCTAGGGAGGTTGAAAAAAAACATTTAAGTAAATAGGTTTTAGCATGGCCTAGCTTAGGCTACTTAATTTAGCTTAACCTAAATTAACCAAACCTCACCAAACTACCTTAGTTTAACCTACCTACCCTAGTCCTCTAAGCATGCACATAGGTTACAAGTATAAAGAATTAAATCCCAAAGGTTTCCACATGAACCAAGTCCTTACCAATGGATTACACCATCAAAGATGTTCAAGTTTTCTCAAGTTTTTAATTTCACATCATTAGACATAATGGTTAAACTTAGTGACTAAACATAATTACTAGACCTTAGTTAAACATAGTGGTTAAACCTAATGGCTAAATCTAATGGTTAAACATAATGAGGTAAATTTGGTTAAACATAATGTCTAAACGTAGTGGTTAAATCTAATGACTAAATCTAGTGGCTAAACATAGGGACCAAACATTGATTAAACTTAGTGGCTAAATATCGTGGTTAAACATAATGATTAAAATTTGGTTAAACATCATGACTAAATATAAGCTAAACCTAGTGGGTATATCATCTATTATCTACAAACTTAGAATCTGGTTCAAAGGAACCTCAACAAAGGTGCCCTAATATGCATCAAAAGAAGGAGGTTCGGTCACTTTCTCCTTCAACTTTCCCTTTCCATTGGAAATGATTTTCCACCTCCCACCTTTAACTTGTGTTTCTGCAAAGCTTACAAAAGTCTCCATAAAAGAGGGTTCAATATTCTCCTTCAAGGGAATTTCCAAGGTGGTGGTGGTGTTGTCTTTTAGACTTCAAGATATCAACCACGCTGGAGAAGATGGGAAGCAGGCCAATCCTTAAATAATTCCTTATGGAACATAGTGCTATTAACCTTGGGGTCACACCGAATGTCTAAGAGATTGGGGAGTTGATCAATGGCACCATGGAATAATAAAACATGATAGAAATATGTACATGGCGATGAATAATGCCTTCATAAAGAAATTTCATAAATGGCTACCAACTTTCCTATTTCCGGTGCCAAGACAAATGGAAGCTATGTGGTGATGCAAAAAAAAGTAAGTAGACCAACAAACATTCAAAAATCAATTTGCATGGAATGAAGTTGTATAATTGGAATACCTAATCATAACCTGCTTGATAGCCTTGTTCCTTAATTGATGCTCCCAAGATTTGTTTCTCTAAATGCCATTCTTAGGTTTGAATTGGAAAAAACAAGTCTCTTGTACTGCCATCCTCCACTATTGTATATATGAAGAAAGAAAGATCATATTCAGGACCTCTTTTGACTTCGAGTTTAGGTCATAATGAACATGTATCTCCCTCAAGACATCTGCACCTAGAGAAGGATCACATATTGGCAAATGTTTGCAAAATGTCGAGTAATGATCCTTCCTAACCTGCTCCATAGCTCTCTCCATTTCCTCTTGGAGCCTAGTGGTGAATGGTCTCGAATGTCAAGGAGATTTTTATAATATAACTTGATTGTGATGTCCCTAGCTGCAAAAACCTATTGTTGCAAGAACAAAGAAAAACAAGGATGAACAAGTTGAATATAAAGGAAGAGCAAAGTCTTGAATGGTATCTAAAATATGTCATACCTTATACATATATTCAAAAAAAGTTTTTGAGGTCAGGGAATGCCATGTCTTATGGGACTTCGGCTAGCATGTCTTGTAAACATGTGTTAACAACACCTCCTTGAATTGCTCCAAGGGGATAATCCCAATCAATTGCATTCTAAAAAATTCGTGAACAAGGCTAGGTTTTACATGGTCCAAGAAATTCAAAGAGGAATGAGAACAAAATCCTTTAAATCTAACTTAATGTAAGAAACAAAAGAAGGGTCAAAAGCATACTTGTTGAGTTGTATCATAGTAGTGAGGAGTTCAACAAGCCCATGAGAGGTATCAAGGAGAATGGAATCAATTGAGATGTGCCAAGAGGGTTTTGTCATCATGTAGATGGTTGATGTAAGGTAGCCAAGCTTGCAATATGTGATTCCCATCCCAAACAAAAAAACATGTGCATGGAGAAAGATTTGAGGTGGGTATCGGCAAGGAAAAAGGACTCAATCTCTCACTCTTAGACATCCAATTTTGACTCCAAGAAGACATGTGTTGTTCTTGAAAATCCTCATGCCCCTTTTAATTGAGAGTGAAACATAAAAAACTTTGTCCCCTTCCCGATAGCCAATCTAAAACATTTGCTCCATCTTGAGGATGTCGATTTTGAGAGCAGGACAGACAATCAACATCAATATCATCCAACATATGGGAATAGCCATTCGGGCTTTATTCTTGGGCATCATCTTGTGCTTGTCAAGGACTTCAGAACTATTAAACTTGGTTTGGCTTTGAATGGCTTAAATAGTCCTATCAAAGGACAAGGAGTTTGCATATGGCACCACTTGGGAAGTTTGCAAAAAAATTCAAAATGTTACAAATGCATAAAGAAAATTATGAAAGGAACCTATAATTGTGCAAACTAAAGTCAATCCCAATGCAAACGATACTTGAGGTGTCTTGTGATGGAAATATCTCTACAAGATATGTTTTTCAAAAGTAGACACAAGAAAGTTCAGGATTTTTTCCCAAAAAAAGAATTGATTTCAAATGGTAAAGTTGAGGGAAAAAAAATTCTAGTATCCAAGGTTCTTTCAACATTGAAAGGTCTTCGACTATATTAAAAAAAGGAGCCAAGCTTTAGCTCGATTCTTTAAATTTTTTTGGCTAAGCTTCTTTTGGCGCCAAGTGAAGTTTGGCTTCATCAACAAATGAAGAGTTCAGCTCTAGCTTGGCTCCACTTTTGGAGCCAAGCCAAAATTTGGCTTTGTTTATTTTAAAGCAAGGATCGAGTTCTAGCTCGACTCCACTTTTGGAGCTTAATTAAATCTCAATTTTTTTAGAAAAAAACATGGAGCTCCTTTTGAACTTCTCTTGATGTTGAAAAAAGCTAAGCAAGAGCAAAAAAATAGAACCAAGTTTTAGCTCGATTTTTTTTTTCTTGTAATCGAGATTTACTTAGTGTTGAGAGAAACTCAGTTGCAACAAAAAAAACATAAGTTGAGCTTTAGCTCGGCTATTTTTTTGGCTACTTCCAAACTTCTTTTAGTGCCAAGAGAAGCTCAAAAAGAGCCAAAACAACTAGAGTTCACTTCTTTTTTTTCCCTTGCCAAAATTCTCTTGGCACCGAAAGAAGCTTGGAAAGAGGAAACAAAGATGGAACTAAGCTTGGATTAGGTTCTAGGTTTGGAACTAGGCCCAAGCTTGACTTCTTCTTTTTTTCTTTTTTTTGTCCAATTTTGTCATCACCCTAAAATTCGAGCTCAAGTATTCTTGAGCTCAAATGCAAGCTTGAGTTCAATTTTTCCTATACATGAAAACTTGAAAAAAAAAAGAAAAAGTTGGAGTTTCAAGTTCTTACTTCAAACTTGTTGTTTTTTTCTTGATGTGTGCTGAGATCTCTTAGGGTCTTTAGGCCTTCTCCTTCTTCCCGCACAAAGCGATCAACAAGAAATACTCTCCTAAGAATGAACACTTATATACATATGTAAACTCAAGCCCTAACTTTCTACTTGGTGAAACCCTAAAAAAAATACAAACAATATTTTTTATAAAAGGTTATATTTTACTGCACTTAGAGAAAGATGAACTAAAGTGGGGTTTCCAAACATTCAATTGATTTTATTTATGAAATCATGAATATTTATACTTTTTTTTGTTCTGATTGATAATTTAAATCAAATTTGAATTGTGTAAAAAATTGAAAAACTAACTCAGACATTAGGTGAGATATTGAAAAATATATAAGTTGAGTTCTGAATTGATTTGATTGAGTTCTATAAGGATTGAACTAGTTGGAATTATCCAACCTTCATAAATGCAATCTTAAACTGATGTATAAACATTGCTAGATTAATTTATGAAGAAACCCTAAACCTTAAATTATAAACACATTTTCTGTGAACCATAAATTTTATTTTAAAACCTAAGAGCGCTAACACTTACTAAAGGATGAAGGCTCGTGTCTTATGTGTTGTTGCCGTCATCCCTTGAGTTTTCGCCATAGCTCGCCTCTACCTCTTTTGATGATAATAATCCACTAGTTAAAATTCATGAAATCTTTTCAATTAATGTACTTTCATTCAGAGTGTAATGCACCTAAACCTATAATGCATAAAATCTTACCTCTAAAAGTTCCTCCCTCCCTTGAGAGAAATCAAACTCCTTTCCTCTTTTTGATATTCTATCTCCTTCATAGTGACGTAAAAAATGTATTAGAAGGTATGAAAGTTTCCAATCATCACCTCATATTGCTTTGTGTTAGGAGGTGGATCAAAGCTAATGATGTAAATTTGTCCATACCTCGGTGGAGGAATTTCAATAGGTGGCAAAACAACAACCTCCAAAGTTTGTCTAACCTCCCACCTATTTGTCTGTTGAGTTGAAAGCTTGAGCATTGTTGCTCATTAAAAAGGCTTATTATTGCGAGTTTTTGGCCAAGCTTCAAGATTTGTAGGTCAGTTACAAGATGTTATACTTTCATTTGCAAAAAGGGTGCAAGGAACACATTT
>Ga0209208_10007081_pt1 | contig 15334 bp, 12 predicted proteins | sample S1TSphfallax_3_FD_187694 | JGI IMG/M metagenome (GOLD analysis project Ga0209208, IMG submission 187694) | Host-associated microbial communities from peat moss isolated from Minnesota, USA - S1T2_Fd - Sphagnum fallax MG (SPAdes) (version 2) | ecosystem: Host-associated > Plants > Peat moss >...
AAAAACAACTTGTTTGGCTACTGAGAACTATCTTTAGACTGAGGACACCAAGGTCGGCAAACTCAGGGTTTGTGTTACCAACCATTATTATGGTGTCAGTTATAGTCCTGTTGCTAACTGCCGTCATTTTGTTCCGGTCTTTTGAGCGAGCGAAAAATTCTGCCAATGTCCGAGTAAGTACCGTGGTTCTCAATGCTGCAACACCCGCGGTTGATCGGGCAAGGGCGAAAATAGGTGCGCTGCTGCAGGACCCAACCTTACCCCAGGGAACTCCTACGGAAATCTCCTTATATACTGCTATTCAAAGAAGTAAATATACCCTGCCAGATGAAACTGCTATTGAATTAGCTTATGACATTAACGGCGATGGCACTATCGAAACAACGCCACCTAGTGACACTACTTATAACCTACAAGATGATGAAACACTAGAGAGCGGGTGGAAATTTGCCGTTGATACGGATAACAATGGTAAAGATGATACTATTACTCTTTATTCAATTCAATTTCGTTCCCCCCCTACAGGAACTGATGGAAACTTTGATCGACCAAGGAACCCCCTAGAAGCTAGAACTCCACCAATGAATGGTGGGACTAACAGTGCCTGTTCTAATGCTTCCGGCTTTTCGACTATAGTAGGTAGCTCTGGTTGGTATCAGTTAGCATCTGGTGACTTAGCAAAAAGCTTTTTTGCATACGTTGTGAATGTCCCTATTACACAAGCATTATACACACAAGCTAACTTAGCTACTGCTACGGCACCCGACGGCAAATCCTATGAAGTATACAAGGGTGACAAAGGTGTCATAGCTTTAGAGTTTCAACAAGACCGTAGCCTAGTCCCCCTACCTAATAATGCAGTTTGGTTTAAAAACGACCTAGAAAGTTATACTGGTCAGAACTCAACATTCTATTTAAATGGCAGAATCCATACGAATGCAAACTTGTTGCTAGGTAGTTCTGGTACTGTCGAATTATTTGAAGTCAGCAGTATACACTCCTGTTTTTATAATGAACAAAACGGAGAGATCAGTGTTGGTGGTAATGTTGGCAATGGGGTAGTATATCAAACGTCAGACTACCCTTCGGTAGGTATTGATCTTTATCAAGGTGCAAATCAAACTCCGACATCATCATCGATTAATAGTACCAATAAATCAGTCAATAGCTCAGGTGGATATCAGATTGGATTCAATGATGCTGCCTACGCAGCCCGAATTAATCAGATGCTGAGTGATGGGATAGCATTATGCACGGCTTGTGCAAATGCAACTAATGGGCAAACTTACAAAACTGCTGTTGCAGCAACTGGTTACCCACAGGATGTAATCAGTGGTGTGAACGCTAACGTTCAAAATACAGATACAACCACTACAGCAGCAAGTGTCCTCTCCAGCCAAATCCAACTTTATCTGCAAAATCGTACCCGACAAGTGCCCTATGCCGAAGTACCAGATCCCACAGGTGTGGGGGCGTTAACTGGATATACAGGGATTGGTCAAAATTCAGCAATTTCTGATATTTTAGCTCCGCCGCCAAGCTGGAGTGAACCTCTAGATAGTTCCAATAACCTCAATGGTACATCAATTAGCTTAAATACTGCCGAACTCCAAGAAACATACCCAGTTCTCCAAGCAGAAGAGGGTACCGAAACCTACGTAGGTGATCGCATTGCCGTTGGTAATAATCTACCTGCCTACTGGGTAGATGGTAATGAATATGTAACAACAACCACCAATCAATTAATCAGTAACGGTAGTACCCCTATTTACTGGACTGCTCCTACATCTAATCAACAGCAGAGATGGCGGAACACCCAAATCCAGGCAGCTACGAACATAGGTATATCAAATCGCAACGGATTTTGGGAAGAAGCCGCTGCAACTATTCCCTCTAGTGCCTCGGATAGCGTGGGTGGGTTGAGGATTGTTACTGGTGCAGGTATTTATGTTGATGATGGAAACTCCTTGATTAACACAAATGGGAACGGTGCTAAATACACTATTCCTCCTACTGCGGCGTATTCACGTTGTGGTGGCAGTACTAGTTGTCCATACGCTACAGCCGCTTCCAGTAGTGTTCAGTATTCGTTTTTACCTACCCCGCCAGCCCCAATTCCAGCGCCAGAAGATGGGATCGGCAGCAGCGCCGTACCCCTACCTTATATTTCTGTCTGGCCAGATACCATGCCTATGACAGACGTAGGCAATACAACAGCAACTTCAACTTCAAATAATAACGTAACCAGCGCAGTTAATTATAGTTCTGCCCTCAAGGATGCCCTTAGGGGTGACTTGTTGATGCGAGCCTCGGTCGTCTACCACTACGCCTCTAACGCCGGCCAAACGCTAGTAACCGAACCCAACTCAAATCTCAATAACGACAACATAGCTGTTAGCCTCACTCCAGTTGCTTGTATAAGTAGCTATTACGATCCAACTACTAATCCAAGTGATCCAAGTAATGTAGTTAGCAGCTTGAATAAGAATCGTGTTGGTAGCTCAGGTAACAGCTTACCTTGGAATTATGCTGGATCTGGTAAAATCGGGCGATCAAACAACGGTATTGTCTACCCATTCCCAGGTAGAAGTACATATGCAACCTATCAAACCACTTTACAAAGACAAGCCCTGTTAATCTTCCCTAACGGACGTTGGGCAAATCAAGCCTTGCAGAATGCCCTTAGTACTGTTGGGAGTGCTACTGATTTAACCAGTGTTACTGGTTTGCAACAATCCGATTACTCCGCAATTGATGCGGCGCTGTGTTCACTGTATATTTTGAATAATGAAGATCAGTTCTCGACGACACTTACTAATCTGCCACCCCATGGCGCAATTAAAGAAGCTACGATCCTAGACGGTCGAGAAGAAAGACAAAATGGCTCACTAGCTACATCATACGCGGCCTTGGGTGGTCTATCTTCGTCTTGTCCTACTCCTACTAGCAGTAATTACCCCCCACCACCATGTAACAGCGGTCTTAGCTATCCATACATATATTCATCCCAAACAACATCTAATCAGCCTACATTTACTATTTCATCAAGTGTAAATCAGGGGACAACATCGCAAACATCTTTCCTAACTAACTACGACCTAGACTTAGAACTGCGTCAACCGATGGAGGTTAGGTTAACAGATATTGATTTAGGTGTACTAGCTAAAACAGTATACACCGTTAGTTCTGGAGGCTGTGATTCAACTGGTAAAAAAGAATATTTCTTACCCTGTAGTGGGATTATCTATGCCACCAGAGATGATGCCCTACCAGATGCCAGCGCGCTACCTGATTTTTACCTCCCCTCAGGATCTACCGATTCAACTAGCCCCACAGATTTCCAGCTTGATCCTACCCGTCGTCCCAATGGTATCCGCTTGATTGATGGAGAAAGTTTAGCTAGAGACCCTAGTAATAACAAAAATAACTACGTTAACAGTGAAAAGGGACTGATTTTAGTTACAAACTTACCAGCCTATGTTAGGGCTACTGGTTCTAGTGATACTGTTTTCTCCAGTCCTGGTAATGAGTTCAACGTTCATGAAACGAGCACAGGTAACACATCACAAATTCAAGAATTCACACAGCAAATAACCAGTCTATCCAATTACAACTACTTTTACACCCGAAGCACGCAAGATGCTGATTTTGCTTGCCGTGTTGGCAGAACAGGCTGTACGACAACGACAGGTGACTACTGGCGTCCAGCCACAATTATTGCTGACGCGATGACCTTGCTATCTGGTACTTTTGTCGATGGTTATCGAGGTGACAGTGACTACGATTTAAATAACAATACAGGGAGAGCAGTTGAGGCTAACTTTAATCCTGCAACCATTAGTACTACTGTATCTCCAGCCAGTACATCAGTGTATAACAATTTAGATCCTAGTAGAGAGAGTCGCCTACAAAATGGCTATTGGGAAAGTTACTACGTAGGTAATGCAGCTTGGGATACCAATCCAGTTTGGAATAGCAGTCAAAATCCAAATTCCCATATCCCTAATGTCACAAGTTCCTACCTATTAAATGGTATTAGTCCAATCCAGCGACGGTTGGATGGTCCACCAACCTACGTGATGGAAATATGCCGGAAGATGCTGATCTCTTCATGTGGTCCTACTGATTGGGTGATTGGGTTTGATATTAATGGTGATGGTACTTTAAGTAATACCTCACAGTCTTACAATTCTGTAACGCTAACAGAAAGCCAAATTAATTCAACCACTTTGGGCCAAGCTATCGTAGCCGCAGGTGGTAGTACCACTGCTGATTGGGATACGGGATTCCCAAGCACTACTTCTCCAAGCATTAGGCAAAGACTTGGGGCAGGAGATACAGCGGCACCAGCCCTGCAAACTTCACAATATTATTCCTATTGGCAATTAACCCCACCAACATCTCCTTCGACAACGGATCAATTCTACCCTCGTCGAGTTGCCTTTGCCAGGAATAATACTAACACCTTAGTAGGTTCAAATGGTGTATACCAACCTTTAGGCATAAATTGTTCCTTAGATACTACTGCCAACACACCTGCCAACAACGGTTGTACGGGTACAAACTATGGCAAGGCAGAGTCTAATGCTCTCTGGTTCATAAGTACCAGTGGTCAAAATTACTCTGCACCGCTTTTCTATTACCCACCTGTAAATTCAACTGGTGAACCCCTGTTAGCTCCAGTCTTACACCACTACGCCTATAGTAATAGTAACTATAGTGGTGGTGGTGGAACGTTTAACAACAACGGGTCTGTATCCGACCCCAGTTACAGGACGATTTGGATACAACAAGCGCCTAACGTTTCAGTATCCTCCACATTTAATGCTGCATTTGCAGTTGGAAATAGTCCCAGCCGAGTGAATGAATCGTCAGCAGCGATACAAAACTTTGTACGCTTTTTGGAGGACTGGAACAATGCCAATAATTCTCAAACTCCACCAGTCTATATCAACGGTAGCTTCCTTCAAATACAACGGAGCGCATATGCCACAGCCCCAACTGCGGCGGTGTTAACTCAGTACAATACAAATAATGGTGCTACTTCTAACAGCAACTTTAGTCTATATGGCAATACTTTCTTCACCTACCCAACACAGAATAGTAGTGGTCAATTACCTCACTACTATGCACCTAATAGAGCATGGGGTTTTGATGTAGCTATTTTAGGACAGCAACCAGACTTATTTGCCCAAAGATTTACAAATCCAACTAGTGGCAGCCCCAATGAATTCTTCAGAGAAGTAGATCGCACAGATCCTTGGGTAGATACATTGCTCTGTGCTGTCCAATCTTCAGGATCAACTAATGTCAGCGCAATTAATGGTTCAGAATATCTCCCAAGTAATTGTCCGACTCCAACAAATGTACCAGCCCCCGAATAACTAGCAATTGGTAAAGTGCCATGATGGAAAAGAAGCAAGCTAGAAAATGCATCAAAAAAATAGTATCCCCAGCGGACGGCTTCACAATCATTGAGTCTCTAGTAGGAATACTTATAGCCAGCCTCTTACTAGTAGCGATCGCTCCCGTGGTTACTCTATCAGTTGCCACCCGTGTCCAAGCTAAGCGAGTACAGCTAGCAACCCAAGCTGCTAAGTCTTTGGTTGATGCCCTGCGAACTGAACAGATGACAGCTAATATCTCTGGTTCATGTAGTGGGGCTTGTGTACCTGTATCTACTACCACACTATCCAGCCAAAGCGCCCCCACAGCTTCAGGAACTCTAACTTGTACCCAGTCAACAACAACTCCCGCACCTCTAATTCCCTGCACAGCCCCAGCAGCACCATCAGGGACATCTCTATTCTGTGCAGATTTTGATGGCTCTAATTGTTCACTTACTAGTCCTGTAGATATGGTTGTTCAAGCTTTTGGCTATAACATGAATGCTACAAGTTCTTTGTACATCCCATATCAATTAGGAATACGAGTCTACAGCGTAGCTGCTTTTAACCTAAATGAACAGCTCTCCAGAAACAATGCTTCGGGCAATAATGAACAAGTAACACAAACTACCTACGCTGGCACCGGAGGAACAGGCACCCTCACAACCCCTATAGTCGAGATGACTGCTAACATTGCTAGCGTTAGTAGTAGTGAACCTCAATACAGTAATATTTGTAGCAGTATGTCAACGACAACTGCTTCTCCTACATGCAATCAGTAATTAATTGGTGTTTGTGAAGTTAGCTAACAACAGGATGGAGTCTACAGCATGATCAAATCACTAAAGTTAATCCTCAACCCACAACCCAAACAACAAGGAAATAGCGGCTTTACTCTAGTTGAACTGCTAGTAGCTATGGTCCTAACTGCCTTAGTCATAACACCCATATTAGGACTTGTGGTGAATATGCTAGACACTGATCGCAAAGAAGAGGCAAAAGCGACTAGTGAGCAAGAAATACAAGCCGCAGAAGATTACATTGCCCGCGATCTGCAGCAGGCAATCTACATCTATGATAACGATGCGTTGACTAACAACTTTACATTAAGTACTACTTCGGGAATTCAAGACCAAATTCCACCAACTGTTACTGCTAATATCTCCCCTTCTATCTCATCATCTGATATTTGTAACAGTACTAGTACCTGTATACCAGTACTAGTATTTTGGAAACGGGAGTATGTACCCAATAGTGTTAGCGTTGAAACTAGTAGTGGTGGAACTAGCACCCAAACTGATGGAGGCTTTGCCTACGCCTTGGTAGCATATTACTACATCACTAATCCAACTTCAACTACAGGTATTTGGTCACCAGAAGCCCGGATTGGGAGATTTGAGCTTCGTGGTCCAGTGCTCGAAACAAATTCCAATACTCAAGGAACATCCTGTGACACGGGGTATAATTATCCACCGATTAATAACAATAACATCACTGGTGCAACTCTAAAACAAATCATGGATCAGTGGGCTAATGCATTCACTAACAACTCAGCAGAAACTCCACCGACCTGTGGAACAGCTAGCCAAAGTTTTACACAAACAGTAAATATTCTCATTGATTACGTTAGCACTACCGGACCTACGATCAGCTGCCCTAATAATTCTCAGTCCACTTCAAGTAACCCCAATGGTACCCCACTCGAAGGTGTTGGCATCAATGGCACTGGGTTTTATGCGTGTGTTGACGCGACAAACGTATTTGCCCAAGTGTACATCAGGGGGAATGCCCTCGCTCGTCTGCAAAGTACCAATATAGCTTACAGTAACAACCCGTCTACTTATTTTCCTAGTGAAAACGTTCAAACCCAAGGACACGGCTACTTGTACGTTCAATAATCCCAGGATAGTATGCAAACAATAATTTTATTAATCTTAAAAAAAAATGCTAAATCCCCAGAGGGCTTTAGCTTAATTGAAATGCTTGTTGTAGTCCTAATAATCGGCATCCTATCAGCTCTAGCTATTCCTAGCTGGTTAGGCTTTGTCCAAGAACAACAGTTGAATAAAGCAGAAGATGGCATTGTAGATGCAATCCAGCAGGCACAACAACAGGCTAAGCTGAACAAGCTAACCTATAATGTCAGCTTTGGTGTTGATAGTAGCAATGAAGTATATACCGTAGTTTATGCAAATAACCTCACTTGCAGTACAAGCGAAACAAATTGTACCGATAATAACTATGCCGATCCTTCCAACGTCATCACCAATACCCCTTCTGCCAATAGTCCTTGGCAAGCTCTGGGTGGGAATGTGCAGATTCCAGCGGGGACAGTAGCTATAGCTACCAATATTACTAGCCCGAATACCTCGAGTAACTCAGTGTCAGTTATTACTAGTTCAACCACTCCCTACCCTACCATCACCTTTGATGAAATGGGTGCTCTAGCAGCAACAAGTAGCAGTGATGAAGCTACTCCGGGAGCGCCAGCTCCCGATTTGAAAATTATCCTAGTTCCAGCTAGCGGAGTCCAAGGCTCAACTATTACATCCGCCAACAATGAAAGATGTGTAGTAGTACAAACTCTCTTAGGTGCAATAGTTACAGCCAAGGGTTCTGAGTGTAATAGTATCTAATATGGGAATTGGGTTTGATGGGCGAGAAAGGATCTGTATAGGCTCTTAACTCTTAAAAGGTCTGCTCTAAATCTTTCTGATGTCGGGGTAGTCAGGGTCATCCCATTTACCTAAAATCATCAACCTCGTCATAATTGTCGGGGAGATCTGATAACCCTGGCTCAACTCCCTAATCAACCTGATACCATAGCAGGGTTCCTGGCTTAGGCATCCAGTTAACCCTGTAGGGCAGCAGCAAGGCGTTCTCGAATGTTGGGTGATCGAAAGCCGAAAACAATGTCTTGACAGAGGATGCCCCGCTGGATGAGTTCCTGGTCAATCACAACCTCAGTACTATTGTGTTGAATCCAGACGTTGCCATTAATGATGTCGAGCTGCATGGCGCATCCATAAATTCGGTATTCTCCTCGCCAGCCAACGTGCATAACCAGGTAATGATCACGTTCTGGGTCAAAAATCAGTTGGGCTTCGGGATCATCTGTGACAAAATCCTGGAGAAAATTACAAACGATTTGGCGGTATTCGGCTACTCGATCCATTGTTCAATAACCTCCTGGATTGGGTTGTAGATAATCAGTCCAACATCATAGCGTTCGATCACGGTTTTGGCTGGCTCGAAGCGGAGAAAGGTTTGATAAACATCTCTGGGAGCCGCCAGATACAATATACGGTTTGGTTCTTCTGAAAATTCCAAAGCAACGCGGTAGTTGAGGAAGTGACCGAGGGCAGTGTGAAACTCAGAGATGATTGAACCACTGACAAAGCTTTTTACCTCTACTGCGATCTTACGTCCTTCTTTTTCAGCGATGATCGCTTTTTGTGCAGCAAGGTCAATGTAAATATCTGCGATGCCATAGCGCAGTCGATAAGGGTTGTGGGTGATCGTCCAGCCATCCTTTTGCAGAGCGGTTTTTACAGCATCATGAAAAATGTCTTTTGCCATTGTGCCCTGCTTTTTACCTCAGAGAAATTGAATATAACGGATTACTCGTTAGCATCCTCATCCTCCTCAAACTCTGCCTCGGGTTCTTCTAACGCTACAAACGCTCAAACCGGGCAGGATGACTGGTAGTGTAGCAAACCCTGTGTGCTGGAGGGCGATGGCGCGGCGCCCGCGTTTCGCGATCGCCTCTTGATCTCAACTGGCGATCGCTACCAATTAATGACTGTTAGCAAAGACACCTTCGTAAATTCACTATCAGCCGTTACCAAATTTGCTGAATTTTGAATCGCAACTGCTGCAATAATTGCATCTGGTAACTTCAACCGATACTGCTGGCGTATCTGAATGATTTTCTCAATCAACATAGAATCATTTGCTACTAACCCTGCACACTTCACCCGCTGAAGAAACTGCTGAAAAAGCTGGCGATCCGCTTCACTCAATCCAGAAAATGCCAGAAACTCAATTTGGCTAATGACTGAAATCCCTACCCAGTTGGCATCTTGAAGTAATTGAGTAATTTGAGAATTTCCTTGCAGTAATGCCACGATCGCATTCGTATCCAACACGTAACGCTTACCACTCATCCCGAAGCGTCCTCTGTATTGCTACAGCATCTCCTTGCCAGGTTAAACGCCCTGCCAAATCAGAAAAATCATACCTGGGTTGCGGATTCTCATCGGACGAAACTGGAGTCAACACAACGACAACGTCTACCTCGACTGCCTCTAATTGCGTTGGAATATTAAGATTCAAGTGCCCAGTTTGATCGATCCTCGCCGTCAGCTTTAGAACTTCCATTGCCAAATAAATGAGTAAACCTCGCTTTAATTCTAGTGCGATCGCCAACCTTACTTGCTCTGGCTAAATATACAACCCCCTCATGCCGGGAATCCTCTCTACCCCATCACATCAATTCGGGAATGTGACACCAATGACGATCACACTTCGGTGCCCGCTCTCCAGCGATGGCGCGAGAGCGCAGTGGCAAAGGCAATCGCCTATGGATACAGTTTGGTACTGAAATTTCTCCCAGACCACCGGGAGTCCCCTATTCGCAGCACCCGCTAAGAATTGGACTTTGGACAAAAAAGAGTGGTTCGCGTAACTTACACGCGAACCAACCGAATGATTAATCTTGTTTATAGTTTTCCGCATCTTTTATCAAATATGCTGATTACTGGTCTGCCAAGATTAGCAATGGTAAACGTAATCAGGCTTTAAGAGCAATTCGAGTATTGCTTGGTGATTAGCTGCAACTGCTACGCATTTGGCATTCGGCAGGGGAGACGATAGCGATCACCCCTGGCGCGACGACTCCGAGAACTGCTGCTACAATCTAAGCAATCATCCTTGGCACGCGGCTCCACATTGATAATGCTGCGTTCTCGCGCAAACCTTAATTGATGGCATAGTTGGACTTCTGGTTGATAAAGTCCTGTAAACATCATCATAAAATCGTTCACAGCTTGTTCGGCAGACTTAACATTGAGTGCAATGACGCTGGGTTGAGCGATATCTTCATCCTCAACATATTGCTGGTTTAGTTGAGATGGGAGTAAAAGAAGGTCAAATGCACTCCAGAAGATTTGGTGCGATTGAAGCATTCAACAAAAGCAACAATTTCTTACGCAGGAATGGTGAAGAAAGCCTATTTTCTGGGGTTTGCCCGTAATGGCATATTGGATAATGTCAAATGGATGAAACTAGAAGAAGAAATGTATGGAGTTCCGATTTATAAGCAAATCCAACGCCAACGCAAGCAAGCAGAAGGACTTTACTGTTAATTTGGTAGAGAATTTACTTGTAAATCATGTTTTGTTCTGTACCACTAAATCTATGACCGACTCAACCCCTAAACGCCTATCCGTCTTTATCGAAAAAATGATACTCGTGTAAATGCTGAACGAGCAAGTTAATTTTGAACATGGGGGAAAGCCTTTTAAAGGATTACATCGCTGGTATTCGCGTAAGCCCTTGTCATTATAAATCAGGAGGTAAAGTGTATGAAAATTGACGCACGTGGTGCTGTTCTAGCTGCTAAAAAATATTTTGAAGATATCCAGGATATGATAGGTAATTCTATCAATGATATCTTGCTTGAAGAAGTAGAATTGTCAGAGAATAAAAGGTTTTGGTATGTAACTTTAGGTTTTAGTCGCCCTGTAGCTAAAACTGAAAGAACACTTATTCCTGATGTTATTTCTTTAGCTACTAAATATGAACGTGAGTATAAAATATTTACCGTAGATGCCGAAACGGGGGAAGTAAAATCGATGAAAATTCGTGAGGTATGAAAGATTATATTCGCTCATTGTTTCAAAGTTACAAACAAAAAGGAATTTTAATTGACACAAATATTTTACTGCTTTGGTTTGTTGGTACTGTAAATCGGGGGCGAATATCACAATTTAATCGGACTGAAAAGTTTTTACCGGAAGACTATGATTTGCTGGTGAGTATCTTGTCGTATTTCTCAAAAATTGTTACAACTCCTAATGTGCTGACTGAAGTGAATAGTCTAGTTAACCAGATTGGTGAACCAGAACGTTCTCAATGTTACTCTGTATTTGCTCAAGCGATGACTGTATTAGATGAATTTTATATTGAAAGTGTCAATGCTGTTCAGCTAGATAATTTTACTAAATATGGGCTGACTGACTGTGGAATTGTGACTTTAGCAAAAAATAAATATTTAGTGCTTACAGATGATTTCAAATTAGCTAATTATCTGCAAAAAGTAGGTATTGATACAATTAATTTTAATAATATTCGGACTTATGGTTGGTAATAAAAATGTCTGACTCAACTCAACTAGAAGAATTCCGGCAAGCAATCTACCAATTTTAGATTTTGGATTTTGGATTTTAGATTAGGGGAAAAAAGAGGAAATAATGGAGAGGGAAGGCAGTATTTGCTCCCGAACGGATTAATCCCTCAACGAAATCCAAAATCTAAAATCCAAAATCTAAAATTGTTCCAGCCCAAGCATTCCATCGTTTGTGAGCTTGTCCCAAAGCCCAGTGTTTCGGCGGCAATGGCCGAGCGTTTATGCAGCACTACATGATAGTCGTCCACCAATTTTGGATTTTAGATTTTAGATTTTAGATTTTGGATTAGGAGGAGATTGGTAGAAAAACTAACATCCAACCCTGACTACCAACCCGCAGATCCCAATCTAAAATCCAAAATCCAAAATCTAAAATTGTTACTCCCCCACGTCCTACTTATCCCACTGTCAAAAAACACGCTTCTAAAAAATTGGACTTTGGACTAAAAAAAGTGGTTCGCGTCTGATAATCGCGAAGCAAAAACTACACATCATAAATTACCCCAGTTATTTTCCAAACTGAGTAAAACAGAGTTAAACGCCTAAAGCCTAAGAAAATTTACGCGGCTTTTTGTTTATGAGGTGTTAGTTTTGACTGCTTCTTCACAACAGGATGCTTAGACCGTTTTGGTTGAGTTTGACCAGTAACCCTCCCAAGTGAATTTCCACGGGGTTTGGGAGAATGTCCGGGTTTTCCAATCTCTGAAATAATTGTTTGAAAATCGCGTTGCACTACACTTGGAGTCAAAGAATTTTGGATTTTGGATTTTGGATTTTAGATTAGGGGAGATCTGGAGAACAACCAACACCCAATAAGTACTTGAGCAGAATTAATTACACAAACTCTGGGCTGGAATCTTTTATCCAGTCTAGATAGGGTCTGCTGAAAAACTCCACAAATCGAATCTAGGTGACACACAGTCCCTAAGATGGGGACTTCGAGTGTTGGTTTTTCAAATTTACCCGACGATTTTCTACCAAAGTGCAGGGATTTTGAACATCAATTTACCATAGTCTACTCCTCATACACACCATTCGCCCATCAACCTGTGGTTGATGTTGCTCAGGTGTGCTGCTTTGTCGTTGCCTGCTCCCTATCCCCACCCTGCTACGCTGAGGGTGGGGACTTCCGCAAAACGTTAAACATATCTATTTACTGGCGGAGGCAGAGTAGCCTTAGCTAAAACAAAAAGAAGCCCCACATCTGACCCGTTCGCGCAGCGTCTCCGCTTTGGAGTTGGGCAGTGTGGGATGAATTTTTGGGCGATGACGAATTGACCACTAACCGAATCAAGCTATAGGCTGGAAAGGGCGAGGGGTCGATGAGGAATCGCCATCTTCTATGGTAGAATAGCCAAGGATAAAGCTTAAAAGGCTGGTCCAACACTGAACCTTGACAACTGAAGATATGGGGTTTTATCGGGAAGTGCGGTCTTAAATTGCTATGAAATAGCCGACTACAGCCTCCGATATGTAAAATCTTCAAGGAATGTAGGTAGTCTTTTTTAAAGACAGTCGGGCAGGGCGCGTACCTGACTATAAACCGCCGTAGTGGGAAACTTTGGGAGTACCACGTTCGCGAAGCGTGTGCTTTGCACAAGGAAGTTCTGGAAAGATAATTTCTGCCAGAAGCCTACATCTACTCGCAAGAGAGATGTAGGAGCGTCACGGAAAAGTCTGCCCCTGTTGGTAGGTTTTAGGCGGTTGAGAGCGATCGCCCTTCGGGATGCTTTGAGAACACCCTTCTAATAATTAAGCAGTACGGTTATTATAATTATACCAAGGGTATGGGTAGAGTAGTCCATCAGTTTTCTGCCTTAAATCAGTAATTTCTTTTATTAAGTCTTCTTTAACTCTATATTCTGGAGACTCAGTACTGTATCCAAAGATAAATTTTATATTCATATCACAGTCAGTTGCTGTGTAAATTTTAGCCTGGACTATATCGAACCCAAGCATTTCAATATCCTTTAAAATTAGCTGCTCTAAACACCAAACTTTCCCTTCAAGATGCTTAACAATCTCAGTAAATCCAGAATTTGCTAAGGCTAACAAACATCTTTTATCTCCTGTTAATAAATAAATATTATTCCCTTGTTGATTAAGACAGTAAGCATAGCTTATTAAAATAGCTTCTCCTTTATCTATAGTGTTGTTACAGTTATTAATAGTTTTGTTATATTCTAATAGTTGAGTATAAACATTAATATCAATATCAGATTCAGATATACAGCCATAAATACCAGCAATTTCCAAAGCTTTTTCTATATCATACCTAGAAATGTCATTTGCTCTATTTCCTCTATTTCTGTTTATTGGCTTGCTAAACTTATATTTAAAACTATCAAGTATTTTAACTTGTGTTTTATCAGAAATACCTAAGTTTTGAATAGTAGGCTCTAGGAGTTTATACGTGACTAGCTTAAGAATGATGTCGTTATCTAAACAGCAAAATAAACCTAGCAAGATTAAACTCCTAAAGCTTTTTCTAAATATTCATAAGTCTCATCATTGAAATTATCCCAGTTTAATCTATCAGCTAAATAGCTATTAATAGTCTGCTGATCATTGCTAATATCTAAACTCAATTGTTTTAAAGCACTATGAGAGCGTCCCCAATCGCCACTATGCCAAGCATAATTAAGTATAACTGAATCAAGTCCAACAGTAGGATTTTCCTTGACTTTTTTGTTAGCCCAATTGACCAAATGCTGAACAGAGTTCATTGTTTTATTAGCTAAATCCTCAACACAGTTACCTAATAATAAGTCAGCAGCGAATTTATTTGCTTCATTCTCTTCAGCATCATTACTAGACTCAGGTCTACTTTCATTATCAGATAGAATCTTTTCATCAATTAAAATTCCTTCCTCTAGGTGTCCTAATGCTAAGTGTCCTAATTCATGTGCTAAATCAAAAGTTAATATCCCAGATTCCTTGCGAGATGAACTAAGGATTATAACTGGGCTAGATGCTTGCCTCTGAACAAATCCTGCAAATTTTTTTATTTTTTCAGGGAAATTGTTAAAATAACCAACTACTATCCCCTTATCCCAGCAGTATTGAAGTAATGAATCTAAGTTAATCTTTGGGCTATTAACTAAGATTTCTGCCCTGATTTCTTTAACATCTGTAGGTAAAGGAATAAAATCAATATCTACTGTACTACAGGCAATCAATTCTGCTACCCTGCTTGCTAAAGCCCTAGCAGCATTAAAGTAATCTGTATCGCTACTATGTTGACCTTTAAATTTTGTTTTTGGTGGAGGATTAAACCTGATACTTTCCTCTCTTAACAAGGATTTTAATTCTAGGTTAAAGTTCTCAGAAATATAACCAGCACCTTCCAAGACAGCCGTAGGCTTATCATTAAGTTCATCACTCCACCAGCTAGGTAGAGCATTATTCTCTATATAGTCTTGATTAAAACCTAATTGAGAGAGTTTATCATAGAGGGAGGACATGCTAAGTTTTTCCGTCATTGCCTTAACCTCCTTATTTACATTAATAAAATTTAGAATTTATTTATTATAGAATA
>Ga0209208_10007082_pt1 | contig 15329 bp, 17 predicted proteins | sample S1TSphfallax_3_FD_187694 | JGI IMG/M metagenome (GOLD analysis project Ga0209208, IMG submission 187694) | Host-associated microbial communities from peat moss isolated from Minnesota, USA - S1T2_Fd - Sphagnum fallax MG (SPAdes) (version 2) | ecosystem: Host-associated > Plants > Peat moss >...
AGATTTAGAACAAACACATTAAGCGTGCAAAATTTGTGAAATACATGGTTTGATGATGATCAACCACCATTGGCAACTGTTAATAAGGAATTTGATTTTCATGAACAACCCTACTAACATTTGTAAATTTTCCATGTTATCCAAAGGAATGCATACCTAGATCCAATATATCATCCACCAAATAGATGGGTGACCTCAAAATGAAGTAGTATGTTGGTTGGATCACCGCTTATGGTGTTAAATTAATTCACATCCACCAAATCACCAATCCAAGCCTTAATTTGTTGCCATGTTGCTAATATTAATGGTCAAAAATTTTCTAATGATAGAACATTCTCCAACATATATGCAAATGGGTGCATTTGTGTTGTTTACAAATATTACAAAATGCTAATCAACTCCCAATAAAATTATGACCTAAGGTTTGAAAGACCATGGCTAGTGCTAACTTGTGAAAGTTCCTAGCATGGACATTTTGAAATGGCCAAATATATTGGCTCAATCCCATGCAAATCCAACATCCCTATCAATGTGATATTGCTTAGTAAGGTGCATCAATATCCTTGTATCACTAATGTGGGCAACAAATCAAGATGTTGTTGCCAAAACATCATGGCACATGGATGGACCCTACCTTGTGGATCACATATAAATAAAAAATGTTTAGTCTTCCCCAACCATGTTATTCATACACTTTAAACCCATAGTTGGATCATAATTGTGAAACATTCTACCATTATATTCTCTACCATACTAACCCCCTATACAAAATTGGACGGTGAGATTTATTTTTTGTTCATGCTATTGATTAAATAAATAAGTTACATGAAATCCCCAACCATTGTATTTGTATCCAATAATATGAAAAAAATCAAAAATTTGGATTGCCATTGCTTATAAAAATAGGTTGACCATCCTTATTATGTGTGGTGTTATCCACATAATTACTAAAGATGATGATCTTAAATTAAGGACCTTGTGAACAAGTTGTGAACAATCATATTATAATGAATTAAATATTCCATGTAGTTATTTTATTAAAAAATGGTGCATTCTCCTATAATTGCATTGAAAAGTTTACAATTAAGAAAAAAATTCAGCTATTCCCTTTTAATTATAAAAAAAAGGATAAAAATTCCCCCCACAAATAAATTGCTAGAAGATACATATTTGGCTTCATAATATGGAAGGTCAAAACAATGGCATTGAAGAATGTTCTTGTTTCTTGTTTTTCCTCTTTTCTTCCCGTATGGTTCCTTGCTGTAATTTTTCATTGTTTATCCCAAATGTCAAAATTAAAGTGTGCGTTCTCATGTCCATGTATGATGTGTACATGTAAAGGTGAACATAGTGATCTTTTGTTTCTATTCATCCATGTGTGTTGGTAGGGGAAATTAATAAGGTAATTAGGTTTGAATTATTGCATAAAAACATTCAAATGCTTTCATCCATAAACTTTATGGGTTAATAACATCATCCACATTATTATATGAAATTCATTCATATGCATAAACATTCATCCTTTGACATATTTATCCATGTAGATGGATTGTTTTCATTTTAAGCTCTAGGTTCAAGCTTTAGGCTCATGCACATGCCATCCTTGCCGAGCATGTACAATGTACTATGGTATAATCTATTGGTTGATTGGGATTAACTTGGATTACAATGTTTAATTTGGTTAACTCCCAAGCCTTCTTTAACCCTCCCATTGATGTCAATATATAATACAAACATGGTTATATATTGGCATCAATCATTCTAAAACCTTCCATTGCCACTTTGCCCAACATCAAAAATTGCGCACTTGAATATAACAAAACTAGGGTTGATATCACCATTCCTTTTCATTGTATACCACCATTACATTGAAAATAATTCCTACCTGATCAATGGTTGGATGGGTTGGAAGTTTATGATATTTGGTTATAGTCACATGCCAAAATGGTGCCTTCATAAAGCTTGGTCAATTTGTCTTCGTCAAACCAAGGGAAATAGTACTCAATGAGTCTTTGATACCAAGTGACGTGCTCCCAAGTCCCTAGTTAGGCCCAAGATGGGCCTTGGTTTCTAAAACAATGGAATTGTGGGGACTTGAGGGCACACTCCCAGCTCTCAACACTAAAAAGGGTAGAGGGGCATGCTAAAAATCCGGGATGGGACTAAGAAGAGGACAAGCTTTAGTTACTTACTCGAACCTACATCAAAACAACCAACAAGTTGGTTAGTTCGCATTTTGAAGCACCCTTGGTGCTAGGACAAGCCATGGGCAACTTTGGATTCACAAGACTCACCACGGTTCGGACTCGGGGGAAGCCATCACCTCCCCCATATAGTATTCTCTGCATTACTCTACAATACCTACATCCAAATGGCTTTTTATCCTGGGACTCCCAAGGAGGAGTCCCGAAATTATCTCGGTTTGGACTCTCGGGACTTTGTGAGTTCATAACTCTTTGCTCAGACCTTTGATTGGGATGAGGTATAAAGCAAACTTGTAGCTCTCCTTGAGAGCTTTCCAACGGTGTGTTGCAACCTCACTTTTGGAAGAGTGTGAGGATGACACTCACACTCCCCAAATTGGGGGCTTGGGAGTCCTCTGGGACTCCCAAAACTTCAGAGTTTGATTGCAGGGGTCAAAACACCTCGCCTTGAGGCGTTCTTTATGCCATTGGAAATCTATTGAAGTGTAGATGTCGAAAATGGCCTTGCATGAGCCATTTGGACATCTGCAGCACAAGTTATGGCAAAAAGAAAGGTCGAGAGTCAAACTGCCAGTTTGACTTCCGACCACTAAAAGTCGGGAATCAACCCAACGCTGGTCAATGGATGACTAGAACAATTATCAATATTCAATCTCTGCATGTGAATGGGCATGGCTAAACTCATGGTGTCATCCATTGTTGGCTCTTCGAAATAATAACACAACCCCTTCCATGCCATGAAGGGTGTGAATAGTGGAGGATTACACATTTGCACCACCTATTGAAGTTTTGGATGAAATCATCTAATTTGATGGAACCCTAAACCCACAAATATTAATGGGACCCTTTGGTGACTCCATATATATTGTCCATGTCCCACAACAATGGGGTGATGGATTGGATCAAACTTGTGTCAAAATTTGAATCCAAAGGATCTCCTTCAAATGTTGATGACAATGGTGTGAATGGTTTAAATCGCACCCCCGCTTGATAACCCCATTAGTGTTGCTTAAAATGCTCCTTGTTCCAAAAACCTATGGCACATCCATGGTGAATCATAATCTTGAATCTTATTTTCCAATTGTAATTTTCAAGGGATGTTGAACATGTGGACTTAATTTAACCCAAATGTAGGGCATTACACCCACCAAGAATGTTTCACAAAACTAAACAAAGGTGGGGCTTATCGTGAACATAATAATTGTGATCTATCAACCATCAACATTCTAATGATCAAATTTAGGAGTGTCTACAACAGTGCCAAAACAAACAAATTACACATTCACCTTTTTCATTAATTCCCAATTTTATTTTTTCACTTTAAGGGTTTTTTGGTTTAAATGAAAAAAATGTTCAAGTTGGGTTTGTTTGTTTAACCCCAACACGTGCCACTTGTGTTTCGCAAACTCGTTACAAGATCCAACAATGTGAACATGCAATATTTGAAACTTATGTATTGTAAACTCATTATGAAACAACAAGCGCAACCAATTAAACCTATATATCCCACACCTATACCCTTGCAAATGTGTAAAAATAATAAGGTGGAAAACAAACACCTCCTAACACAACATAAAGTGAGAATGAACTTTTTCATAAAACACAAATTTTCATTTTTGTAATTTTCCACTTGGAAATTATGACTGAAATTCAAAAGTTGATGGCATAATGTTACATGGGTGTTGGGGGTGTGACATTCCACCACCTATGGGTTATAGGAATGGATGTTTATTAACACAAGTCTCCAAACATCAAAATATGTCAAAAATTGATACCACACACACCACTTCTAGCACTTGTGAAAATCCTTTTAGAAACTTGCATCTCCAACTAAACTTAAACTTTCCATATGTATAGGCTTCCTTTCCCAGACTTTGATGGCATAAACAACACCCAAATACAACTTCATATGCCAAATATATGAATTTTGGGGGAAAAAAAAATGCCCAATTAATTCCAACATTAATTTGGAAATTGATTAATGTTTTTTAACTCTTTACTTGCATGCTGCAAAATATTTGAATATTTTCTTTTAATTATCCTTATTTGGTCACTAGACCTTGTTCAACTACCAGCTTAAATTTTAAAAATAAATAGACAAAAAATATCACATCCAAATTATGGATGAAAAATGCTTTCACATTGATGATTTATTTTTTAAAAAATAAAAGGTTGCCACATGGCAAGTTCAAATTGGTGTCAAACTTGTCCTTCATGAACTTGAATTGAAAAAAATGAAAAAAGAAGGATTGGATTGGACCTCCTTTTTTGAGCATATTTGTTATTGCTAACTAGGATTCCCTTCTAGGTACCACGTAGAGAGGGGGGAAAAGAAAAAAAAAGATAGAAAGAGTAAGATAAAAAAAAGGGCCCTCTATGATAACAACATGGCCATCCTTCCTTGTGTAATTTTTTTCACAATTTAAACTCTAGGGTACCCACACCCAACTTGAGTCCAACTCCCAAAAAAAAAATTAACCAAATTTTGATGTTAAAAACTCCAACTTCAATGGGTGAGCTTTTTTAGCACTTAAAAAATAGGTCAAAAGGTGCTTCCCAACTATAATTTTCACCAAGTGCATGCATATTCAAAACAATCCTAAACACACACTCCCACAAAATAAAACTACACAATACTTGCCATGAACACACACTCATGTGCAAAACATAACATAAAAGCAATGCTTAACAAAAATGAATCTAAATATAACACAAAACAAACTAGATCAAGCTTGTGAGTATTCAAAATATCATTCACTTGCAAAACACTCATAAATCTAAGTCCCAAAACACATAATAAAATTCATATAACAATGTGCACAAACAAAACTTTCATACAGCCCAAAAAAAACTTGAATTTTTTAATATTTTTAATATTTTATTTTATTTTATAATAATTTATAATTTAATTTAAATAAAAAAATTAATAATATATAATAAAAAAATTAAACCTCTAAAATCTGGAAAACAAAAAAGCAGTCAGTTTCGAGGGGATGAAAGGGGTTACGGCTGAGCAGAACATATCGGGGATGTGGACGAGGCTCAAGACCTGGTTTTGGGACCTGAGTTAGGTCAAGACGAGGAAGACGAACATGGGAAGCGCAGCGATGGCGACGAGATCGCACACCCTCCTCAGCAGCGTCGTCGCGCACTCGTAAGGAACGTCGACATGGCGGGGAATAATAAGGCCGTAGGAAGCAATCCGGAGGAGTCGGATGGAGGTCTAATGTCCATGGGGAGAGGTGGTGGAGTCGAAAACTTGTCGAGGAAAGCTCAGAAAGCTCTGGCGCTGGAGAAGCGGCACGCGTTTTGGGAGACACAGCCGGTCGGTCAGTATAAAGAGGGGGAGAAAGGGGAACAGCAAGTGGATGGGCCCATTGAAGCGCCGCAGCCGCTCTCGGAGGTTAGACAGGAGCCGTATAACTTGCCTAGCAACTATGAGTGGTGCACTTGTGACATAACAGACGAGAAAGTCATGAAGGAAGTGTATACTTTGCTCACCAATAACTATGTGGAGGACGATGACAACATGTTTCGGTTTGATTACTCTGTTGAGTTTCTGAGGTGGGCTCTTAATCCTCCTGGTTACTTCCCGGACTGGCATATAGGTGTGCGGGCCAAGGGATCAAAGAAATTGGTGGCATTTATCACTGGAGTGCCGGCGCACATCCGGGCGCATGATAAAATTGTCTTGATGGCGGAGATCAACTTCTTGTGCGTTCACAAGAAGCTGCGGTCCAAGAGGCTTGCGCCCGTGATGATCAAGGAGGTCACCCGGCGTGTGCACTTGCAGGATATATGGCAGGCGGCGTATACGGCAGGGGTTGTGTTGCCTACGCCGATTGCCACATGTCAGTATTGGCATAGGTCTTTGAATCCGAAGAAACTCATCGATGTGGGATTTTCGAGGCTCGCTCCGCGCATGACGATGAGCAGGACGATCAAGCTTTATCGGCTTCCTGAAGACCCGGTGACGCCAGGTTTTAGGGCTATGGAGAGACGGGATGTGCCGGAGGTGACTCGGCTTTTACAGGGCTATCTTGCGCAGTTCACCGTTGCTCCGCATCTGGTAGACGACGACGTTGAGTATCTCCTTCTTCCCATTGAGAATGTCGTGAACAGCTATGTGGTTGAGAACCCTGATTCTCATGAGATCACAGACTTTTGCAGCTTTTACACTCTTCCATCTACAATCATTGGCAATGAAAATTACTCTTTACTCAAGGCTGCTTATTCATACTACAATGTTGCCACCGTGACTCCACTTCTTCAGCTCATGAATGATGCACTAATCATGGCGAAATCGAAAGACTATGATGTTTTCAATGCCTTGGACATCATGCAGAACGAGTCTTTCCTCAAGGAATTGAAATTTGGTCCAGGCGATGGCCATCTTCACTATTATCTCTATAACTATCGCCTCAAAGCTCCCCTAAGGCCTGCAGAATTAGGGCTTGTCCTTCTATAGCTGTGTTTATGTTATGTCTCCATCTCATGCATTGCTCTTTCAAAGCTTCTGCTCTTAGGGTTTAAATTGCAGAGATGACTCTGTTTTTTCATCCTTTTGGCTTTATTTGGCACACATATTGTGGCAAAAAGAAGTCCGTATTGGACAAAAGTCCACTCAGGGTTTGGTAGATTACAGACAGACGGAGAGCTAGGCAGTGGCTATACCTTGCTCTGGTGGCTATCTTTTTCTGTATGTTTCTTACAGCATTAGGTTTGAATATAAGAATTTCGTAGATTCCATGCGGAGCTCCAACACCCCAGATTTCCCACACTGGCCAAATTTGGATTATAAGGTTTGATTTATGTGACTCTCTCTGGTTGTGTAAGGTTTCATTTCTCAAACTTTTAACAAAGGTCACCATCTTTCCAGCTGGTGTGTTCCGAAAATAGGACAGCAGACCCTATTTTTTTCATGGTTCAGACTCATATCCTCTCTAGTAGTGGCAGACTTTAAAGCTAGTTCTAGGGTGTATGTGGAGATTACTGGTGCACAGGTAAGCTTTGGAAATGTGTTGTATGCTAAATGAAAAATTGCCCTCTGGGTGCATGTACAGTCTGATTTGTCCTGCTAAGCCCAGTGGGTTCTATGATGTGTCTGAGCAGAGGTGCCAATGCTGAGAAGTGTTTGAGTTGTTTTTCCTGTTTCATTCAGCTTTTGACTCCTACCAGTGCTATGGGAGGACTATTTGTTAACACCAGTGAGCACCTTTTTGAAGAGACCCTCACCTCTAGGCATGAGAGCTTGAAGGTCAGAAAATTCATATGACAGGGTGCTAAGATAGGTGTTCCTAAACTAGATGTAGCCTTGATCAAAGATTGAGATTTTATATGGACTTTGTGCACAGAGGGAGAACCTCAATGTTTAGCTACTAACAGCAAAATGTTCTGAAGTTCTGTCATTAGATTCTGGTCATCTTTTCTTTGTGCTATAACATCATATGATTTGGCCTTAAAGCTAATGGACCTTCTTCAAAATGAAGGGCCCCTCATGGTAGATCTGACATTTAGATGGTCTTCTATCTGTGTGATTTCAAGAAGAAGACCATCTAAATTGTATTGTTTCAGTAGTTTCTCTTTCAATGATCTGGTAAATTGTGAAGTCCTTGATATTAAGAACCAAGAACCCATAGGGTCTCAGAAATGTGGAGAATCCAACATTCAAGCCAATGGGTTCTTTGGTATTGTCCCACCTTGGTTCGGTTATGATTGTTTGGTTGTAGGGCACTGTCACACTAACCACAGCAATGGAAAGGGTGGGTGTTTATTCATGAGATCTGATGTCCTTTGGAATCTGTGTCCCCCTCTTCCACTTTCTCTATGACCACTCACTACTTGGTGGTGTCTTTTCCTTCACTCCCTGTATCTAGGTTGTTTCTCATCTGCTTCAGCCTTAGGTTCCCATACACATCTAAGCAAGTAGTACCTAATCAGGCAAGCTCTGTGCCAGATTAGGGATTTCTTGTCAGGTGGTTCATGCATGTGGGATTGTACCTGTTAAACAATAGAAGCTGAGAATTAGAGACACAGATCGAGAATGGTGGAATTTAACCCTGGTATTGGCAGCACAGAAGGGAATGTGGAGGAATCTATATCTGGGGAGGGAGGCTTGATGTCAATGGGACAGGGAGGGACAAAAACCTTGACCAGAAGACCTCGAATAGCTCTGACCCTAGACAAGTGGCACATGTTCTGGGAGACACAGCCAGTCAGGCATTACAAGGATGGAGAAAACCAGGAGCAAATGGAAGGGGCAATTGATGTGCCCCAGCCAATTTCTGATATCAAACAAGAGCCTTACAATCTTCCTAGCAACTATGAATGGTGTGTTTGTGATGTAACCAATGACCGTATCATGAAAGAAGTCTATGCTCTCCTGAGCAACAACTACGTTGAAGATGATGACAACATGTTTCGCTTTGATTATTCTGTTCAGTTTCTCAGGTGGGCTCTCCAACCCCCTGGATATTTCCCTGACTGGCATATAGGTGTTCGGGCAAAGGCATCCAAGAAATTGGTAGCATTCATCACAGGAATACCAGCAAGGGTCCATGTTCGTGGCAAGCTTGTCTTCATGGCAGAAATCAACTTTTTGTGCATACATAAGAAGCTTCGTGCAAAGAGACTGGCACCTGTAATGATCAAAGAGGTCACCAGGCGTGTACACTTGGAAAACATTTGGCAGGCCACATACACTGCAGGAGTGGTGCTTCCTGTACCCATAGCTACTTGCCAATATTGGCATAGATCTCTGAATCCCAAGAAACTCATTGATGTTGGATTCTCACGGCTTGCACCCCGCATGACAATGAGCCGGACTGTTAAGCTTTACCGCCTCCCAAAGGAGACTTTGACCCCAGGGTTCAGAGCTATGGAGAAACAGGATGTACCGGCAGTGACACAGCTTTTGCAGGGCTATCTCTCACAGTTTGTCATTGCTCCTGACTTCTCAGAGGCAGTTGTTGAATATCTTCTTCTGCCCATCAAGAATGTGGTGAATAGCTATGTGATTGAGAACCCCAAGTCACACATCATCACAGATTTCTGCAGCTTCTACACTCTACCATCCACCATCATTGACAGCATGAATCACACACAACTCAAGGCTGCATATTTGTACTACAATGTGGCCACTGTAACTCCACTTGTTCAGCTCATGAATGACATTCTCATCATGGCAAAACTGAGCAATTATGATGTCTTCAATGCATTGGACATCATGCACAATGAGTCTTTCCTCAAAAATTTAAAATTTGGACCAGGAGATGGTCATCTTCACTACTACCTTTATAACTACAGCCTCAGTGCTCCAGTGAAACCTCTAGAATTAGGGCTCGTTCTTCTATAGCAGCACCTGGACCTGTTGAAGCTTCCTAGTTTCCACCTGATCAGCCATTTGACTCCTGTAGACCACTTGCAGAATAGACAAGACCTCGAAACTGGACTAGACAAACCACACTAGAAACAGAGCTTACTTCTGTAAGATCCCAGGGTAACACAACCATGATTCAAAGTTTCAAGTTCACAGTAATTGTCCACCATCTAACAATCTAGAAACAACTTATCAATCAAAACTACCTGCTGCTAGCTTTTGCAGCTGACACAATTCTATTAGTGCATCACAATCAGGCACAATACAATTAGCAAAATGTGACCAGGGATGAAAAAAATTGTCACATTGAAAAAATTCATCCTCTTCCATCTACCACTTGTTGATGGAGTGTATTTTCACACAAAAAAAAAAATGATGCAGCACTTCTAGTAATGCCAATCTAGCAGAAAGCAACAAGTGGGTGAGATCCAGTGAGATGTTGCTTCACATTTTGTATTACACGTGCAGACTCTGCTCATATGCTGACCACCCTGCCTTTCGATACTCCCTGGCTGCAGCAGCTGAATCTTTGGCCTTTATTATTCCACGCCCAACAATAATCACATCACTGCCTCTCTCACCAATGACCTGCATAAACAAAACCATAAAATCAAATAGAGGAAGCTACAAACAAACAAGTGCAGCACAAGGGAAGTGAACACAAGCAAAGTTGCAAAACTTCACATAGACAGCCAATCTTCACCCTGTGTCTACTACCCATGGTTGAGGCCTGAAAGAGAGCCACAAAAAATGAAAAAAAATTGCATCACATAAGCTTCCACACTGACAGGAAATGAGACCCTACTGAATCTGGTGAGTTGTACTGCTGGCCCAGCGCATCCCCACCTCCCCCAAGTTGTACACCAGGAGTCATGTGTAACAATGATGGGTTCCCTGGTCCCCCAACCCAGGCTGCTGGATTTGTAGAAATGAAGCCAATTACAAAATCTGGGTGATCTGCTGCAATTTTAGCTGCTGCAGCAGTGTAGCTGCCAGTTGCAAGACTTCCAGCAGAGCTCATCTCTGCCAGCAACAGAAGGCCACGCCCCTGTGGTAAACCCTGTTCACAAAAAGGCCCATGGTCAACACACACAGCCCAGTATCAAACTCTGTCTATGTGAATTCATTGTGCATTATCCCAGGTTCGTCAAAACCATTTAAAGCCCAGAAGAGTCCAAGATTAGAGTGTTAGTTTTGCCAACAAAACTATGGCATTCTGCATTACATCACATAGTCTAGGAGGTACAGTGTAATGTTCCTGCCACACTGAGTAAGACAAGACCATTTGAACCAAGTAAAGCATTTACTCAGTAAGAGGAAGTTAGCATAAACCTGAGTGAAACTCACACATTCATCAACACTCTTGATACTCTTGCTTTGACATCATATAGCTGTGTAGTCTAGTACACCAGTGTGCAAAATCTGAAATAAGTGAAGTCAACAGGGGAGGACTCTGAAGGAGCTGACCTTCAATTTGAGGCCATCTACTATGCCAGGACCAGAGACAACATGTGCATTTACAATGTCTGCCCACTCCACTATCTTAAAAATGCCCCTGCCATAATATCCAAGTTTCCCATATCCATAGCCAAAGCTCATCAGCACAAACTCAGAGCATATCCATAGCAACATTTGCTGTTGCAACTCTCAGAAGAAAAAAGCACTGCAAAAACATCAAACTGTTTTATCACATAAACTGCTCAGAAAAAACTTTTCAGGGAAGTGCAGAAGAATGAGAAAGTCCCACCCTTCATACTGCATTGCAACTGTATTCCCAATATCAGCAAATTTTCGGTCCTCAAAAATGAGAAAGTCGTGCTTATCCGCAATCTGTACCCAACAAGCAGATCCTCCAGACAAATCCAATCAGTAGTTGTCAACATGAACAGCTGGGAAGTCCTTTGGATAGACTTCTGTCTGTAAGACAAACCTAGACACCCTGAACCCCAGGTTGCTTTCCAAGACAAAGGAGATGAAGAAGACAAGAAGTCACCTTGCGAAGCTTGGCTCCAAAATCAGCCGTGAAGTCTGGCAGAATGTCCACATGTGTCTTCAACAAGCAAATCTCTGGACCTACCTGCACATACTCTTCTTCTTCCTCACATCAGTCTGCTGCCCCCGTAGCTAGACTGATGCACAGGAAACTATCTCTCTGGCACATCACATGGAGAGGCCCACAGAGTCTGAACCAATTTCAACTTCAGGAATGAACACATCTGCTGCTTAGTCTGCAAGGAGGGATATGGAACTTGCAATCTTACAGAATCCGCTAAGCTGAGAAGAGCTTGGGCGGTGCTGACATCGGCAGCAACAGACAGATTCGTTTGCTTCCGTTGCATCAACTCCAACAGCTTCTTGCCGGTGGGATTCTGCGACAACGCCGCTCTGTCTCCATACGGAATTCTTCGGCTCGGAAGACTCTTGGGAATGGAATTTGCCGTCACTGAGAGTCCTCCTGTCTTCACTGATGTCTGATTCTCTGCAAGAAACTGCCCGACGGAATTGGCGACTTCCTTCGCGACTTTGCCATGCCTCACCAGGACGTCAACAATGTATGTGAGCTTGAGAGTGGCATGGAGCTTCAGTCCATTCTTCTGTAAAGTCTGGGGTCCTCCTTGCTCTCTATCTATCAGCACCACCACATCGGTGACCTTCAACCCCACAGCATTCAACGGCTCCACGGTCTCAAGCACCGACGCTCCACTGGTAACCAAATCTTCGATCACCAAGCACGACTGGCCGGGCTGAAAAGCACCTTCGATGGCCTTCTTGGTACCGTATTCCTTCACCTCCTTGCGCCGCATCACCATGGGCACATTATGCTGAAGCGAAATACAAGTCGCAATAGGCAGCGCAGTGTAAGGAACTCCACAAATCACATCGCACTTCACGGATGCTACCGCCGCCCACACTGCTTCTGCAACTTCTTTGAGCAAACTCGGGTACGACACAATCACTCTCAAGTCGATGTAAATCGGCGACGAGATCCCACTCTTTAGCTTGAAATTACCAAATTTCACAGCCTCCACTTCATGCAACGCGAGCACCAGATTCTCCGCCGAGTCCGCCATCGCCACAACCACCTTCACTCGACCGGATCGTCGCAGAAATCTCTAATCTCCCTTCCACAACCAACGCGCGTTGTTGAGAGCTCGGAGCTTTCAACCAGCCACAAAACCCCAGAACGCAAAAAAAATACGCTTCGTCGTGTGCGCGCTCCCCACCGCACCCCGCAGCCCCCACTGCCCGGACCAAAAAATACAAAACGAAACCACCCCAAAAATTAATAATAATAATAATAATAATAATAATAATAAATCAAATCGAATTAAATCAAATTTCTGTTACAAATTACAATAGAGGTGTGATTTTTTGGGAAATAAGACCCAAGTAATTAATTGAAAGAAATTTAGATCCCCAGTGCCCATAACCAAATGAAAAAAAAAAAATCAAAATCAAAAATAAAATAACCCCAAAACAACACCTAAGAAAAAAATGGGGGGCAAAAAAAACTCAATTTTGGGAAATTAGATTCCACCGCCGCAAGTACCTACCATAGCGTAGGGTCAGTTTCCACATTGACAAAAAGAATTTTTATTTTTTTTCAAACAATTAGTTCGTTTTTTAAAATATGAAATTATTGAAGTTTCTATGATCTATTATGATATTGTCACATGAATGGTGAAATTATTCAGATTGTAGCCTTATGATAATTATGATGATTTTCAACATGTCAACTTCATGTTTTCACAAAAATTCATTTCACTATTTTGAGGATTATTTAATGACGAAACTGACTTTAGGGTAAGCTATGTTGCTTTTACCAAGAGGTCTTTTACAATCAGTTTTAGCAAAAAAAAACTAATTTGATTGCTTTGTCAACAAACATTGGAATGAAGTGTTGGGCCTAAACCCTAAACCCTAAACCCTTTTTCATTTTGTCACATGTTCCTATGTTGACACTTTCAACTATAGTTGTCACCACACATACCAAACATGAAAATACCTTAAATGATACACCCATGTCCAAACCAAAATGGTCACTCACTACCAATGAAAACAAGAATTCAAGCCCAACACTTCCACGCAACAAAATGCAAAAATTAACATCGTGCACAAAATAAAATAAAACTTGCATACAACAATAGAATGTGTTGAAATTTCAAATCACACAAACTAAGATTATATTTCATCCAAATAATATTTCAGATTGTGTTCACAATTGAACTAGTTTGAGATAAAAACCCAACCAACTAATTTAACCCATTTTATTTTTAATTAACTGAAACCTAACCGAACAACTAAACTAACACACCTAATAATTATTATGCACTTTAATGTCAACACCTACAACTATTCTTATCACCACACATACCAAACATAACATGAAAATATCCTAAATGGTGCACCATGTCCTAATTGACCCCCTATTTGGGGTTAAGGTGCATGTGAACCATATAGCCATGTTGAACTATTTAATGGAAATCCACCACATGGATGAACATTTTGATTTCGAAGTGAAAGGACTAGTAGGTTAGATGCAAATATGAACCCTAATGTTAGTCATTTAACTACAATCCTTCAAATTCCCAACTCAATGTGAATCACCTTGAGCAAAAGCCTTAAGGTTAATCCTATTGTTTGACCTTAAGAACCTAGGTTTACTTGGTGCACTAAAAGCAAAATCATTTGTTAATTGGCACTTCTCTAAATGTGGCATAAGACATCCCATATGCCAACCTTGTGAAAATTAATCACAAATCAACATAATGACAACTCTTGAAAATTACCCACATAACAATTAATCACACATTAAACACTGAATTTTTTTTGTTGAATTTGAAGTTGCATCCCTCACTGCCAATATTGTGTTTGGAACAAATTTTAAGTCCAATTGAACTGTAAAATGGCCCAACTCCTCACGCGCATGCTTCACAAGGTTCTTCTGTTGATGGGTGAAACACAACCTGCACTCATCCATTTGCCCACACATGTAGGAGGGAAGTACCTTTTCACTTGAACTACACCTTATGCACAATTCGATCTTGGTCCTTGGGTGTTAATTTAACCGAAACTCCACATGTTTGTAGATATGCAATAATAGGTGCATCCACATGTAAATCCAAGGCACCATCACCTTCTTGTTCAATATTCACATCATGGGAAACCCATCACCCCTATTAATCTTAAATACATCCCCATAACATCCAAGGGTTCATGCGAAAAGCATAAAAATTTAAATCTTAAACCCTCAACTTCAACCCTCTAAACCCCCGATCCACCTAAATAGATCATGTGACCCATGTATTCCACTTAAGTACGAAAAAATCAACATTTGCCTAAATGAAACATAAAGTTATGTTCCTCAATTTTTCCAAACACCTTTTACAAATGATGCATGTGATTTCCTAAAGTCAAGCTAAAAACAATGATGTCATTATGTAGCACTTACCAAAACCAAGACCCGCCAACACTAAACCCTTGATTGTCGCAACCCCACTTTCAAGCAAGTGTGAGGATGAGACTCACACTCTCAAAGTTGGGAACTTGGAGTCCTCCGGGACTCCGTAAATTCAGAGTTCAATTGTAGAAGTCAAAACACCTCACCTTGAGGTGTTCTTTATATCGTTGGAAAGGCCTTGAAGTGTAGATGTCGAAAATGGCCTCTAATGAGCCATTTGGACATTTTCAGTACAAGTTATGGTTGAAAGAAGGCCAGGAGTCAAACTGGCAATTTGACTCTCGAC
>Ga0209208_10007083_pt1 | contig 15328 bp, 16 predicted proteins | sample S1TSphfallax_3_FD_187694 | JGI IMG/M metagenome (GOLD analysis project Ga0209208, IMG submission 187694) | Host-associated microbial communities from peat moss isolated from Minnesota, USA - S1T2_Fd - Sphagnum fallax MG (SPAdes) (version 2) | ecosystem: Host-associated > Plants > Peat moss >...
TCAAGTTGATGTACATTTCTTGGGTGAGGGTTTAGCTCATGGGCTATGTACATAAATACAACCCCATACGTATACAATACCCATTTCATATTGTTTATGCAAAACCATCATATGCTTGCTTGCTTGATGGGAACATATTGGGAACTTGTTGGGAACCCATTGGGAACTTGAAGGGAACATGCTGGGAACAAAGGAAAAATGAAAAAAAATCCTCCCCCCAGCCCCCACTGAAAACTATTAAAAAAAGAAAGAAAAAGAAAAAAGATCAGACCGGTTTCAGTCTAGTTTTGGGTAAACCAGACCTGACCCGACCCGACCCGACCTGACCCGAAAGTTCGGCTGGTTATGTACAAACTACGTAATACGTATATACGGTGCTCATTTTTTGTTGTGTATTTTCGTACCATAACAAGATCGTACTATACCTCTACATACGATACCTGTACAGATACAGAACTCTTGGACGCCACGGTTTTTTTTTCCGCTGATTTCCTCAGATCCGAAGTAGCAACAAATCACAAAACTGTTGTCGTCGTCGTAGTTGTTGCAATCTTTGCTCCGTTTCTTATCCTCTGATTCCGTGCTCTCGATCGAGAGCTGCTTCTTTTGATGGTTTTGGTGATGTTTGTGGTAGTGTGACGAGGTTGTAAATCGCTCTTTTCGCTCTCCAAGCGACAAACCGCAAGAGACCTCTTGTTGTTGTTGTTGTTGTTGTTGTTTTTGTTGTATTGAAGGTGGAGAGAGAACTATGAGAGCAGGAAGTAGCTGCTGCAGATTGTTGCGGTTGTGGCGGTGGTAGTAGTAGTAGATTAGGTGTTGGTGGCAGCTCGAGTTTTTTGCAAAGCGTTGAGGAAGTGTTAGGGAAGCGGGGAATGCAACAGAGCAGTGCGGCTGCGGTAGTATAAGAACATTCTTCTGTTTTTTGAACGTCAGACGCAATGGCAAGCTTCGAAATGAACGACCGCAAAAGTAAGCTACTCATTCTTTTCTCTTTCTCCTCTCGTCCTCTTTGTTCTATGTGTGCGATCTCTGATTCGCTGTAGCATCAATGTCACTAGATAGTTGTTAAGATTGTGGCTACATTTGTTGCAATTCGTCGATTTCAAAGCGGTCTTGCTTCCCTGCTCCCTGCGAAGTGTATAGTGGTGATTAGGGTTTTTCAGTTGTCGATCCAATAAGACTCTCCTCGAGCTTTTCGGTAGACATGATAACATTGTTCTTCATCTTTCAATGATATCTTTTTCTCAGGGAAACTCATGGCCACGGCAAAGCACACTTTGTTGTGTCAATTTGTTCATTTGCACCACATTGCAAGATTAGGGTTTACCCTCTCATGTACCATGTGCAAAGATCAGGGCTGCCCTCTCATTAGCTCCTTTTATACAGAATCATTTCCTCTTCATTTTGATGCAGAAGAGAGTCAATCATTTTCTTCTGCATTTTCCATCAGTGTATCTGTTTTGTTACAAGACTTGCATGAATCCCAAGCCTTGCCATCTCTAGTTGTTGATTAGGTTTTCTTATCCATTGAAAAAAAGAAGAATAGTGTGTACTTGTATTTGTGGTCAGATCTCTCTGAAGTTGAAATTTCTTGGTGCACAAGTAGCAAGTGATTATCGAGGGTTTTTATGAATTCCATCTCACAAGCACATCACTATCACACACAAAACAGATTTCGTAGTCTCATCATGCTGTTACAGGTTTTTGTCAGCTCTGCCCTTCAGGGTAGAGAGACATTGTGATGCCCCCAGAAATAAACAGGCCAAAGTTTGGTAACCCTATATTCTAGGGTCATGTGGAGTCCACTATAGAAACATTTCCTGCAGGATCCACCTGGGCTTCACTGATGCTATCCATCATGTGTTTTCCAATTTAGTATGTTGAATATGTATCATCCTTGTGGATGTCGTTTAAAGTGCAGAGCCATTATGTAATGAACCACTTGTTTCTTACTGTTTTCAGAAGAGAAAAATTATGCATGAAAGCATTCTCTTTTTCAGAAGCATTTTCTTTCTTTGAGTAGAAATATAAGTTATGCCACATATTAGGTTATTTGACAGCCATCATGTCTTGGAGAGATGAAGATGTTAGATGTTATGCAGGAAATATCTGTGTGATTATAGAGACTTTGGTAGGGATCTGACACTATTCCAAGATCAGCAAACCCGATTGATGATGCTGATGATATTAAATCTGTAGTAGTAGAAGTACACAGAAGGTTCTGGAGAGCAAAAAATATTGTCCTTTTATCTGGTTTTTCAGAGGGAAAAATAGAATCTGAGAGGTACTTGACATGGCTGGTTGTGCAGAGATTGGGATTGGACTCACAGGTTTTGGGATCCTGTTTTCATTCCTCGGCATCATCTTCTTTTTTGATAAAGGCCTTCTGGCAATGGGAAATGTAAGCCTCTCTTGTTTTGTGTGTCTCCATGTCTTTGTTTTTCTGCACCAAACTCTTGGAACTGGAGAAAATTTGTGAAGTTGTGTAACTAACCCACTTCAGTTGGATGTGTCTCCAGATTCTTTTTATTGCAGGGGTGACACTTACAATTGGCTTGAAGTCAACGATTTCCTTCTTCCTAAAGCCCCGCAACTACAAGGTGCTGTTTGCCTTGTTTCTCTTGTGAGGGAGGACATGAGCTTGTTATTCCTTGTTATTCTTGTTTTTGTGCCTTGTTATGTACAGTGGCTTCTGCTGGCATAGAAAGACATAGATGACCTCTTCAGAACATCACCTAAAATGAAGACTATGCTTGGGATGGGATTTTATACAGGGATCCATATCATTTGCAGTAGGCTTTTGCCTAGTGTTGGTTGGGTGGGCTGTTTTGGGGATGCTGGTGGAGGTTTATGGCTTCTTTGTTCTTTTCAGGTAGTCAAACCTTTTTTGTGCAATGCTTGGGCACTAGATTGCTTGAGATGCATCTCTGGTAGACATCTGTGCTATGTATATTCCATTCTCTTCTTATTTCTGTTTCTCCTGGGACATTAACTTTCTTGTTGTGGGTTTTTGGCAGTGGCTTCTGGCCAACAGTGGTGGTGTTTCTTTATAGAGTGCCAGTTTTGGGCTGGTTTCTTCAGCAGCCTTTCTTATTGGCGGTAAAGAGTTTTCTGTTTTGATTTCTCTTACACCAAACACTCCTTTCCTGGGAGTGCTATCAGGGAACAGTTTTGTCTTACAGGGTATTGTCATGCTCATGATTTCAACAGCTAGATGGACTCATACATTGAGCCGTCAAGCATTCTGCATCATGTTTGTTCACATGGTTCTTTGATCACATGCTTTTAGGTGTATTTTGAGGTCCCTCATAATTGATGAGGGGCTGTTGGGATGTCTGTTCCTGATGATGTGGCAGTTTTTTGACCGGTTTCGGGAGCGAAGGGTGCCAGTTTGATGCACCATAATCCTAATAGCAGACTAGGCTCAAAGGTTCTTGTCTGTGCCTTCTAAATCTGGTGTGCTGGTGTGTGAAATGGACCAAATAACAGTTTGGCTACTTTGTGTTGTGAGTAACACAACCTGTGAGGGTGTGAATCAGGTTCTTTCTTTTCCGCAGAATGGTCTCTTGCCATTGCTTAGCTGCTGTTATTTTGGGTGGCCTTGAAAGCACAATGATTGTTAATGCCTGAGTTCAGTTCCTTGTTCTTCACATTCTGGGCCTGCCATAAATCTTATCAGTTTTCATGACCTATGTATGGATTTGACTGACAGTTTCACCATCCAGGTATGATTTGATCTTAGAGTTCAAATGTTCTTAATCCTAATTCAGAGTACTGTGATCCTTCTGAAAGCATTTTGTCTGCAGCTCACACTTGTTATTGTAAGGCATATTGTGAATGTGTCTAGATATTCCTTGTAGTCTGTGGGCTTGAACCTGTTCAAGGACACTGTCCCTTGAGAGCCAGAGAGCAGTTTTCAAATGCTGTAAGGCTTAAGGTCTAGGAAAAGGTTTTTCATCCAGCATGAAGTCTGTCTTAAGATTATTCAGATTCCAGGAGCTCTAAATTGGGACATTGTCTTATGGTCCTGGAATTAAGAATGTGCATGTCATATGGGCACTTTATCTACTACTAGCTTTCTTTGTAGCACAAACAGGTTACAACTTTATTCTTTGCAGTAAAACAAGTGAAAAGCAATTCTGTATGGTTGTACTCTATAAACCAATTCTTCAGCAACTAGTGGATTTCATTGAAATCCAATTTGACTGCAGTTTCACTGTGCAAATTGTGTGCAGTTTCTTAATTTTGGGGAGACACAAGTTTCAACTTTTTGCTGGATTTTCCATTTGAAGCAATAGACCCATATTTTGAAGATACGATTTTATCATCTACAAGTGCCAACCATATTTCATGTTGGAATTATCCAATGTGGATATATTACTTTCTAAATGGTTCTTGTTAAGCACACTTGAATTGCTCCAGAAAATGCTTCATTTTAGCCATTGAGCCAGCTTTCAAATGATTATTACAATTAAATCTGGCTTCAAAACAACCAGATTTTAAAGCCAGAGTCAACATTCATATGAGAGTGTCTAGTGGGTTTATTTCTTGGTGTGAGAATTCCTGATCAGGTGCTGAGCTCTGTAGTTCCACATGTCTTCAAAAAATGATTTTAAGGCTTGGTGTGTGAAGTGATAATAGGATTCAGTGTCATTGTTTGCATCTGTAGTGTTTCAGGACACCTTCAGTTTATAACAATGTTCAGCCCTGCAATTTTTCTAGCAGGACTGTATTTTCCTCTTGAGTTGTCGCTGTGCCTTCCACCTTTGTATGCTATGTGTTTACTTCACTAATCTTGTTGATATAGGCAACTTTGCTTTGGCTACTACAACAATGGCGGTGGTATATCTTCTACACTATCAGCAGTTTGGGTGCCACAGGAAGTAAGTCAATTTTCACTTGTGATCATCATTTTTTAGGTGTCAATGCAGTCTGAGCATAAGTACATAAGTATGCTCAGGTTTGGATTTAAGAATTTTCAAGTGAGAAACTTGAGATTGTGCTCTCCACAAGAATGGAGCCCAAATAAGACTAATACACATTATCCGTGCTCAAAATGCGGCGAAAGATGTGTTGACACATTGGTTCGAGATATGTGCTTTATATTGTTTGATGGTTCAGCAGATGCACTTCCTTTCAGCAAAGAGCTACACAGTTTACTACCCAGCGAAGAAGAAAAGAAGTTGTCGACTAATAAAATTACAAACTTGGCACTCGCTCTGCTGTGCCTTGCAACACTGTAAGCAAGTTGTTTCCAAAAGGATCACTCAAGTGAGCAGCCAAATTCTCCACAGGGCCTTGTCCAGTGACATATGCTTGAATGAAAAATCCAAGCATGGAGAACATGGCCAGTCTTCCGTTCTTAATTTCCTTAACCTTCAACAGCGCAAACTGGTCAGGATCCTTTGCTAAACCTAGAGGATCAAAGGCGCCACCTGGATGAAGCGTGTCTAAGTCCTGAATGTTTTACAAAAAGAGTGTCAGATTTTATGTTGAAGCTTTTGAGCACTCAACTGCATCATTCACATTTAGAGAGGTAATTTGAAAAACAAGATTTCAAAGATTTGACACACAAAACAAGATTCTGCAAAGCACAAAATTTTGGGGGAATAAGGTTTTGGAAAATGGCATTACTGATCCCAATGGAGATTTGTTGGTGGATCTGTAATACTCTGCTCCTCCAACAAGAAGAACTTCAGCAATCACAGCAGCTGCAAGATTGACAGGAATGTTTGCTCCAAAGTAGCTCAATGTGTTGCCATCCAACAGCAGAGCTCCAGTCTGTCGGCCACATTCCATCCACAAGAGTGTTTTTCAAACAAACACAAATAAAAGGAAAAAAAAACTAGTGGCAAAGTTGCAAGCTGAAATACAATGTGATTCCTCCATACTTATATACACCCACATAATTTGCTCCACCCCTTGTCCACATTCATACTGAGCATGTGATCATCCAACACAAAAACATCTATGAAACTGCAGAGAAAATCTTCACAACAACATGTGAACATCTGATACAAAACACATCTATGAAATTGCAGAGGAAAATCTCCACAACAAAATTTTTGAACGTACAATGACAATGTTACATCCGATAGAAACAAGCAAACTTTTACCTTGAACCAGACAGCCTCTGGACCACAAATAGCACCAGACCTGTTGAATGCCTCGGGGAGCACAAATCCAGCAGCCCCGAGCATGGCCCATCGGCCATGGATAAGCTCATATGCCTGATACCTGCAGCACCCATCTCCAAAACATAATGTGAGCAACCAGCATCTGCAGAGCACATACAGCAATAAAAAAACCAGAAAATAGGCATACTTGAGAAATAATTAAGGACTCAGGAGGATTGCGGACTAAGGATTGACTCACTTGTCAAAGTCAGATGGCTTCTTGCTCAGGCCAAAGGGATCAAAACCATAGCTGCAAAAACACACACAAACAAGCCAAAACATTGGTGAAAACCATCTAGCATTGCATGACTGAAGGAAAAACACCAAGACTCCAAAGTGCAGACAGAAAAACATGCAAAACAGCATTTGCAAATTGCAAATAGAGTGAGAGAGATTTGGCTTTACTCTCCGGGGACTTCTCCTGTTAAGTATGCAGGAATGTCAGACTTGTTCAGCAGACCTTCAGGAAGGTAGATTCTGCGGTCAGGACCTGCATTTTTTGCAAAGTGGAAACCGACACAAACAGCAGAGCTCATATAGCATTAGAGATTTACTACATCCCCCAAGCCCTGAACCCATCACAGCTATGGCTATGGATCTATCTCTCCTTTCAAAAGCATGCATGCAATCCACAAATGCATGAACTAGGCGAAGGCCCATCATCAATTTTAGCAGCAATCAGGCTTCTTTTTCCATTGAAGATGCTCAGGAGCTTGATATAAAGGAAGAGAGAAGTGAGACCATGAATGAAATTCTTCTGTAGAGTTTGAAGGAGAGGGTTCTCTCCACATACAGAACAGACATACCGTACCACTTGGCGAGTTCTTCATTTGTAGGTCTATTCACCTTGGCAACAGCCTTCTGGACGGTCTTCTTCACAGGCCCTGCAGCCAACTTCTTCTTGGTCCCCAACACAGACACTACCTGGAGTAGTCCCGGCATCATCACTGCCCCTCCCCCATTGCTGCTGCTCACTGAAGCTCCTCCACTAAGGGCTCGCCCCAGAAACTCGGCCTGGCCTACAACTACTGCAGTACATCCTCCTGCCAGGGCTGCCATTTTCTATCTGCTCTCAGCTGCTTTGCAATTGCTGCTGCACTACACCCACTACTGACGAGGTCCAGAACAACCCACTGCAGATGAAGGAAGAATGGATTGGGTTTTGCTGTAATGACGATGATGATGATATCTTTCGCAGCTAAAGCAAAAACACACCCATATAAAAGAAGATGAGACTCTCTCTCTCTCTCTCTTTCTCTCTCTCTAGAGCTCTTCAAGATTTGCTGCATGGGAAAAACAAACTGGCGAGATCTACATAGGTAAGCCATGCAATCTCCTACTACCCAATTACAAATATGCAATCTCCGATTCCCCAATGAGACGCATCATGTGTCTACCCATCTTCCCCTTGATACTCTTTTCCCCCATTTCCTCATATCGCACCATCGGATGTGGGTATGACCCATTCCCGAACAGGATGGAGTAGGGAACCAAGATTCCAACATTTGGGGGTTGTGGCAGGGTCTCTACTATCTACCACAGTGTGCTTCTTCTTCTAGACAGGTTCTTCAATTTCCAGCAGAAATGGTTTATGATTCAATAACTAGGATCAAAATGTCAGATCTCTTTCTTTTCTCCCCGAAAACAAAACAATATGTTTTTCTCAAGTGTCCTCGTATTATACTCAATGTTAGAGCTCTCTCTTTTCTCCCCAAAAACAAAATCACATGTTTTTCTCAAGTGTCCCCATATACTCGTAGTGACAAAGAAAGAATCAACAGTGTGACACCCTTTCCTTGAAAACTACCTCACCTGCTCATGAACCTTCTCAACGACTCTAACATCCATGACTGCAAAAATTCAAACTCTGAAGTAAAAAAGCATACACTGTCATTGATCCTCCATGAATTCTTACTCTCACAAGATAATCAAACAGGAGGGGGGAGTGAAGAAGCTTCAGTAATGTGGCTTGGATCATAAATCTGTCATAGCAGATGATGGCATTAGTCTGAAATAGATTAAGAGAAAGGAAAAATGAAATAAAAATTGCAAATGGGTTTTCATTGCAGTTTGCAAAGTCTGTCGAGACGTTGAAAGGTGAACAAGGCAATGGGTGTTGTTGTGTTCATCAATTCAATAGACATTGCAGACAAGAAAGCTTTCTCTAAGAAGGAACTGAGCATTTCTGGAAAGGATAAAACAAAGCATACACAAGCATCATTCAATCTTTCAATCTGTAACACCCAAGGATCTTTAACACAAGCATCATTCAATCTTTCAATCTTTAACACAAGCATAATTCAATCTTTCAATCATTCAATCACAAGCATCATTCAATCATTCAATCTTTCACACAAGCATGATTCAATCTTTCAATCTTTAACACCCAAGGATCTTCAATCCTAGAATCATCATCCTCTCTTTGAAATCCAAGTCATTTCCAACACCTCAACTCATCATACTCCAAATGAATCAAAGCTTCTAGTAAGTTTGTAACCTTTGGGTTTCTTGGGGATTCCTTCCATTCTTAGGAGCCTAAGAAGCATGGCATTTGGGTTTTGGTTTAGTTCGTGAAAGTTTAACCAAATTCCCACCAATTGGGAATTTTTTTGCCACTTCATAAAACAAGCCATCCCTTAACCTTGATGGTATGTTTCTAGGTGACTAGAACAAGGTGAGCAAAACAATTAGAACTCTACTTGAGAGTTTTGAATAAGAGAGCTAATGCACCAAAGCAAACAACTTGCAACATTATGAAAATTGTAAAGGTCCATAGTAGTAGCATTGGCCAATTCCAAGTTCCCCAAAACTTCCCAAAGTTCCCAAAATCACTCCCAATTAGGTTCCCATTGGTGTTCTTCACACTAATCCCAAAGTCCCAAAGATTGGTACTCCCAATGATTTGTGTGTGTGTGTGTGTGTTTTGTATCAAAACTTCATTTTTACATACAATTCTCAAGCCTTCCAAATTCCAATATTCTACAACCTATGGAATAAGCAATGCTATATATATATATATATAAATAAGTGAGCAAAACGTGTACACACCAATATTTGATCCTTCCTTTATTGGGGGCAATGCCCTTTTAAGCAAGGAATAGGCATTTTACTTGGTCTACAACACCTTAGTGCTAAAATTAGCTTGGACATTAAGGTGAGAAATAGATGGGTGTTCAAACACTTCTAAACAAAGCACTTTAATAACTTTAAACCTAATTTCAAAGGCTTGAACTTAAAGCTCTACAAATAGGCAAAGGGAATCTAATGTAACCTGAATTACAATTATAATTCAATAGAATTCAAAAAAATTTGTAAAATATCACCTTAAGGTGACAAGTAGATGATCTTCAAACACTTCTAAACAAACTTTAAGAAGTACTTGAAGTAAAGTTTTGAAACTAACTTCAAAAGGGCTTGAACTTAAAAAGCTCTACAAATAGGTAAATGAAAAAATGTAATCTGAATTGTAACTATAATTCCCAAAAAAATTCCCCAAAAAATTCCCAATTTTTTTGTAAATGTCATGGCATGATCCCTTTGCAAAATACACATTTTATTCACAATTTTCAAGGTCTTTTAATATAGACATTACACAGCTAGCCAGCAGCAACTAGGCATGCATTTTCTAAGTTTGGTTTGGTGCTAAAATTGCTTTAGACCATATATAGTAGTCCCAACCATAGACCTTTTTTTTCACCATGCTCATTTTGGTCTTGTTCTATACTCGGAAAATATACACTAAGATATGTGTGTGTGTGTGTGATGGATGGATGGATGGATGAATGAATGGATGAAGTTTCTTCATTTTGGTTCGACACTTTCATCCAAGTTGTGCAATTTCCCAAATGTACTTTGGCCAATACACTTTGAACATATGACACACATGAAATTCCAAAAGCTATGCAATGACATTCTCCATCATTGACATTGTTACTCCTCAAGGAGGCATAATACATCTTGTGGACCACCGAATAGTTGTTGTTTTGGTGCGGGCTCTCTTTAGGCTAACTTGGGAAGAAGGGAAATGGGTGTCTAGAGGCATCTTGTCTTGCTTGGCACAAAGTTATGTACGGGCCTTGAAATTGAAGCCTTCGATGCCCTAACCCTTCTAGTGCAAAAACTTTGTGGGAGCCTCTTTCACATGTAAAGAGCAATTTTTTTTTTCCCCCCCCCCAATCCTTCAACAATCAAATAATAATTTAGAAAAAAAAATTATCACGATGACCCATTTCTCAATTATGCCATTACATGTAAAGCACACATTAATAAATAATTTCACATAATTTTACTTATTAAATTTTTTTTAAAGTCTAGAAAAATAGCAAGGGTGCACAAAGAGGATGGTAATGTTTAGTTTTTCATCACATACAATTGTTTGATGAGAAATCTTATGTACCTATTTTTCTTTGAGTCTAGTATCATGTAATTAAGGGTTTCAATGTTCCGAATTCGAGTAAAAAATATCAAGAGGTGTTCTTTGAGATATTTCAGTGCAATGGTCAAAGTGAGCAAAAATAATTTGGTATTGTTCATGAAACTGGGTATCAAATTCAGAAGATTTTTGAATGATCTGAGTAAGAAGGCAAATCCAAAACTGGGGATGAAACTCTTGTGAGAAGATGAATTTGGTCCTTTCTTTTTCTCTTGTGTTCATTTTCCATCCTCATTTCTTGTTTCATCCGAGGTGGCTCGTAACCCTGGTTCTCAATGGATTTAACTCCATTGTATAGACTTTGAGACCTGGTTAAGCATAGATCACTTTCCTTGGTGCTATTACCATCCATTTTTCCTTGGGATTTTGATTCTTGTAATACACAAAGGTTCTCAAATATTATTCATTTTCATTTGTTTATGAAAATGTATCTTTTATTCAACCGTGTCATTTGTTCCTTATGGAAATTAAAAGCAAAACTACTAAAACTAATCAATCTATCTTAAGTTTTTAACACCATTAGATTGTAAATAATGTTAACAAATCATCAACTATTGGATTTTGATGACATCACTAAAAACATCGTCCTCCTTTAACAAGGGGAATTTAACATTGGGTGCATAGGTAAGACATTCATTGTCATGGGTTGGTTCAAAAAAGGAAACTAAAGTTGTTAACAATGTCACGAGACTTATTTATTTATTCTAAGGTAGATATGTAAATGAATGAACTTGTAAGTTCTCAAAGACTATGAGTTCACTCTTGCATCACTATTAAGCTTGGATGTCCAAAGGGTTTAGGTTGCCCTTCACTTGTGTTTCTATAGTTGTTTATAGAGCTCCATTTGGTTTGCATCACTTTTAAGCTTGGATGTCCAAAGGGTTTAGGTTGCCCTTCACTTGTGCTTCTATAGTTGTTTATAGTTGTCCACTTGGTTTTGAAATGTGGAAAATAAAATCTCCCAAAGTAAAAGGGCTCCAAAAAAATAGTCCAACCTCATTTATGCTTTTATGTGCAATTAAAATACATTTTATAAGCAAACATATCAAATTTCATACATACAAAATATTTCTCTTATTATCAAACATTGTAAACTTTATATCAAATAATTTTTTTAATAACGTTTTAAATTTTTTTGACTCTTCAAAAGTTTTTAGTTTTGACAAACCCCATTTATGGCCAAACAATTCCAAAATGGTTGGTTTTAAAACTCCAACTATAAGTTTTTTTAAAAACTCATTCCATTATAGGGCATCATTAAACAATTATCAACTAAATGTTGTTTGCAAACATGCCATTTTTTGAATTGTCTATGTTTTTGTTCACTCGTGGGTGTTTGGTGATTGGTGTTTTTATTCTTGTGTTTAAACAATGTGCATGGAAGTCTTAAGTTCATGAAGAAATCAAATAAACCATGATTTATATTACCATATTTATTTTATCTTGAAAAGGACACATTTATTCACATGTTATAGATAATTAGGTGCAAACAACATACCAAAAGATGAATTTTAAAAAACATATATCTTGTTGTCCCAAAAATTCATATGAGGGTTGATTATTGGAATGGCAAACAATGGATCATAAAGATGATGAAAAGTGTGGTGATCTTGACAATTTCATGGAATTTATTAACCATTCAATTCTTTTGGACATCTTACATGTTAATTTGGTGTGAAGCATTTTTGAAAAAAACAAAATATTACACATTTAGTATTCCAAAGTTCTAATGAATCATTGCTTTCCACATTTAAAAGGAAAATATTTTGTTCAAATGGTATCATGACTTGTTTGAAACCACATGGATTGTTTTTAAAATCATTATTTTGGGTCATAGGATTGGTTTGTCCACCTCCTTGGTGAGAAAAAGAAAGAGGTTGATTCCTCTCATATTATTGTGATTTTTCATTTAAGGAATCCCTTGGTGTTATATAATGCTTCACCATTGAAATATTTGAATGCTTTCTTTTCCACTTGATATAAAATTCATTATTTTTCATTGGTGTGGACACATAGGTACGGGGCATCCAAATCTTGAGGAGACATGCACATATTTTGGAGTGGGTCTTAAACTTTTACACTTAAGTTTCAATTATAGAATGCTACAACTTACACTAGGAACTTAGGACTTTTACACAAAACTTACACATTAGGATTTCAAGCTTTTGCATGAGCACTTGGTTTAATGAATACTAGTGTGGCACATGCCACTTAGTATTCATTAATGTTTTTTGTTGGACTCAATGCAATGAAAATTTTCCAATGAAATCATACATTATTGTACGTGTAGACTCTCCATTGAAATGACAAAATTCGAGTAACAAAATGGTCCACCATAGTTGAAATATTAGCACACTACAAGATGTTTGTCTGACATGGGAATTTGTCTTGTGTGCCAAGGAACAATTGTATGAAACAATTTTTTAAAAAAAACATCTAATTGTAGTGTTTAGAAAGTGTTAAAGTGTTAAAGTCGAAGTATGAACAAAGTGCACAAGTAATGTGCAAGAACCCTCTCTATAACACTAATTGAACTATTAGTTCATTCAAGATAACTAAGTAAACAAGTTTAAACCACCAAATCTAGCAATCCCATTGGCCTAACAACCCTATTTATGCCAATCGTTGAAAATAATGAATCCCCTTCTTTCTATTTTCATTGATTCTCTAATATTCTCACAAAACTTACCAAAAATAAAAATATATTATACATTTAACTTTCAGTTCACTTCACTCAAGATAACTAAAGAAAAAAAAAATTCAAACCACCAAATTCAACAATTTCATCATTCATAACATGTTTTTCTTCACATCTACACTACACTCAAGCCTATTCAACACCCTATGTACATTAATAAAATAATAAAATAACCCAAAGTTGTGACATAAAAGTCAAAAGTATGTGAAGTCGTGACATAAAAAAATCACAAGATCTAGTGTAAAAAAAGATGTGAAGTTGTGACATAAAAGTCTCAAGTTCTAGTGTACTTTTGGTTTGCATACATTTTTTGCAGGTTATATATGCATGCAAGTAGTTTATACTCTATGCAAAAAGTTGGGGACCATTTGTGTGACCATGCAAACAAACCCAAAGAAAAATTAAAAAATTGCTCATATATTTGGCTAAATTTGTCTCTTTCCATTTGAAAGTTTGTGGGAGAGGGGGGCAAACACTTCAACACTTTTCTTATGACTCTAGTACTACTAGAGTCATAACAAAATTTGTTTTGTGCAAATGTGAGAATGTCATAACACTAGCATACAAATTTATGTTCTCTAATAAATACATCTACTTAGTAAATTTCCAAGGGACTTTTAACGCCTAACGAGTAGTAGGCATAAGAACCCTTATGCCTCCTACGCCTTCCAATTTACTTATGTCTTAAGTTATGATTGCCTTTGCCTTGTACTTTACAATAGGTAAAACTGGGGACGTGGTCATTCTCAAAATGCCAAGTCAAATTTGGCTATCGCCTCATCCTAGGCCTCGTATTTTAGGAATGCCCTCTCACCATGGGGCTTTACCTTTCTTTACACACAAATCTTCCACACTTCGTGCTTGGGAAGTTCAAGTTCTCTTAAATGGGCAAAATTAGTGAATATCGTTCCCTCCACTTCGATGGATATCAATATTTCCAACCTACCGGCGTGTTATTTTTACTTCTAAGGTTGTTTTTTTTTGGTTTGTCTTTCTCTTTGGAAAGCACCTTGCAACATGGAACACCCTCCCCCTTCCATCCATTGAAGGAACCATTCAACATTCACATGCAAAACCTTTTCCAACATTCAAACAAAAACCCTTTTGTAACTTAACAAGTTTGGGGGGGAAAGCATGATGATCCATCCTCTGGGCCCACCCACAACTGCTTGCTTGCTTGCTTGCTGTCCCTCCAGGCTACAACCCTCAAATTAGGATGGGAGGAGGCCATTGGGAGCATGCCATCCCTCCATAAATAAGATTCCAATATACAACTCATGGGACCTTTTGCTCCGTCTGGTGGCACACATGGCCTGGCTGGGGCATGGGGGGTGTGTAATGTGTAGTATTCCCAACAACCTTGTAAGATGAAGGCACATTCTGAGTGAAGAGCTACTCGTAGGGCGTCTGGCACACATGGCCTGGGGCCGGGGGCTGTAATGTGTAGTATTCCCAACAACCTTGTAAGATGAAGGCTAATGTGTAGTAATCCCAACAACCTTGTAAGATGAAGGCACATTGTGAGTGAGGAGCTACTAGTAGGGCTCCTACGACATACTTTCTAGTGCAAGATGACACTCCTTAGAACATGATTTTACTTCATTTGGGCGGAGGGGGAGGGGGGACATTTTGGATGAGTATTTTGGAATAAAGTTTAACATTCTGATGGTTGTAAAGAGAAAAGCAACTCTCCTTTTGCGCTTGTGTGCACACACACACACACTATATTCCATGAGGGATGTCGGAATTGGCCCATGCACGAGTTCCTACCACTATGGTCAGAAGAATGCGGGAAATTATAAAGGACAAGAAGAATGAAGATCACAACTTTACTAGTTCAGTTTGCTTTCATTCAACACCAAGCAAAACACAAAGAAACAAACCAAAAAGCCTATTTATTGTCACTTGGAAGACCAAATCTCTTTGAAGACCAAAAACCCCCCCAAAACCCTATTTAAAGTAAGAGTAATATGTTTCAAAATTGCTCTCCACCACAAAACTCAAGAAAAAGGATGTCCCTTG
>Ga0209208_10007084_pt1 | contig 15328 bp, 14 predicted proteins | sample S1TSphfallax_3_FD_187694 | JGI IMG/M metagenome (GOLD analysis project Ga0209208, IMG submission 187694) | Host-associated microbial communities from peat moss isolated from Minnesota, USA - S1T2_Fd - Sphagnum fallax MG (SPAdes) (version 2) | ecosystem: Host-associated > Plants > Peat moss >...
AGAACCTAGGTGTTAACTTCCATGCAAATTCATGAACTGCAGTGCTCCAAGAGTACTTGAGATAGGTGTAAGGCTTGCCTCGAGCATTACATGGCAATGGAAGTGGCCATTTGAAGTTTACATTGCCTTTGAAAGCCCTTAGCAAGCCTTCCTCTCTTTGCCTAATCCGTTTCTTGACAACCTCCACACACCGCAGCTTTTCACTCCATTGTTTACGCCGCACCTTCTCCCTCCCTGGATTCGTCTTGGAGGAGAATACACCGCACTCTGGCTTGGGAATTGAAGATGGCGGAGGCTATGGAGCGGCCATTGGAGGCATTATCCACGTTGTAGAAGCAGGCGCTACCCCCCACGGTGCTGGAGCGATTCCCCAAGGCGCAGGAGGTCCTAATAACCACCTTTATACTCAATTTTGTTCAACAATTCTGCAGCAAATGTTGAGTTATTGGTGGCAATTCCTTCCTTGCCAACTCTCTCCCCTCTCTGTCTGCCTTTGCCTTTTATCCTTTCCTTCTGAACTTTTTTGTTCAATACCCCAGCTAAGCTTTGTTTGCAATGGTGGAGGACCCTAAACCTTAATCTTGTGCATAACCCTAAACCCTACTCCAGCAGAAATAAGAGAAGGAAGAAAATTAACATTACTCCTTGAGTGCTATTATTTTTGCTGTTAGGGAGAAGGAGATGAAGAAGCAAGCCTTCCACCTCCTTTCATAGAAGCTCATGTCTGATTTGGATACCCATGGATCATGCAGTCCCCATGATGGACTTGTTGATCACCTCCAAGGACATGTACAGGTGATCAGGATCTGACTGCTTGATCTTAGTGATTTCATAAATGTGCTTGGGAGTCATGGTACTTGCAACCTTGTGGCCTATGTTCTTGTAGCTTGACTGCAACCCTGTTGCTTTCTTCAAGAAGTAGGAAGTAAAGGGGGATTTTACAACGAAGTTGAAGGAGTTGTTTTTGTCCTTGTTGTCCTTGGTGTTAGGGAGATGCATTTTCTTTTAAGAGTTTGGTAGTTATTGGCACCTCAAGTCTATAAGCATGTTTGATAGACATCCACACATTCCTTAGGTCTATCTTGAAAGATGATTTCATTTCCTCAATATTTAGATTCACATTCATTCTTGTTATGACAAGGGGGCAAGGCTATGGTTGCTTGTTAGGTCATCTATCTGTTCAATTTGCATTGCACTTTCATTTTAACATTGCAATTTTAGTTTGATTCAATCTTCAACATTTAATCTTTTCACGTGTGAATGTGGACATAGGTTGGACGCATCTAGCATGCATTTAGTTTGTTGCATGTTTGAAGTTCAACGAATAGTCACACATGATGTCATCTGAGATGTCATGTATGCCCTCATTCGAAAGAGTGAGCATGTTGTATGGAAAGAGCAATGATACACCCTTACATTAGGAGTTTCATTACAAAAGGATCTCTACATGACCCAAACGGACCAAGTTTTTGTTGTCTATGTGTTGGTTATTGATTTGATACAAGAGATGATGGTTTCAAATGTCATCAATCAACCAACAGGTGCAATTATGGAACTTAATGTCATTGTTAAAATCTGCAAATATAAAGGGCTTTATGAAAGGCACCATTTTATTCCAATGGCCATGGAAGTGCATGATGCACCTGTGTGTGATATGGATTGTTTCATTGAGGTATGTGCTCATCTTTTCCATAATAAACAATTAGGAGATCATTTATCATTGTTTTTTGGCATTCAATTCTTAAAACAATGTGTTAGTATTTATAAAGAGGAATATTGCATTGGTGGGTGATGATTGTTGTAGACCTCCCATTATTATTAGATCTCATGATTTACATGCATGTGACATTAGGGGGGGCCATAGGTGAAATAGTTTCCTACCAAGAGAGGGATTAGCTTTCTCCTTTTTTTTGGTCCATGGGGCCAATTCATCTTTTGGCCTTTCTTTGTCTTTCCTTTTTTGTCTCCCCTGTGATGGTTTCATCTTTTATTGGATTTTGGGTTTTTGTATTTGTATGTTGTGACCATCACTAACTTGAGCACATCTGGTTTGATTTGCTGAGTGTGGGCATCAAAGTCCTTGCATAAAGCCATGAGGTTCAGCTGGTGCTGTCCTGGCGCCAATCCCACTGGAGGCGTTGGTTTGGCTTGCCATGCATTCACCACTAACCTGATCAATGCCAACACTTGCCGCTCCTTGCCAGCCATTCCAACCCCTCTCTCTGGGTCTTGATGGACAACGACAAATCAGCTTTCACATCTCTTAGTGCCCACAGGAAATGGAGTGTGGGCATCCTTATGAGAATTCTGTGCTTCATCGGAATCAGCGCACGATTTGCTCCCCAACAGGTCAAGCTCCAAAAGAAAAGGTTCACCTAAACCCCAAGGCTGGCGATATAACGTTGTTTTTGTGGGGGGTCAAACCAGAAATTTCTCAATCCTGCCTTCCTACTTGCCAACAGGAATTGACCCTTAAAGGAGTGAAGAGCATGCCATCTTCGCTCAGCAAAATAGTATTGGCCCATCATTTGTGTGCAATTGCTGAGGCTGGTACAAAGCACACTAAAGCCTAACACCAGCTGTTGATTGGTTAGATAGTTTGATTGGGCCAGGTGGGTTGCTATTAGTAGTCTCCCACCTATTTGAAGTCCCACTATTAATTTTATGGGTGGGGATGGAAAAGGTGAATAACTAAACTTGGATGTGAAAAATATTTATGCAGGGTCACATACTCAGCACTAGGATCATACTATGGACTATGAACCACCATTATGGTGATATAGAGTTTCAGCTTGGTCAAGCTTGTACAGGCTAGGTCCTATAGGGATGCAGGTAGGATAAGTTCATTAAGTAGATAGGTTGGTAGTAGTAAGACAATATTACTGACTTATATGTCTTTCTGTACTATCTGATTCATATATCATGCCATGGACATGCATGGTTTTTAAGGTGAAAAGAAAAAAATTACATTAAAAGCAAGTTGGTTAAAGTTGATAGGGTAGATAGGCTAGTGAGTGAACACTTAAGAAATCGAAGGAGGTCAAATTATCACACATTGTTCTTGTGCTTTTGAATTTCAGTTTTTGTAAAATTGTTCAATTCGAAAAGGATAGGGGGAAGATATGGGGTGTTTGGTGTAAGTGAATTTAGTGTTTGATGATGGGTGAATTAAAACAGATTAAAATATTTCAAGCTTAAAATATTTGATCAATGCATCTTTGCCTCTGAAATACAAACAGGTTTTGTAAAACCCTAGTTGGGGCACTCATCAGAGGGCTTTACTCTACACAAATAAATTGGCACCCCCTCTCCTTATCCCTAATTCTCCTTGTGACTTGGGTGCAGGGGTGGGGCTTTTTGGGTACTTGATTTGTGTTCATTCCCCTAGGGGTCCACTCTCTTTGGAGGATTCTTTGTTTGCTAGGACTTGGGTCCTTCCATCTTGTACCTTTTCTCCCCCTCGGTTGGGTGCTTGTTTTATTGATGATTGGCAAGTTTCCTCGAATTGGACCACTGCAAAAAAAAGCACATGACTTACCTACCTACCAGCCAACTGAATGTATGAGACAGCAAGTGTCCTCATAGATGGATGAGCATCCTTGTTGGTCAGACAAAACTGGCTGGCAGGAATTGAAAGGGATGAGAGTTTGTATGTGCACCACATGAGCACACATCTGCGCTTCAGCACACACACTTCAGAAACACACATCCATTTGCAACGGCTGCTACACAAATGGCTACTGGAATGACAGGAAGAGCAGCAGCAGCAGCGACTTACACAACAACAGGACTTCACCAAACAGAAGCTTGCATGAGTGGAACCCAGCATTCTGCACCTCCCAGATTTAGATTGTGTCCCAGTTCCAACTTCTTGGGCACCACCACCAGGGTACCCAATTTCTTTCTCCATTTCTTCTTACCTTGAAATTTCTCCCTTTCCTAGTGCATACCCAATTGGGTTTTTCTTAGTGCAGCCAAGTGAGGTTCAACTTGAATTCACTGTTTCTCAGTTGGTGGTATGAGTCATTGCCAGTGTCTTATTTTTGTGGTGTTGGAATTTTGGACTAAATTTGTTGGAGAAACAAATTCTGTTTGCATCTTGGGTGTGACCTAATATTGGGTCATGACAGAAAGATTCTTTTGTTTTTCAAGGAAACCACCTCTACAATGCCTCACAAAAATCTTTGGTAGAACAGAGATTGATAGAGAAACTTTGTCCACTGAAAGAAAAGTTTGTGGGGTTGATGAACGTGAGAGTCTTCCAGATTTGGGTGGGTTTTGCTTCAGGGTGATTGAGGGCTAGATTGGCTGGAGAAACAGCTTTCTAGGTATTCACTCTGCATGTGCAGCCCCTCCTGTCAGGAACCATCATGAACAACACCTTGAGAGGTTCAAGGCCACAATCACGACAGTGCCTTCCTGTAGCAAGGGCAGCCAAACTTCCCACAGGGGTAACAACCACTCTGTCAACCATTCATGTTTTCATTGAATTGAACCTGAGATTTCTGAACACACAACTGGTATGGAAAAACCAGTTTCTAAACAAAATCAATGACAGTTGATGATGGGTCAGATGCTCCAATTGCATGTTGCAGGTAGAGCCACCAAAGGAAGAACCCAAACTTCCTTCATTGTTTTGGGGATTTACTGAGGATGCTGAGGTGTGGAATTCACGTGCAGCCATGATTGGCATTTTTGGCATCATTGCTGTTGAAGCTGTAAGCTTTCCTTTTTTCCTGTCTTCTTCTCAAGGTTTACAATTTTGTGTCTGAATTTGCTTTGCATAAATGTTTCTGAAATGTTATCAGAATCAGTTGGGGGATGTTGGCTTTGAACTTCTGAAGTTCAAGAAAACAGGGTTAGGCATAAAGACATATCATATGGCCATCAATTAGATTGTTTCAGAGTGAGCGCTGAAGAGTGGTTTTTATGGCATATGGGTGAACAGATTATAAACAAAGGCATTCTACAATTGCTGGGTATTGAGGTTGGGAAAGGCCTTGATCTTCCATTGTGATTGCAGTATAGCAAAAGTTATACTTTGTTTTGAATGGTAAACTAGAACATAGGTTTTGGTGTTGTTTTTTCCTGGTTCACCACACCACAGTTTTGAGAAGAACATGAATCCATGTTATTCTAGAGCACATCGGTTAACTGAGAATAACCATGTATGTATCTTGTTTGTTGTTGGATAAAACTCAAAGGAGAGTTATGCATGTTATGCATATTGTAATTTTTGACTTGCCTATCGATTGAGAAGCAATTTTCTAGGGACCTTCACTTGCAACAAAGTAGTCACTTGAAGAATTTCTTCCATGCATTTGAATCATATTGACCAAATCTGCCCATGTTTGAAAGAGTAGAACATGAACCTTCATACTTCTGGACCATGATGCTCTTGTAATCATCTGCAGAAGCAGACTGCTTATTGCACAACCTATCTTTTGGAACCTCAAACTAGTGCACATCTTATCATCACCCCAGATCCTTCTCTTTCTTCAATTTTATAACTTGTGTCCCTTATGTAAAAGCTAATGCACAAGCTTGCAACTGTCATTGGGTAATGATGCAAACCAGTTCATGCAAGTCCAGTGTTAATCTTGAACCAGATTTGATTGATTATTCCAATCGTTCAGCAACCTAGAGATAGGAATATCTGTTGCAACTTTGAGTAACAACAAACTTAATAGGGATAGTAAAATGAAGGAGTGGGCTACATTCCAGATATTTGGGATTCAAATGAGAGCTTGAGCACTGCCACTAATGTGAAGTAATGATCAGGGCTTTTCACACTGCAATTTCACCCCAACCCTGCTAACAGGGCTGAAAACAATGAAAGAGATTAAAGATTGCTCAAAGTCTTGCATGATGGTTTATCAGAAGTCCCCGATGTTGCCTATACACAAAGCATAAGAAGCTGGAAACATGCTTGACATAAGCACAGATCAAAACACATCAAATTGTGCAGACTGAAACAGTTCAGAACACACTTGCTCACATGCATCACTCAAAACTCTTGACTTCGCTTGATTTTGGTTACCAGAAGGAGTAGCAATCAAAATTGTGTGATCCCATAAGTAAAACAACAGCCAGGAAGATCAAAATGGTCGAAACTTGCGGGCAGCTTTCATTTTTGCTATCCTCTTCTTGTCTTCCTCGAACTTCTGCTGCAACTCCAGAACCTCTGCAGTCATAAAACCAGTTACATCAAAATAGAGCATGTCTGTGAGTTCTGAAATCAGTACCCTGCCCGAAATTGCTACATCATAGAATCTTAAGATAAAAGGTAACATACAGTCTCTGATAACTCCATGATGTCATAGATGTGCATACTTTGAGCAGAGCAGCACAAAATCATTACACTCATGATGCAATATTGGCCACTATCACTGTAATGGTTCAACTTTATCAAATGCTTTATGCCCTAATATGACTGCCCAGAACTAAAAATGAATGAGCAAAAGGTGAACTGTGCAGGCAGTCTAAGATGCAAGCAAAGCATGGAGGCAGACACAGAATTTTCAGCAGTAATACCATTCCGTCGTGCTTCACGTCTTTGAAAGCGATAGAAGTCTAGTATGCCTTCCTTTCTCTGCTTCTTCTTTGCTCGTTCTGTTGCTGCTGTTACATCCACAGCTCCAACTGAAATCCCACTCTCATCTGTATTTTTTTTCCTACCACCTTTGTTCACCACCACTGTCCACCCATCTTCTGCAGCAGCAGCCTCTCTGTCTCTTTTAGCCTGCAAACATCCAGTAATGCAAGAAACTTGTTGAGTGTAAACCAACAACCAAAGATCCAGAAATGCAAGAAACTTATGAAGCACAAACTATCAATCATTCTTCCCAATTGCTGAACTAACACTCTGTGTTCTTCCAACCCTGAACAAAAGCTTTTCGGACTGTCCTGTGCATAACACTCAAACTGGCAGAGGATGTACTGAAACAGGAACTCATGAACCAACTCAGAGCACAAATTACAAACAACATGTGCACCTGAAAAAAAGACAAAGGAGATGGTGAAAAAACTACTAAAGACACAAGATATCTCAATCAATAATAGTGCAACTCTCTTCCAACCTCACAGAAACTGGTGTGCACTGCTGTAGAAACAGATGAAACATCCTGAATTGTAGCTCTTTAGTAGCACAAGTCAGCAGATGTAAACCCTAGACACTACCAGAGCATAGATGCACATGAAGCAAGAGTTATGCAAATTAGTCTCTCAGAAATTCGAAGCTTGCAAAATCCTCACAAGATTGAGGGCAAACCTGTTCCTCCCGGGCATCAAAATCTGCCATAAAGTCATCAATTTGCTCTTGAAGGACTTGAAGACCTGGTCTCTTAGCCCTGTATTCTGCTATCCATTCTGCTAACCACACATAAACAACCTCAGCAAAATCAATAACCTCTTTCCTCAATCCTTCACAACTGCAACCAATGGTGCATCTTATGAGGATTGGAGTGACACTTACTCTTCATTCCTCTAAGAGGTGCTGCTGGTGCATTCCCTTTTGGTTCTCCTTCCATTTCTCTGCCAGTACTTGAAGGCTGGCTTGAATGGGATTCCAGTACCGCATCATCATCCATATGTGCAGCTCCTGCACCGTTGAGTGAGTGCTTTCTCCTCTTCTTCTCAGACAACCCTACCATACCTGGAATGTCCAAGCCTGATCCTTCCCGGCTCTTCTTCTTCGCTTTCCTCCTGAAGACACAGTAAGTATATTTAAGACCTTACTTCCCTTCGCATATAAGGGTTTAACCCTAAAACCTACCTCCCAGTAGTGATCAAAAAACATGAAGCATTAAGCGGACAATACCAGAGAATAGAAACCAACGACAATGCAACCAAGCCTGACAACAACAACAACTACAACAACAGGAAATACCGAAATTAGAGCACTTACTTGCTATCCCCAAGTTCCAGTTTGACGACCATCGAAACTGGCTCTGATTCTGCTCCAAAGGTTAAAAGACGGCAGCCACTGTCAGGGACAACAAAAGCTCTGTCTTCACCAAAAAGAAGACACCTAAATTGCAACAAGAAATTCTCGTTCTCCTCCACCGGAAAGAAAACAGAGCGAGCTTGCGACAACAAACCCTAGTTGTTCGAAACCCTAAAGAAAACAGAGCTAGCTTATAACATGAAATTCCGTCTCTCCTCTTCGAGAAGACAGTGCAAACTTGCGAAAACAGATTCTCTAAAACCATCCCGGAATTGAAGGTCAAAGCTTCGAACCCTAATTCCCCCCTCCACCAAACCCTAAACCTAAATTTGTATCGGGCATCGGCATCATTACCACCAGATTTCTCTCTCACCTCCAGCCTAATTTTAGCGGGGCAGACCAGGAAAAGAAAAGGAAACAAAGGAAAAAACACAAAACTGCGATTATGCGGTGAGCGTGGATCGAACACGCGACCTTCAGATCTTCAGTCTGACGCTCTCCCAACTGAGCTATCCCCGCAGATCGCATGTCCCTTTCTGTTCACAATTTGTATATATAGTGTATCTTCAAAAAAGTTTTTTCACGTACTCTCTTGCTTCAAGTCGTGTAACGAGTCCTTCGAAGGAAAGCTTTGCAACTCGCGTACGACTTACGACATCGGTGGTCGCCACCACATGATTGCTATAGCGCCATAAGAGTGAGAAATCATTATATTGGAAGAATAAACCACTGTTGGCTGATTATAGGACCTTAGACCTATCTTGTGGATACGAACAAGAATTTTTTTAAAAATCCTTCTACTACAAGGATATGCATCTAGATATCCAATCAAAGTTCTTTTATACTATCACTCATGCATTCATGAATTTTTTTGGTTTATTGCTGGATATGGATTTGCTAATTGTAAAAAAACCTACAAATATGCATAGTGGTTACACACATCAAGTTGAACATGTGAGATTATGTGCCCCCCAAAAAAAAAACATAAAGTAACTTGTAGGAGAATTGAATCTTAATTTTGTACAGAACTAAAGAACTTTGCCCATTATAGCGCAAGTTGCTTATAAAAAAAATCAAAACAACACCCACACAAACAACAAACCACCCCAACCCCACAAAATAGAAGCTCGAAAAGCTCGAGAAGCCAGAAACTCCAACAACTTGTTGAGCTCCAAAAACTTGTTCAAAAATCACCAAACTTGACACATCAAATCAATAAACAAGTTCATTTGGTTAATTGGACAAAAATTGCAAAAAAAAGAAAGATTTTGGTTTAGGGTTTAGGTTAATTACCTAATCCTCATCAAATAACATAACATCTTTTATTAGCCCATAATCCTCCTCAACTAAAATAACTTCAACCTTCAAATAATTTTTCAGGTTTGCATTTGGTGTACAATTTTGGCATGGGTCATTAGGCCAATTATTGATTATAGTAATAATTTGGTCCAAATTTTGGACTTGTAAGTGGCAACGCTTCAAAGTTGTCAAAACACCATTTTGGCTAAACATTTTTTCAATCTCAATTTGAGACCTTACAATCCCAAAAACCCGTTTGGCAAGGAAGCCAACATTCGAAAATTGACCTTCGTGGGTCCCACCAAATAATTGGATTTACATACATTGATTGAAATATAATTAACCTCTAAAACAAAGATAGTTTCCCAATAACCAATGTCCATGAAAACTCTTCCATAAATGCCCCAACAATGAACATGTTGGTTTTTTTTTTCTTGAACATGAAGTCCATCAATTGAAACAACCACTTCTGCTTGGATGGGAAAGGTTTAACCTTTCAAAAACTGTCATCAAACGTGGGATGACTTATTTCAAATCATAATCCAATGCAAGGTAGATTGCATTCCCATGCCCCACATAATTTTCAACAACTTGTAAAAATTTGTAGCAAAGATCCAACATTAATGCCAACATATTATGAATCTAGCAAGAATTAAATGCCATCAAAAACTACAAAAAAGGTCTCATCACCTTCACCTCTTGTCACATGTTTTTACTCAACATCAAATTGGTCACATGTTTCATTCCCATTAATAAAGGAATTTGGTTGAGATTCTATGGCCACAATTAATTTTATTATAGTCACTAAAACATTAGATAATAACCAATGACCTTTGGATTGATTTAGTGCACATGTAGGCACCACTAAATTCGAACATGTAGTGACAATTTCACACTTGGGCTTTCAAGACTCATTGGTGCAAACTCAATGTTTTCGATTTGCAGCTTTGAATTCCAAGGTTTCTTCAAAGTTTATTGCATTTCTAGTAAACCTGATTTGATGGGAGTATTTAGCTTCCAAGGTTCCAACCCACTACCCTTGCATGCCCTCTCTCACTCCAACCTCCCTTTCCCAAATTTCTTGGTCCATGTAATGGTTTTCTACAATCCAACATGGGCATCTTTCACACTCACTAAAGTTAGTCCTATTGAAACCTTATCATCGTTGGTTACATATTGGTAAGCTTTAGACAAGACATGCCCAAAACAAGTATTTTTTTTACAAACGCAACATCTTCTTGAAGCCTCATAATCAACAATAAACTATAATCCCATAGATCCAACTTGTTGCCTTCATCTTTCACAAAGGCAAGAACATAATGGATTTGTTCAAAAAAATTCAACAAACCTTGGAATTGCAAAGCCATGGTGCTGCCCTTGGTTTTTTTAATTTCAAACAATCCTACAGTAGCATGTTGTGGGATCTAACTTTCATCCAAATAATTAATCACCAATGCAAAAGTGTTTACCCCACCTTTGGACATCCAAATATCAAAATTGGAAAAATTATGGTTACAATTGTAAAACTAAACAGCACATGTAAATCCATGGTTTTTTGAACCATTTCAAGCAACACATGTTTTACAAGATTTGATCGAGAAAGAATATTGACACAGGGACATTGGTGAAAAACCTTTAGTACAAAAATGGCATTTTATGACTTCATGTATGACTGGCACTGTAGTTGTATATGCCATTCATGAGTGATCATGACTACATGACTACTTAGTCCAAAAGACCACACTGTTTAGGGCACTAGTTGAACTTCATGACTATAATCACAAATACCTTTTGTACTTACAAACATTATGACTATAGTCTTTTTAGGCCCAAAGAGAAGAGTCCATCCAATTGTTCAATTTATAAACAAATCATCATGCAACACGTGCCAACATCAAGGAATTGACATGTGGGCTTGTAATTTGTTAGTTAACATTCTGCTAGAATTTTACATGAATGTGGGGCCACCACATGTCACCATTACATTCCTTCATTAGGTTTGGATTTATAGTGGGTTAGGTTAGGACTAGGTCAAGGGTAAATTAGGGTTAGGTTTAAGGTAGGTTAGGGTTAGGTCTAAGGTTAGCTCAGGCTAGGTCTAGGATAGGCCAAGCCTAGGTCAAAGGAGTAGTAAGGTTAGGTCCAAGGAAGGTAAGGGTTAGGTTAATGTTAGGGCTAGGTTTGGGGTAAGTTGGGGCAACTATTTAAATGGTGCTTCATGCACCTACAAAAGTGGCAAAAAATTTAGGGTTTTTGGTTTTGAATTTTTTATAGCAAATTAATTAATTCCATGTGGCATTCCCAAAGCTAATGAATGTTTTAGGGTTTTGAGTGGTGATTTTTTGGGAGTGGATTAAATATTGCCATATGAAACCTCTAGATTTCATGAAATTTTTAGGGTTTTTGGGGGTGATTTTGGCCAATGAATCAGATGGTGCCATGTGGCATTTTCAAAAGTGTCAAAAGCTTTAGGGTTTTAAAGGCAAAAGACAAATGATGATCGTATGATCTAGTTTTAAAAAAGAGGTCATGTTTACATTCATAGTCAAGATTTATGGATAAATGGAAAATAAATAAAATTAGTTCATTTTTAATACTAGTCCATTTATTAATTTATGAATTCAATTGAATTTATTAACAATCAATATTAAATTTTTTGAATGATGTATATTTCACGTTTCTACTTTTTTCTAATACTAGGGACTAAATTTAAATATCTTATATTAATTATGAAATGGTTTTCAAAATAAATATAACCCTATTATAGAACTAATTAAATTATAAATTTTATCCATCTACCAATATATTATGGCAACTTATTCTTTTACTCAAATATTTTCTACATTCAAAAAAGACTAGTGAGAACCCCCCACCGCTCTAAAAGAACCATGCAACCACAAATGGTCTGGAAAAACAAGCCTAGATAGAGCTCGTTAACAGGGTATTTAGTGTTTCAATCACCTCTGTGGTTAGGGTTTGGAGCTCTATCACCAAAGTTCTCCATAAAAAAAACTTGGACTTTCCTGTTTTTATGCACTATCAATGATGATTTTGTGAAACTTAAATTCTATTTGAATGAAAATATTGAATGACATTGCATGCAACTTGAATTGGATATTCTACGGTGCAAAACGTAATGTAATATTTAGAATCATTGTACATGAGAAATAGTTCTATAAATGTGAGGACACTATTGTTTTAATGTACAAGTAAATGATGAATGCAAATTGATTATATTTAATTTCACTTTGAAAAGGAAAGTTTCTAATCATATATGAGAGAGAGATATATATATATATAACACCAAATAAGCTTCACTTTGAACTTGGGAACATTTCAATGAGCATGTGAAAAGAGGCAAAGATAAATAGGAAAGGAGCTGGAGATTTTGAAAACGTAGTCAAAAGAAAGTTGTCAAGATTTTGCCTCTTCATGTAAGTGGGTAGGGGAGAGAAGTGAGATAGTTACTTTAGCAGATGGCACAGACATTCATACATATGTGATGACAAGACTTATGTGACCAACTTGAAACCATAGACTTCGGATAAATCTAGAGAATATATAAAAGTTGGCGGTGACTGTCAGAACGTGATGAGGATTTCGCTGAAATGGCTTGCACCCTGACGTTTTATCTCAAAACAATTACAAGATTAGATGCAAACGGCGCAAATGAGCACTGGCAGGTGGTTAAATTACGAAAACAAACGACAAGTTGACGAGTCCAAAAGACTCGACAACTCTCTTTTAATGTAACGGTTTAAACATAACTACATCTGCATTAATTGTAGACATAAATATAATTGTCGTCGGACACCATTCTGGAAGTACCCCATCGACGTATTTCGACAAAGACGAGTTGATGGTGTTGGGAATTTTTTTTGGGCAAAACTTCAATGTGCTCTAGATGGGTGCACTACTCCAGAATGTTGTGTGTAACTGTGATCACAACAACCTAATGGAAAGAGACCCTAAGAGCAAGAATCTTCTTGTACTAAATAGTATGTGGGAAAGTACGTTTTGTGCATAATTTCAATATGCTCTAGATGGGTGCAATACTCCAGACTATTGTGTGTATTAACTGTGATCATAGCAACTTAATGGAAAGAGATCCTTAAAGAAATAGTCCAACCTTTTGTAGTCATAAGTATATGTAATTTCGGGTATTCATTTTTTGTTGTGGCCTTCCAAGTAGGAATTGAAATAGGGAGTGCCGAGTTCCTCTTGGATTTCGGTGAGCAGATCAGGGACGTTCACGACTTCAGGTAACTCGCGGCCTTCAAGCATCTTCTCCATTTGCTCACGACCTTCTTTACCTATCTCCTCCTCGATGGCGGCCAGCAACTCCGGTACACTCGTCCAATCTGGAAATGACTCCGGAGTCAGTTCCGTGAAGATAACATATTCTTCATTACTACTACTCTGACCTTCCATGTTACGTACAGGAGTTGCAACTTTCTCTAGTTCTTGTGCACACTGACAAATTGAATATAATAATAATTCTCTTCAAATGCAGAGAAAACACTCAAGTGATTACTCAGCTTGATCAGCTTAGCTCAAGTTGAATTATCTTAACTAGCTTGTCTCCAATTAATGTTCGTGACCAATACTAGTACTAACAACTGTCTTCAGCGAAAAAATAATTCTTGAACTTGAATTCGAGCTTCGACGACGTGATCTGCGCCTGGCCGAGGCGCAGCTCCTATTATATATGCAGCTATAATTGGCAGCATTGATTTGTCCCCCATAGGTAGTTGAAGCACGTGATCACTGTTCGGCGTAACTTCTTGTTTCGTTCAACTGCAAAGACCCATGCAGTAAGGATTATTCAGGAACGCTAAGATGAATTCCTTGTCCTTCAAGACACGTCTCCTGCCTACGAGCACATGCTACACAAACCACTAGGAAGGAAACCAATGGTGATGCTTCTCTAGTGCACACTAATTGATTCAGCTCGTGATCCCGCGTGAACTAGACCGTCAAGCATACATGCAAGAAAAATGTTCAACTGTTAATATCGACCGGTCACGAACAGCTTAATACTGTTGCTGATCTCGGGTTTGTTCAAATAAGTAATACTAATGCGACGGGCTGGTAGCCACAGCTGCAGCTGCTCCCGTCCCTGTTGCAGATTATTTGGCTGCAGATAGAGACTTGATCTATTGAAGCATTTTGATCGGTAAGGTTAGGTCTTTCCTATCAGAAATCGCCGCAACGCCATCGCGAAGACGGCGAATTGAGCGTCGCAACAGTCAATCGGGGAGGTTCGTTCGCTGCGGCTTCACCTCTTTGTAAGTTTCGTGCGTAATTCCGTGTGCGCGGAGTGTCATGTCCTGTGCCGTGCTTAGAGAAAATATCTTGTTGTGGGCTTCCTGTGCAATGCCGAACGTATGGAATTGCCATGTGCTTTTGCTGTGAGATGAGCGGAAAAAAAAATCTCTTCTTAAGCGATTTTGTTTTAATCAATTTTGTGGCTTCCAAAGTTTTGTGAATTTTGCCAAAATTAAGAAATTTTCTCTCGAATTTTCAATTTACACTTTTTTTTTCCCCCCAAAAGCATGTGTCGCCACAGTGCAAAATTTCATTCCCCCGCCCCCACCAATTCAAAATCAGTGGTGATGGCCAAACTCATGACGTGGCTTGTTTTGATTGGTGGAATCTGAAAAGTTCATCTTATAATCAAGCTGATGAAAGCACTCCATAAAGAAATTACAATAATTTAAGAATACTAGTGGGTGCCCGTGACCTTCGGCCACCTTGGTTCATGTTTTAGAAACTTTTAACTTTATTATTTTTATTTTTATGTATTTTCTATTTTTATTATTGTTTTATATATATATTTGTTTGGATGCAAGTTTGAAGTTTGGAGAAAGAAGACACACCTCATTTTTTTTCAAGTAGGGTTTTTCTTATTTTTTACTCTTTATTTGGTTTTTTCATTTTTGGAATTTTTTCTTTTAAAATTATTTTATTGTATTTCCCCTTCCTTGTTTCATTTGTTTCCATTCCTTTTTTATAGTTTTTTATTTGTTTCATGTTTTTATGTTTTCTATTCTTATTTTGTCTATCTTCATTTTTTTTTGTATT
>Ga0209208_10007085_pt1 | contig 15325 bp, 15 predicted proteins | sample S1TSphfallax_3_FD_187694 | JGI IMG/M metagenome (GOLD analysis project Ga0209208, IMG submission 187694) | Host-associated microbial communities from peat moss isolated from Minnesota, USA - S1T2_Fd - Sphagnum fallax MG (SPAdes) (version 2) | ecosystem: Host-associated > Plants > Peat moss >...
TTAACCAATGCATGAAATTAATTTTTTTCAAATATGTGAGATGTTGAACACAATTAAAATGTTTATCATAACTTAGGTGCAATTGAAGAATTTGAAATTATAGAAAACTAGATCGCGATTTCAAGCAAATTTTGGATTTTAGATGGCTCAAGGAAATGAGTGAAATGGGTATCACAGTTAATGAACATGTATACTTTTGCATACATAGGTAGTTGCATTTAATTAATTGCACCTATTTAATTCAGTTGGCATTAATGCTTGAATATGGGGGCATCCGCAAAATGTGGTTGTGGGCTTTGAAAAGAAAAAATTCTATAGCATGGGCACCAAAATTTCAAGAACCCAATTTACATGCAATTGCTTGTCCATTAGACATCCAAGTGACAATCCCAATATATGACAATTTAACCAAATATGTTATAATTTAGGTAACCCATTGTTTAACAGATTTCAAAAGGAATCCAAGTCAGGGGGTATACTTTTTCGCATCTCTTCACAAGGCAATGCTTTAAGAGCTAGATAGTTGTATATTCCCCCATCTTTTCAGAAGGTTGGTATAGATTCTATATTATCTATGCACTCTTCTACTTGTGAAAGAAGGTATTTGAGTAGTTCAAATTCTGACATGGCTGAACTTAAATATTTTTAATATAATGAAGAGTAGTTACCCATGCCAAAGTAGTACCTATTCAAAGATCAAGAAACATATTCTGTAGTGCACCTAGACCTGAAGTACATGAATCTATGGGAAGTTAATGCACAAACATTGAACAATACACATAGTTTGCTAATGATAGTCAAACCTGTAGATTATTTTTGTATTTGAAAGCCAAGAATTTTTCTTATATCATTTTTAATTGCTAAACCAATTTCTAGAAAATAAATAAATATTAATCACATACTTGTTGAAATCATTGAGGCACTACAATATAAACACTGGAGAGTAAGTTATTTCAATGACAAGATTGACTTAGCTTCAATAAGTCCCAAGCCATATTTAGGGCATCAAATGGCTCAATCATATATGTTTCTTGTGTGCATGTGGAATGGTGATTAAAATGAATTCAAGAGGTTTAAAAGTCATACAACATATGAACCATTTGTGACCAAAAATTCATTGCTGGGATCAATCTTGAAATTTCAGGTATCAAGTACTGTCAAAATATCATTGAAAGCACATCCATCCCCCTCCCAATAAAAGCCTTGAAACCATAAGGTAAAATTTCCAAAAAAAATTAACATTGAAAAATACTATGGGAAATATAATATGGAACTCATGAACATATTAAAACTCAATACTTTTATACTTTTCATGCAACACATATGAAACTATCAACATTGATTTTCCCTAAAGCTACAAAAATAGTGCCCAAAATGTAATATTCCTTTTAAAATTTGATATGTCTCCATGTAGGTATGTGTTTTTCCTCACCATGGTGAAGTGGGATGGAAGTGTGATAAGTCCCTATTACAAGATTGTTTAAAAATTTGAAGCAAGTGCACACTTCTATTCTTTTTATATATTAGAAAAAACAATTCATTACTTAGTTGAAGAACTATATTTGATTTGTAACTTTTGTGAGTGTATTATCAGAAAATACCTTTGCCAAGTTATAGACACATTATCTTTGGCTTATCAAACATACTTTTCATATTTTTCCATGTGTATAATTCAAGGTTTCATTTTTATTAGCATTTGGATGTGAATTTCCTTGACATCAAGTTTCCAAAATTATGCAACAAAAAAAATTTGCAATGTCTTCAAGCCCTGCAATATTTTGTGAAGGCAAAAAACTACTACTTAAGAAAAAGAAACAACAAGAAGGGATGAACTTGCTATGGTTGAAACAAGTGTCCAACAATAAAATGTGCTTATATTTAATAAAAAGAGAGAAGCTTTGTTGGTTTCACATTGCCAAATATTGTCTTTTGAAATATGTCTTACGAAGTACGACAAACAATTGGATTCTCATGACAAAACAAATTTTATAGAAAATAAATTCTTGTGCAATTTAAATACTTTACAAAGGTGCATCAATGCAAGAATGTCCCAATGGGAAGAGTGTTCAAACTTCAAATGTTGGGAACTTCGTATAGAGGATGTCTCGTGTTCAACATATGGGATGAAACAAATGGAAGGTAAGGATTTAAGTCATACTCAATATTTTATGTAAGCAAACACGTTGACAAGTGCGCCCTCCTCCAACCTTGTTAGTTCATCCCTAGGAATGTCAGAGGTCTCCTTCCCTCAAAACAAATATGTTTGTTGTGGTGAATTGGAGTTGTGTTCTAGTGGGACAATTCAAATTGTCCATTCCCTTTGACTAAATTTGCACATTGTGGAATTCTATATTGTACCAATGGGACAAAACATCAAGATGGTGGTGCCCGCGTTTGCCAGATTACCAGAGCCAAGTACCAGACATGACTAATGTCCTTTACATCCAAAACCTACTCAGCAGATGGATGGTGAATCACTTTTCATCCACACTACAGTAGATATGGATGACTTTCCATCCATACACAAAAGGTAGTTTAACATGCAATAGAATTGGAGCTCGAATGCCAACTAGGAGAAGGAATGTCATCCCTTAAAGCTGGTTATGTGACCCAGCACCCCCTAGTGGACCATCCACTCAAAACCCATTATGACTCAATTGTGGATGAACCACAATTGACTTACCAACACACGATCTGGTAACCTATCATGTACTCTTCCTACTTCCCCCTCACACTATCCATGCAATTGGCACTACCTTAGTACAAGGGCAGCTTCTGCACATGCCTGTCAAAGGCACTACCATAGTACAAGGGCAGCTTCAGCACATGCCTGGCAATTAAGCAAGTATCATAGGTGATAAGTAGGGAATGTAAATGGTTATTAGGTAAGTAGGTAGGTAGCTGAGGTACTTGGTAGCTAATAGGTAGGTAGATGCATGTGGATAGAAAGTACATTAGCTGACTACCATGGTTTCCTAATGCACATTCTGCCCCACAAATAGCCTAAAGAACGAAGGCAAAACAACACCAGACTTTCACAGTACCCTAGAATGTTTAGAGGATTCTCTGATTACTCTGCTTACAAGTTGCCCACAAATCTCACATGTTCAGAGGCATCACCCAAGTATAGGCAAGCAACAATTAGTATGAACTAAGGTCAACCTAAGTTTTGGAGTTGAAGACTTACTCTAAATATCAAAACACTCACCCAATTGTTGGTCTCCGAGCCTTCCCTTTCACCAAATATGAAACATATGCCCTTCTCATAAAATTTAATGAGAGAAAAAATCTCAGCCTTCATATTGCTCAAATTCTTGGATCTGCTCTTTAGGTGGATGCAAAGAGGAAATGGAGCATGATAACATACATTGCCACATCTAACATGTGTCAGGGTTCAGAACATAACCATGAAATGTATCCAGGAACTTTGAGCTTAACTACAATGTCTCCTTTCCTGCACTAGCAAGTTCTGGCTTTCTATCCTCTTCTCCCACACGTTCATTATCTAGTGTTGCACGATGGCTCAACCGCAACTGACCCCTTGCATTTATCTGCCAAAGAGCAGTTCCCTGTTTAGTACACCAGCAGCTAAATCTTGGCCAAAGATCACAACATCCCACAATAGAGAACATATAAGACTGTGTAGAACTAGGCTCACCTCAATAAGCTTTACATCCAATAAGTCTCCCTCATTCACAAACTGCACACCAATTCCACAAGAAAACTCATCTTCAGTATCCATCAGAAAGTCATAGCACTTTTCCACATGTTTAGAGCTAGAAATTCACCAAAAGTTTTGCCACAACAAAAGAGTCCTCAAGTCATTCGACTCCAACTCATTACAATCAAAACTATGTCTAAAGGTTTCAGAGCCAGATGCTTCATGTGCCATAGAAAAAAGAAAAGCATCAAGAACTTACATCTTCAACCTTTGCTAACTTCCTGTTGCTCAGCTCGCTAATATGGCACAGACCCTGCAAGAGCGATATGACATATCAGCAAATCTGCATCAAATCACTTCACGCACAGTTGCCACCTCTGTGCAAAGTCTCCTTGCCATCATTTCCATATACAAATCAATCAAACAGAGGAAATGCTGAACAAACAGATCAGTATAGCAGAAGAATATCAGTGACATTGTAGTATGTACGTATATATCTCATAAGTATGGAGAACTTCCTCATACTTATGATTTGAGTCAACCTGAACAAAATTGAGGGATAACTCAGGATTTTAGAGAGTTCAAGTCCAAAAACATATCAGCAAAGAGGAAGAAGAAAAAGGCCAAAAGGGTAATCCCAACCCCTAAACAACAGAGCAAGGAGAAAAGACCAAGGAGTGGTCTGAACAAACTGCAATAGGCACATGCACATTCCATGACCTTCAACGGCAACATGTATATTAGTGACCAGCTACCAGAACATCCCCACTGACTTTGTCAGAGGCTATTCACATGATGTTTGAGTGCAGTACTTGACAAAAACAAGGCAATGGCCACAAAATAAGTCTTTGTAAACATGAACCCACATACCTCTTTCCCTGGAAATATCTCTACAAAACAACCGAATGATGTTATGTTCTTCACTCTGCAATCCCTGCAATAACACTCATGATTCATAACAAGGTCAGTGAATTTGCATCACTTCTAACTTCAACACTAGTCATGGGTTTGCAGACCATAATTTCATTACAAACGGTATATTCTGATAGAACAAATACTGGAGCCTTTTTATGTCTGAAGCTTTGCTGTGAAGCATCTGTGACTACCATTGATGTGTTCTCTCATTTAGCTTCCAGTGATTAAAAGCAAGATGTGGTACTGATTCAATCTTCTGTCCTGACTATGTCATAACAAAAGTAAGAGGAAAGGAAGAGGCTGATTCCCACCTATAAATGGTGCCCACTTTGGGCACTGTAATCAGCCCTAAGATCTTAGCTTTTGCCCTACTCATGCTCTGGACAGACCTCCCCACCACTCTAATCTGCAACCAACAGCCACATTGCCTTATTGCTCATTGGTCCCATGTACATGTTGGGGTTCCAGGAGATGGATGCAAGAAGCAAACATGAAATCGTAGAAAATCAAGCTAGCTCCTTATGGCAAGAAAAAGGGTAAACTTTTCATGCACTCCAGTTGTTTTGTATATAACTACTTCATCATGGCCCTGGGTGACACCTGACTACTGTGGAACCACTGCAGACAGTACAGTTTGTTTCATACAGGGTCCTCAACCCACAAAGTATAGCAAGATGCACAACTCATATACATGTATATCAGATTGCAGAGGAAACTCTGCAACAAAACTTTTGAAGGTAACCAACCAGATGCAATTGTGAAGGAATTCTGTTGATAAGGAGGGGATTGGATAGCTTACTGAGCCGTCATCACTAACATCCACAGATTCCACCCCTGTGCTTTCTATAATGGACTTTATTGTCTTGCCTCCCGCCCCAATAACCAGATTCAGCTTGGCAGCATCAGTCTTCATCCCACCACAATTCCCCAAGTCAGTCCAATTGACCTCTCCCATTTCTAGAACCACCAACAACCTCATAATAAACCCAATATGGGAATTTTCTGTAACTTTTTCTGTGCATTCCAGCTTTATATGGAAATCAGAATTTTCCTCCTTGGACTTTTGAATACTTTTCTGTTCATACCCAATGCAACTGAGCCAAAATATGCTTGGCCACTTTAGCCTTTTTTTGCACAAATCTGTGACAGAAAATGTCCAAGATTTTGGGGCACAACATATGCTTTCATGTTTCTCTTACCACATAATAGTCAAATCATCAATGTGTTAGGAAGCAACTGAAAAATGATGACTGACCTTCAACAACTCAATAAGAGGAGCATGCTCTGATATTCTTCCAGCAGGTGGAGGTGAGCATTTTCCCATTTCAGCTGCAATCCGGTCCAGATGAAGGAGAAGCAAGAGTCAATAATATATACCTCTTGAGCAACCTCATCAATACTCTTCTTCCCCAGCACTCCGCAAAGAAGACTATGCTGGTGAGCCACCCAATTTTCTTCCATCAAGCATCATATAGCTAATCTTTGTAAGCACCCTTCATTTTAAAAAAAGATTGCAACCAAAGCCCAGATGTGGAGGGTTGCTCTGAAAGTTTGCATGAAGATTAGTTGATAGGAATAGTCAAATTGATTTTACCAAGAATGTGCCGTCGACCAGCATTAGCTTGTAGTAAGGCCTTCTGCATGACTGGAATTGTGATGCCCTCCACCTGTTCCCAAGATAGATTTGCTTTTATCAGCAACATGTACAAATTGGGGACCAAGAGGCCACAATATGAGCAAGAAATGATTTTGATGACCATTTCTCACAGAAACTCTGCTGGCAAAACTGGTGCCAACTTCAGCTTGTATCTGGAGATTTTCACTTGCCTTGATATCCATTTGGAAAGCAGTCACACCATATTCGTTCCCAGCAACCTGCACATAGGAAGTGGGAAAGTACAAGTCAACCTAACCAACAGGGAGAGTGAATAATAAGTAACTGAAAATCATTCTGTAGAACAAAAGGATTGCTAATAGAAGTTGGACTGCTCAAACAATCCTCACTGGTGCCAAGCCTGGTTTGAGCACAGGAGAGTACAATGACAAATCCACACCAAGTGTACCTTGAAATCCATGTCACCCAGGGCATCTTCAGATCCAAGAATGTCACTAAGGATGACTGGGTCCCCATCTCCCCCCCACTCCCTTGTGTTCAATATCAGTCCCATTGCCACCCCCGCCACGGATCCTTTCAATGGTACCCCAGCATCCATCATCGCCAAGCAGCCCCCACACACAGAAGCCATGCTGGTCAAGACACAAGACCTGATCAATTCACAATCTAAACCAGCATGCACTCCAAGAAACCCAGTGGGTTGCTTGCAGGGAGTCAGATTAAGGATGGATGAAGTGCTGAAAAGAAGATGTTCCAACAAGATTTCCAGAATTGTCAAGATTTTTGCCACACAGAGACTACAGGCTTAACTTTTGTCTCTGAAATCTCATAAAACACCAAAATAACGACAATATAGTCTGAAGTTGATGAAGGCCAAAACATGTAAGAGATGGTGCAACACACAGATAGGGTTTACCTGGATGAGCCATTGCTCTCAGTGATGGTGCTTTCAAGTCGGATTGCATATGGGAAGTCAGCCTCATCTGGAATGACTGGCTCCAGTGCTCTTTCAGCCAAAGTGCCATGCCCAATTTCTCGCCTACTGGGTGCACCCATTCTCCCCACCTCCCCCACACAGGATGGAGGAAATGTATACTGCAGCATTGCAATCAACCCATTTGCCACATGTGCAGTGCTACCAAGCTTACTATAAATGGCATTCATTTCTTTTTGCAGGTGGGGACAACCACGCACATCATGTAGTGAAGCACTCAAAACATCACCTCAAAGACTCTGTGAAAACTATAACTATGTGCACAGTACATTCTATGCAAATTACAAAGGTGCAAGATGCATCAATAAAATTGCTCACCTGGAGGTAGAAGCGTTTTAAATCCTCTGTGTTGGTGAGATTATCAATGCGTTGGCCCATATCATCACCACCCAATGTGGCCACTGCTAAGGTCTGCATCCCAATCCAGAGAATTGATTGCATGTGAGTGACTGCTTTCCAGAAGCTGACACGGGTATCTACACAGAAAGACACCCCAAAAATCAGCATGAAAGTGAGGGATAGTTACCTGCGTCTCCCCACGTGTAAAAAGCACACTGCCATGAGCTCGAGGAAGAAGACCACACATACTCTGGATTTGTCGAATGTCTGTGGCACCCCGTCCATCACTTCTCACTTTTTTCTGCAGATACAGAAAATATACTTGCTCTCATCCACTATGTGATGCGGTCATTCTGTTAATGTGGTGAAAAAGATTATTGCCCTCAGGGTCCTCAGTCATTGGGCATAAACCAAATCCAATCTGGGCTGAAACTACTCTTCAAGGTTTTGGTAACCTGTAAGTCTCTCTGAGCTTCCTGTGCTTTCTATATGTTTCTCCATATTACACAAGACTGGCTGAAAGTCCTAAAAAATACAAAACAGAAGAAAACATCATCTCACATACACCCTTTTGATAAAAGACCTTCAATGCTAGCTGAAGCCAGTATGACTGAGAGCTTCTTCACAATGCCCTAGTCATTACTCATTACTTCCTTAAGGAGATAGGTGTATGGCTGTGGCTCCCTTCTCTATCTCTACTGATCCCATAAATCTTGGGTGATGAATAACATAGAATTGGGCAATCCTCTTGGCTACAAGGAACAGGGGCTCATCTCCATGGTGCAGGAAATATAAGGGGACATTTTGATCCCAGGAATAGAAGATAGGCAATCAGGTGGTCTGCAATCTATACCTGAATCACCAGTCTACGGAGTACATCAGAAGATAACTCCTTGAACATTCGTTTCACATGAACTGGGTCAAAGAGCTGCAGCAGCAAATGCACACATCACACAGAGAACAAATCAGTTCCAACCTTTTTGGAAATGTCACAAGTTCATTCTGTACTTAAATTGGCAAAGACTCTGGCACAACTCTCAGCCAGCAAGTCAACTGTAAACAAAATCTTACTCTTGATGAATGCTTCCTACCTTCAGATTACCTAGATCAACTATCTAAACCTTTCACATTCACAGCCCAGCAAACATTCAAGAAATGAATCAACAGCAACCTCCAAGATAGGTTTCTTTGGAACTGGTGTGACATGGACATCGCCTTCATCAACCAGCCCTTCGTCCACAATCAACTCTTCTTCCTCCCATGAGGACACTTGTGCCTCTTGGGGCACCTCTTTGGGCATAGCAGCTAGCTGTTTGCAGATCCCTTCTTCAGTCAATGCTCCTAAAACCCTGTCTTCCAGCCTCCTAATTGCAGCCCCTCGTAATTGTTTGCCATTAATCTGCAACACCTCTTCCAGTTCGGCCCCCACAAGGTCCTGGAAACAATTTTCAAAGGAAATGACAATCAAACTACAAATCATCAATAGACCATGAAGAGACATGCAGAATGATAGGGTATGGACACACTCCTTCAGTGAGCCAGTCTAAAGAAAGGCAGGAAGCACAGACAGATATAGCACACCTGGATGTGCTCTTTAATGACAGAGGGAGGCAATTGAATGGCATCCATGTTCTTGGGTTTGCCCACCATGTCTGCCAGCATCTGTAGCTCCTTGCAAATTATCTTCACAGCACCCTGAAGGACCCAGCAGGAGATTCTAGTGTAATCAGTACATTATCCCTGGCACCCATTCACTTCACATATATCAGGTCCACCACTGCACTCTCTGTTAAACCCTAGCCATCCCAAGTCTTCCAGATATGGACGAGCCACAGCCATTGCAGTAACATGCAAACAAGAACTAGATGGAAACATTACATGGCCAACTTCCACTGCTTGTAACAATGTTTCCTCAGTCAGAAAGTCACAATAACCCTGCACAGACCAATAAGAGCATGTTATACTGGTGAAGTTAGAAAGCATCTACTATCACCTGCTAAACATACTTGACACTAGTGAGCAACAAAATGGCCCAAAATACAACCAGACCTTCATGAAATATAGATGGAAAGTTCTGCACAAATTTTGGGTGTTGATTTGCAAACAGGTGCAGATTTACATCCATATAAATATTATTAAAAAATGCATCAAGCAAAGCAAGAACCCACCTCAATCATAAGCACAGCATCTGCAGTACCCGCCACTATCATGTCCAATGTTGATCTCCCCATCTCTTCAACAGTAGGATTGACCAACATCTGACCATCCACCAAACCCACTCGCACTCCTGCCATAGGCTTTGACATGGGAATGTCTGAAAGAGCCCTAGTAACAATTGCCAGAAGCAGATCAGTACTCAACGGGCATTGTGATTGTTATAATGGCAAAGAGATTATAACAAGACAAGGTAAATAGCAATCCCAATACCTGACGAGACAACAATGTGATAAAGCACTTACAGTGCAGCACCAGCAGAAGTAATAGCCAATGGTTCTGGAGCATGCACTTTGTCATAGCTTAACACCTATACCCCCAGAGCCACATGCATCTTGTCAGTATGACATTCTCTGTCTTTTTGCAATACAAGGACCCCAAATCAATGATTGGTACTTTTGTTCAATGACAGCAAAGTATGAAAAAAGTCACTAGATTAGAACCATAAACTTGCATTGCATCAACAAACAGAGAGAGAATGGTTGTATTGTATGAGCTTACCCACACAAGTATTTGAGTTTCATGATTGAAGCCATTTGCAATCAAGGGCCTTACTGGTCTATCAATTAACCGGCACACCAATATCTGTTTCCAGATTGACAGAAATCAGTACCTACTGTCAGGCTCAGGCATTCAGACAAATCAGACAAGAAAACCTAAACTTGTAGAAAAGAGAACAGATATATGGCCAATGCTCACCTCATTATCCCGAGCCCTCCCCTCCCTCTTAATAAAGCCACCACTGCCATGCCAAGAACACACCCACATGTTCACCTACTACTATTGCAACTTTCTTCTTCTCAAGTTGGTGGCACCTTTACACAGTGCTTAGAGGAGGACATGTTCCACAAACATGTCCACAGTTCCACTCGCCAGTCTTTCTCTATGACTTCCATATGATGTTCAATGTCTGTAAGGCTACATGTCTGATGCCAACAAACTAATGGATGCTTAAATGTACCCACTTCTTTGTCTGGCTTAAGCAAAAACTGTCAATTAACCCTAGTTTCTGTAGAAATGAATGGATGCAGAAAATGGAAAAACCTCGTTCGACCGGCAGCAGAGAAGCGTTCCTGGTAGTTTACAGTCAGCGGAATGAAATCTGATGGCTCAGAGGGTTCTGTTGAGGCACAGACCGTCGTGTACAACATCTGCTTCCATCGCCCCCAACATCCAACAGTGTTTATGTCACCCCACTCTCAGTACCACCCACCTCTTGATTTGAATCATCATACCTACCAAATGTGGAAGCAAGTAACCTTCATCAAAAGAGTCAATGGCAAACAAACCCAAAGATTTCCTATTGGGATTTTTAGGGGTTCTCTCCCTGTTATTTACCGTTTCACCATCAGTGACAGTGACAGCTCCATTTGCTTGCCTGCCAATGAGCCCAGTCTCCACCACAATCTGCACTCAGGCCACTTTCAACACCATGAACTAACATGTGACAGAATCACATGCATGCTATGGCTTTCTCCCCACCTTCAAATTTCTAGCCCAAATGCAAGAAGGACAACTGCATGAGATTCTCCAAAGAATAACTTTAAATCTTCCGAATGGAGTTCTTACCTATGATACAAAACAATATGGTCCCTGAGCCCTAGTTCTGCGCAAAATCAAAAGTTGGGCCAGTTAGCAGCTGGGGTATGTAGAAAGAAAGGATGCAATACCTCTCGATTGCCAACAGGAATTCTGATTGTAACAGGGTTTAACAGCTGCCTTGTGGTTTCATCTTTGGCTGAAGATGACACAGCAGTAGGTGGTGCAGCAGCATTCAAGGATGTAACTGGAGATGGTGCAGCAGCAGGAGTGGGTGCTGCTTTGGTTTTCTTGCTGTTTTTTGAAACCACTCCTACATTGTTCGTGCTCCCCTCTGACCTGAAGCCATTTGAGCAAAAGAAAGGTTATTAGGGACACTGAAGCATGCATCTCTCTCTCTCTCTCTCTCTCTCTCTCTCTCTCTCTCTCTCTCTCTGTGTTCTGCTTCTTCCCCTCACAAGCTCAAAACTGGTCAGTAGGGTTTGGTGGCTGAGGTAGGTGTTGCAAGGGTTTTAAAGGGGGTTTTGGAGGAGGGTGGGAATTGCTATGGGAACTGACCTGATTCCTTCATCTTTGCATTCCGCAACGAGAATGGGGGTAGAAGTAGTAGCTCCTCCTCGTGGCTGTGCTTGCGTTATGCGTGAGGAAGAAAATCTAGAAGGTAGCCATCTAGATGCTAGCAGCATATGAGGACCCTGCAAAACCACCTGCCCACCACCGCACAACATCTTCCCCCACTCTCTCTCTCTCTCTCTCTCTCTCTCTCTCTCTTGCACCGCTGACCCAAAGCGCAGAAAGAGAAAAGATATTTTGGGAAACCCCAAAGCTTTGGGAACCCACTTTTTTCTTTTTGTGTGGGGTTTGAAGTCCGAGCCAACACAAAAAACTGTCAAAACTCAAGCGTTTGCGCCGAGGTTGACTCAATAGGAAGAAGCTCCAAAACTTTGCCGAAAGAAATAACAAATGGCATCCAGCTAGCTTGGTGTGCGGGATGGCTATGGGGTCTGAATCTATGATCTCAAAGCCCTGGGAAGTCTGAATTCAGACCTGGGGAAATGTAATCCTCTGGAATTCCGGTCTCCCAAGTTGGAAAACTCCTCCTTCTTCGGCCTGGCTCCGCTCGGTCGATCTTTTCTTCTTCCTCACAAGAGGACACACGAAGAGGCAAGCAGGCGCGCACAGTCTTTAGAGGGAAACCAGCTAGCAGGATAACGTACCCTAACGCGTTCCCATTCAGATTCCCTCACGTTCCCAGTGCTCTCCAGCAGCTGAGATTCCTGGTTCCCAATACGTTCCCAATGCTCTCGAACACTTGAGACTCATGGTTCCATCGCGTTCCCGATGCTCTCCAACACCTGAGATTCAGTGTACCCATCGTGTTCCCATTGCTGCACCAACCAAACATGACTCTGGGTTCCCATCACGTTCCCAATTCCTACTCAGCGTCACACCTGGTTCCCACCACATTCCCATGCTCTCCAACAACCGCCACAGCTAGTTCCCATCACGCTCCCCATGCTCTTCAACAACCGCCACACACCTAGTTCCCAACACGTTCCCCATTGCAGATTCGAACCCACGACCACTTCAACACACTTATGAAGCCTTTCATCAGTCTAACCAAAAGCACAGCAAAAAAATTTGATGAATAGATTAACAATAATATTGAATTTGCTCATTATATACCAAAATTTTCAAAATTAAAAACTCAAGCATCAAATCTAAATTTTCAAATTATATTAATTATTTTACACATTAATGCTGAACCTGAAAAGGTATTACAATAATAAGCTATCATTGAACCATGTAATCATTTTCTCTATGAACTAATCTTAATACTTGAATATAAAAAAGCCTTCCCATTTTCATACCAAGTTTGCACAATCACATGAAATGGTCACTTCATCGCAAATTTAGAACCAAAATCAAGTTTTGAAATGTAATATTACTTGCATCTCATCTTGAGAATCAAATTGCATCACCACTTTGACTTTATTGTAATTTTGTAAACAATAATTTATTTTGGTTTTTTTTTTTTTTTCACTTTACAACATTTTGATATTATTTTCAAAATATCTCTTGAAAACTTGAAACTTCAAATTTTTTGGGGGGTAGCATGTATGCTACTATTTTGCAATTTGTAGGTGGAAGAAAAACTTCAATTAAATTCTTGTCTTAAGATTTATCCAAAATCTATGGCTTCAAGCCATTTGTGACATAATAATGTTTGCTTTGCATTTGAACCTACTTTTCCAAGCCTAATTACCTCACTCCTTTCCCTTAGTGACCTTCATGCTATGAAATGGTGCACATTCCTTTTACTTTTACAACTATCACAAGAAGAAAAACATTATTTTACAACTCCATTTTCAATTAGATTTTGTAATTGCAAATGTCATGTGCAACTAAATTATAATTTTAAAATATTTTTTGCAACCTTCCACCAAAAAACATTGATGGTGACAAGTTGCAAATGACACCCAATGGCAATAGGTTTGGATTGAGTCTATCGTTATAGTTGAACATGTTTTCAACTATAATATTTGATGTGGCATGGGTGGATGAATTTCATTCGCTTATGTGTCATCATGGAAAAATGAAATTATTTCAAAAAAAAATTAATTTTTAAAAAGTAAGTTTATTTAATTGGATGATATCATATGATGTCCAATGATGTATGCATGCATATGATGTAAATGTCTACATGTCTACCACTAAAGTTGTGGTCAACTCAAATGTGTCAATGTGAGTTGAAATAAAATAAATTTGTACCTTTGAACTAGAGTTCAAATTTTTTCATTTTTTTCATCTCTAGAGTCAAGCATTGGATTATCTAAGTGTAGATGTTGTGATCATATGTAATCTAAGTGAAGATGCAATTGCAACTAGAGAAGTTGAGAATAAACCAACTACAAAAGTTGAAAATAAACAAAATTTGATTACAAAATGAATGCCACATTTAAAAATATAACCAAGCTAATGGGTGTTCAATTGTAACAAAGTCAACATAAAGCTTTAAGAAAACTTTTTAAATGCATAATAACAAAGTATACTTGATTTTAAACTCATCTACCACTAGTGATATCATTTAACACATTAGCTACCTAATAATAATGTACTCATGGTCTCACAATGTGGTGGTTCTTAATACATTTTAAGGGCACTCTTGGACGAAATCATCTATTTCATTTATAACAAAAAAAAACATATATTCCCATCTAGAACCTCCCTAATAACTAGGGACTAGTATTCTTCATCAATTGGAGAACCATTAAAAATATGAACAATTCCAAGTCTCTTAACTTGACTACAATTGCATACGAGTTGCCTTCATTGATTTGTTGGTCTTATCCCACATTCACTTGAAAAACATGGCATCACAAACATGTTGGCCCTGGCAATAGATAAGGTCTTGTACATCTACCTACTATGTCCATAGTGTGAACACCAAAAAAAATCCATTCCAATCTAAACATTCTAAACACTTTCACCAACAAACGAGTTCACCTAATGTGAAACTGGTTCTAACAAGGTAAAACTTCCAAAAGTTGGATCGAATGTAATAGTCCTCGTCCCTGTTGGGGTAGGGCTCAATAAAACCCACGACTTGAAAATTCGGACCTAACACTTGAAACATTAGACTTGAAACTCGAGAAAAACAATTACAACTTGAAAAATCAGACCCAAAACTTTAGAATTAGACTTGAAACATATTTTTAAAAACAAAACCTACGACTTCAAAAATTAGACTTGAAACTTGAAAAAAAATCTATCTTGAAAAATTAAACCCAAAAGTTGAGAAATCAAACTTGAAGAACATATCTGAAATTTGAAAAAAAAAGTTATAATATGAACTATCAAACCTGAAACTTGAAAACCAAATCTATAAGTTCAAAAATCAGACCTAAAACTTTAAAAATCAGACTTGAAATTTGAAAAAATCTTTGAAATATGAAAAAACATGGACCTCAAACTTCAAAAAATGACACCTAAAATTTCCAAAATAAGCTTGAAACTTGAAAAAACAACCTAAAAAGCTTGAAACAAA
>Ga0209208_10007086_pt1 | contig 15321 bp, 13 predicted proteins | sample S1TSphfallax_3_FD_187694 | JGI IMG/M metagenome (GOLD analysis project Ga0209208, IMG submission 187694) | Host-associated microbial communities from peat moss isolated from Minnesota, USA - S1T2_Fd - Sphagnum fallax MG (SPAdes) (version 2) | ecosystem: Host-associated > Plants > Peat moss >...
GGGCGTGGTCCTCGCCCTCATGACCACGCCCGAACATGTGATCGCCGACAAGAAGGGTGAGACCTACACCCTGCGCGACTATTGGGAGATGGTGACGCGGCCCGACATGGCGCGGATCATCGTCGCTGATTTCTGCCTGGCCCTGGGGCCCGGCTGGATGGCCGCCCTCTATATCTATTATTTCCACGACGCCCGGGGCTTCACCATCGGGGCCTCCAGCCTGCTGCTCTTTATCTATGTGTGCGCGGGGATGCTGGGGGCGCCGCTCTTAAGCATCCTGGCGACGCGGATCGGCAAGCACGTGACCCTCATGGGGGCGGCCATGGTCTATTCGGTGGGCCTGGTGGTGCAGTCCTTCGCGCCGAAGGGGGCCTTTGGGATCGTCGCGGTGATGATGTTCGCACTGGGCTTCGCGGCGTCCTGTTTCCCCTTGCTCGACCGGGCCATGGTGGCCGATGTGGGCGACGCCATCCGCCTGGAAAAAGGCAAGAACCGGATCAGCCTCCTCTATGCCATGATCACCACCACCCAGAAACTGGCCACGGCCCTCAGCATCGGCTTTTCCTTCACCGTGCTGGGCTGGCTCGGCTACCAGGCCGAGGATGGGGCGATCAACACGCCCACCGCGATCCTGGGGCTGCAGCTGGTCTACATCCTGGGGCCCATCGTTTTCGTGATGATCGGCGGCGCCTGCTTCATCGGCTACAAGCTGGACGGCCAGCGCCACGCCGAAATCCGTCGCAGCCTCGCCATCGTCGAGGCCATGACGGTGGAAGCGCCGATATTGGAGGGGATAGGGCCCGCCTAACCGACCGCCAAGTCCGCAGAATCCAGCGGCCCCCGCGTCGGTCCCAGCTCCCCCTCCCACCTCGCGACGACGGCGGCGGCGACGGAGTTGCCGATGACGTTGGTGGCGGTGCGGCCCATGTCGAGGACGTGGTCGACGCCGAAGATCAAGGCGAGGCCGGCGGCTTCGGGGAGGTGGAAGGCTGGGAGGGTGGCGGCGACCACCACCAGGCCCGCGCGGGGGACGCCGGCGATCCCCTTGGAGGTCACCATGAGCATCAGGACGAGGGTGGCGATCTGGCCGGCGCTTAAGGACGCGCCGAAGGCCTGGGCGATAAACAGCACTGCAAAGGTGCAGTACATCATCGAGCCCATGAGGTTGAACGAATAGCCGAGGGGCAGGACGAAGCTGGCCACCCGCTTGGAGACCCCGAAGGCCTCGAGCGCCTCCAGGGTTCGCGGATAGGCGGCCTCGGAACTCGCGGTCGAAAAGGCGATGAGGGCGGGCTGGCGGATGGCGGCTAGGAGGGCCCCGATGCGGCCGCCCACGGCCAGGGTCGCCGCGGCGACCAGGAGGAGGCACAGGATGGCGAGGGCCGCGTAGAAGTCGCCCACGAAGGCGGCGTAGGTCGCCAGGATCCCCACCCCTTGCGTCGTCACCGTGCCGGCGATGGCGGCGAAGACCGCAATGGGCGCGGTGCGCATGACATAGTTGGTGATGGTCAGCATCACCTGGGCAACCTGCTCGATGAGATGGAGAAGGCCCGCCGTGCGCTCCCCGAGCGCCGCCATGGCGCACCCGAAGAAGGCGGAGAAGACGACGATCTGCAGCACCTCATTGCGGGCCATGGCGTCGATGATCGAGGTGGGGAAGACGTGGACCAGAAAGTCCTTGAGGGAGAGACCCGTGGGCGCCCCGGCGGGATTCGCGGTGGCGGCGGGCGCGGCCAGGTGCAAGGAGGCGCCCGGATGCAGGAAGCTGACCACCGCCACGCCGACCACAAGTGAAACGACCGTCGCGCCAAGGAATAGGCCGAGCGTCTTCAGCCCCACCCGCCCCACCGCGGATCCGGCGCCCAGATGGGCGATGCCTCCGACCAGGGTGGAGAAGACGAGGGGCGCGATGATCATCTTGATCAGGCGCAGAAAGACATCGGTGATCAGGCCGAAATAACCCGCCGCATCTTTGAGGGCAGCCGGGTCATGGATCGTCGCGTGGGCGGCCGCGCCAGCCGCCAGTCCCAGCAGCATGCCGATGACAATGAACAGGGTGAAGTTGCGCGACATGGGTGGCCCCGATTCCCTTCGCGTGCTTCGCGTGAGACCCTTAACCACACATGGGCGCCGGTGAAGGCAAGGAAGGAATGACTCACGCGAAGACGCGAAGGCGCGAAGGTTAAAAGAGTGGCCCGCGGCCTGCTCAGACCAGGTTTGCCGCCATCTCCATAAACCCCTTGGCGGCGGCGCTATCAGGCATTGCCGCGACGACCGGGCGGCCGTCGTCGCCGCCGGCGCGGAGGGCGATGTCGAGGGGAACCTCGCCGAGGAAGGGGGCGCCGAGCTTGAGGGCTTCGTCCCTGGCTCCGCCGCGGCCGAAGATCTCGATGGGGGCGCCGGTGGCCGGGTCGGGGAAATAGGCCATGTTCTCGATGACGCCCAGGATCGGCACGGGCGGGTTCATCTTGCCGAACATCGCGAAGGCGCGGCGGGCGTCGATGAGGGCGACCTCCTGGGGCGTGGAGACGATGACAACGCCATCCACAATCAGCTTCTGCACCAGGGTGAGGTGGATATCGCCGGTGCCCGGCGGCAGATCGACCACGAGGATATCCAGCGGCGCGGCGACGCCCCAGCGGACTTCCTGCATCATCTGGCGGAGCGCCGAAGAGGCCATGGGGCCCCGCCAGATCATGGGGGCGCCCTCGTCCACCAGAAAGCCGATGGACATCACCTCGACGCCCCAGGCGTTCAGAGGCTCCAGCTTGCCATCCACGAAGGCGGGCTTGGCTGTCAGGCCAAACATGCGCGGCGCCGAGGGGCCGTAGATATCAGCGTCCAGCAGGCCAACCTTCAGCCCCAGGCGCGCGAAGGCGCAGGCGAGATTGACCGCCACGGTGGATTTGCCGACGCCGCCCTTGCCGCTGGCCACCGCGATGACCCGCCCCACATTGGGCAGGCGCGCGGCGGGGGGCATGGATGCGGTGTCGGCTTTAGGATCGGCGGCGACCCGGGCGGGGCCGGAACGGGGGGGCGAGGGGGCGGGGGGCTTGAGCGGAAGGACGCGGGTCATGATAGCCAACCCAATTGAACATGAAGGCGAGAACGCCCACCAGCCGTCATCCCGCACGAAGCGAAGCGAAGATGCGTGACCCAGGGGACTGGATGCGGCAACTGGGTTCGCGAACCTAAGAATCGGGACTGATCACCTGGGTCCCGGCTCGCGGCTACGCCTTGGCCGGGATGACGGGAGGGAAGAACGCGGGTCATAGGTTCATATTGCTTTGCGACGCGGGCCGCCTCATATCGACCGACAGCCAAGGCTTTACAACCTTGCCGGCGCTCCCGCCCGCCCAAGATGAAGAGGCGTCTTCGCCTGCATGCCCTGGAACGATAACGCCAATCCCGGGCCATGGGGCGCGCCGCCGACGCCGCCGGAAGATGGCCGGGGCGACGGCCGGGGCCCAACTGATCCCGCGCCCCGCCGCGATCCACCCAGGCGCCCCTCGCCGCCAGGGCCAGATTTCGAGGCCTGGCTCCAGCGCCTGAGACGCGAAGCGGCCAAGCTCTTCGATCCGCGAGGACGGGGGCCCTTCAGCGGCCCACGCCTGATCTGGGCGGCCCTGGGGCTGATCGCTTTCATCTGGCTCGCCACGGGAATCTATATCGTCCAGCCCAACCAGGAGGCTGTGATCACCCGCTTTGGCATCTATTCCAGGTCCACGGAGCCTGGCCTCCATTACCACCTGCCCGTTCCGGTGGAGGCGGCCCAGCTCGTCTCGGTGACCAACCAGAACAAGACGGTGATCGGCGGCGCGCCAGGCGCCGAGGAGCCGGATGAGAGCCTGATGCTCACCGGCGATGAGAATATCGTCGATCTCTCCTTCACCGTGCAGTGGCACGTGTCGGACGCCGCGCAATATCTCTTCAATATCCGCGATCCCGACGCGGCGGTGAAGGCGGTAGCCGAAAGTTCCATGCGCGAGGTGGTGGGCCGCAGCCGCCTGACCTCCATTATCACCAATGGCCGGGGCGAGGTGCAGAACCAGACGGCGAGCCTGATGCAGCGCACGCTGGATAAGTATAAGGCCGGGGTCACCATCGACGCGGTGCAGATCCAGAACGCCAATCCGCCGTCGGAGGTGGTGCCGGCCTATCAGGATATCGCCAGGGCCGGCCAGGACGCCCAGTCCTATGTCAATGACGCCAACAAGTACCGCAACCGCGTGGTCAATGAGGCCAAGGGCGACGCCGCCAAGATCATCCAGGCGGCTGAAGGGTATCAGCAGCAGGTGGTGAAGGAGGCGCAGGGCGAGGGGGCGCGGTTCGATGAGCTCTACGCCCAGTATCGCAAGGCGCCCGCGGTGACCAAGGAGCGGCTCTATATCCAGTCCATGCAGCAGATCCTCAGCCACACCCATAAGGTGATCGTGGACGCCAAGGGGGCCAATGCGCCGATCATCCTGCCCCCCGACGCTTTCCGCTCCACCGCAGCGGCGGCCGCGGCCGCGAGCCCGCCGGCTGTCCCCGCCCCGGCCCCGCCCGCCGCGGCGGCGGCGGCGCCCGCGTCTCAGGGGCCGCCCCAATGAACCGTACACTGATGATCTGGCTGGCGGCGGCCGCGGCCGTCTTTATCCTGGCGGCCAACACCTTCTTCATCGTCCACCAGACCCAGCAGGTGGTGGTGGTGAATCTGGGCGAGCCGGTTCGGGTGATCAATCCGCCCGGGAGCTATGATCCGGGCCTGAAGATGAAGACGCCGTTCCTGGAATCCCTGGTGATGCTGGATAAGCGCAACCAGTCCATCGACGCACGGCGCGAGGAGATCATCTCCGCCGACCAGCAGCGGCTGGTGGTGGACGCCTTCGTCCGCTACCGCATCTCCAACCCCCTTGCCTTCTATCGGACCCTGCGCAATGAGGCGACGGCGGCGGGCCTGATCGAGCCCCTGATCAACTCATCGCTGCGTCAGGTGCTGGGCGAGGCCAACGCCAAACAGATCGTCTCGGACCGAGATAATCTGATGGCCCAGACCCTCGCCGATGTGCGGGCCCGGGCCGCCCGCTCGCATTTCGGGATCGATGTCATCGACGTGCGGATCAAACGCGCGGACCTGCCCGACGCCAATCAGCAGGCGGTCTATCAGCGGATGAAATCGAACCTGGAGCAGCAGGCCGCCCAGATCCGCGCCGTGGGCGAGCAGAACCGCCGCGAGATCGTCGCCGACGCCGACAAGCAGGTGACCATTACGCTGGCCGACGCCACCAAGGAGTCCTTCACCGACCGGGGGAAGGGCGACGCCGAAAGCGCCAGGATCTTCGCCGCCAGCTTCGGCAAGGACCCCAAATTCGCCGCCTTCTTCCGCTCCATGCAGGCCTATGAAGGGGTGTTCGCCGACGGAGATACGACCATGATCCTCTCGCCTGATAGTGATTTCATGAAGTATTTCGAGAAAGGCCCAGGGGCAAAGTAGGAGGAGACGAGTTCCTCCTCACCGGGGCGGATTGAGGGGCCGGGGGCACAGGTCTAAGAGACATATGATCTGATTGTGGAGTGGGGGGCCATGAAGACCGCAATCTCCGTGATGATGATCGCGGCATGTCTGTCGGCCGGGGCGGTCCAGGCGCAGCAAGCTGATAAGTTCGCTTCCGGATTGGCGACCGCCATGGAGGGCCTGGGTCAGAGCCTTGGCCAGAGCGCCATCGCGGGCGACAGCCTTTTCGTCACGGCCACGGGGCGAGCGCCCCTGCCGAGCGGTCCACGGGTCTGGTACACGACGACCCTGGAGGCGCGGGATGCTTCGGCCGTGGCGGCGGCAGAGGCACGGGATAAACTGAAGGGCGCCATCGAAGCGGCGGCGCGACGCTTCGGGGTGGATATTGAAACCCAGTCCTCCTCCTTCGCGATCGAGCCGTCTCTGCTCGCCCGGGCCCATGTGTCGCCGGGGCTCCAGCCTGGCTTTGGCGGCGCGTCCGCGCCCCCGGGTCTCATCCTGAATAGGCCAGGGATGAGCGACCAACCGCAGCCTGAACCGAAATTTGTCGCCAAGATCACGCTGAAGTTCGCGCCGACCCATCCGGAACGCTTCGCCGAATTCCTCGACGCGCTGCGCGCGGCGGGCGCCGACAATCTTGAGGGCGGCCCGGGGCCGACCAACCCGTTGAACATATTCCAAAACAATACGCTCCTGGGCGCCGGTTCGGTGGATCAGGTTGATGAGGCGGTCTGGGACAAGGCGAGCCGCGCGGCCGTGGACGCAGCCCGTCATCAGGCCGAGGTTCTGGCGGCAGCCTCAGGACGGTCTCTGGGCGAAACCCGCGAGGTCCTGGCGCTCAACCGCGGCGTCCAGGGCCCCGATGCCACCGTCACGCTCGCCGTCCGCTTCGCCTTCGCGCCCCTAAAATAGGGTTGTGAAGGATACTACCCCCGAAACGGGTCGCGCATCATGATGATGTCTTCCCGCTCGGGGCTGGTGGTGACGAGAGCGATCTGGGCGCCGATGAGCTCTTCGATGCGGCGGACGTATTTCACCGCCGCGGCGGGCAGGTCGCGCCAGGATCGGGCCTTGTGGGTGATGCCGCTCCAGCCCTCGATTTCTTCATAGATGGGGATCACCGCCGCCTGTTCGCGCATGCCGGCGGGCAGATAGTCGAGAACCTTGTCCCCCAGGCGGTAGCCGACGCAGATCTTCAAGGTCTCGAAGCCGTCCAGCACATCGAGCTTGGTGAGCACCACGCCATTGACGCCGCTGACGGCCACGGACTGGCGCACCAGCACCGCGTCGAACCAGCCGCAGCGCCGCTTGCGGCCCGTGACCGTGCCGAACTCCGCGCCCCTCTGGCCCAGGCGCTCGCCGGTCTCGTCATGGAGCTCGGAGGGAAAAGGGCCTTCGCCGACCCGGGTGGTGTAGGCCTTGACGATCCCCAGCACATAGCCCGCCGCCGAAGGGCCCACCCCGGCCCCCGCCGCCGCTTGACCGGCCACGGTGTTGGAGGAGGTGACATAGGGATAGGTGCCGTGATCCACATCCAGCATCACCGCCTGGGCGCCCTCGAAGAGAATCTGGCGATTGGCCTTCTGGGCGGCGTCGAGAACCCGCCAGGCGGGCTGGATGAAGGGCGCCACCTGGGGCGCGATCCCCCGCAATTGCTCAAGGATCTCCTCGGCCTTGATCTCGGGCAGGTCCAGGCCGTGGCGCAGGGGCTGGTGATGGGCGAGCAGGCGCTCGATCTTGAGCTCCAGGGCCGTCTCGTCGGCGATATCGCAGAAGCGGATGGCCCGGCGGCCCACCTTGTCTTCATAGGCCGGACCGATGCCCCGCCCCGTGGTGCCGATCTTGCCCGCCCCGGCGCGCGCCTCTCGCGCCGCGTCCAGATCCCGGTGAAGGGGCAGGACCAGGGCGGCGGTATCGGCGAGGACCAGAACCTCCGGCGTGATGGTCAGGCCCTGGCCGCGCACGCGCGCGATCTCCGACATCAGGGACCAGGGATCGACCACGACGCCATTGCCGATCACGGACAGCTTGCCCTGGGCGACGCCCGAGGGAAGCAGGGAGAAGCGGTATTCGGTATTGCCCACCACGATGGTGTGGCCGGCATTGTTGCCGCCCTGGAAGCGCACCACCACGTCGGCCCGGTCGGCCAACCAGTCGATGACCTTGCCCTTGCCCTCGTCGCCCCACTGGGCGCCGATCACCGTCACATTTCCCACGAGATCTAATCCTGCCTCTGTCTTTCGCGCCACATCGGCGGAAAGGCGTCGCGCGAGTCGTGCGTGGGCGGCCTTTCCGAGGCCCTTTAACGTGTGGGCAAGGAAGAGGGAACCACGAAGGGCGCGAAGCGACACAAAGGTTCACGACGGACCTCCGCGCGAACCTCGGCGCCCGCGGTTCGGCTCCCGACCTTAGGTTTCAGAGATCCAGTTCCGCTGTCAGGGCGGCTTCGGCCATGGCGCAGTGCATGGCGATGCCGCGGGCCATCACATCCTCGTTGAGGACCATGCGGTTGGAGTGGAGGGCGCAGCAGGTGCGGTAATCGCCGCCCTCCGGCGCCGCGCCCAGGAAAACCATGGCGCCGGGCGACTTCTGGAGGATGTAGGAGAAATCCTCCGCCCCCATGAGCGGATGGGTCATGGTGACCCAGCCCTCCTCGCCATAGAGGGCGCGCGCCGTCTGAGCGGCCAGATCCGTGATGCGGCCATCGCAGACGGTCACCGGAAAACCTGGAATGATCTCCACCTCGGCCCGGGCGCCATGGGCGGCGGCCACATGTTCGGCGACCCGGCGCAGGCCCTCATGCACGGTGGCGCGGGTGGTCTCGGAGAAGGAGCGGATGGTGCCCTCCATCCACGCGTCTTCCGGGATCACATTATTGGTGGTGCCGGCCTTGATGTGGGCGACGGTGAGGACCGAGGGCTCGAAGACCGGAACGCGGCGGGTCATCATGGCCTGGAGAGCCGTGACGATCTCGCAGAGGACAGGGATCGGGTCCACCGCGTCATTGGGCATGGAGGCGTGACCCCCGGCGCCCAGAACCCGGACAGTCAGTCTGTCGGCCGCCGCCATCAGGGGGCCCGTGCGCCCGGCAAAGACGCCGGTGGGCATATTGGGCGAGATATGCAGGGCGAAGGCCACGTCCGGCAGAGGGTCGATCAGGCCGTCATCCAGCATGAACCGCGCGCCGTGCCAGCCCTCCTCCCCCGGCTGGAACATGAACATCACCGTGCCGGGCAGGCTCTCGCGCCGGGCGCACAGGGCCCGCGCCGCGCCGGCCAGCATGGCCACATGGGTGTCATGGCCACAGGCGTGCATGGCCCCCTCATGCTTGGAGGCGAAGGCGAGGCCGGTGTCCTCGTGCAGAGGCAGGGCGTCCATGTCGCCGCGCAGGAGGACCGTGCGGCCATTGGCTGGCCCGCGCAGAATGGCCACAAGGCCCGAGGTGGATCCCCCCTCGCGAATCTCCAGGGGCAGGCCCGCGAGGGCGGCCTTCACCTTGGCCGTGGTCTTGGGCAGGTCCAAGCCCACCTCCGGCTCGGCATGGATGGCCCGGCGCAGATCTATGGCCGCGGCAAGGCCCGCATCGCCCGCCGCCCGCCAGGCGTCGGCGTCCAGGGTCATGGCGTTCATAGGGGCCTCGCATGTCTGTCATAGGGTCAGAATCCCAGATTGACGGCCAAGTCTCGCGGGAGTCCAGGGCGCCGGCTTTCCTCGCGTGCGGATCGGCGGTTATATCCGCGCCATGACCCGCCCCCGCTTTCATCTGGCCTTTCCCGTGCACGACCTGGCGGCAGCGCGCGCGTTCTATGGAGAGGTCTTGGGCTGCCCAGAGGGCCGCTCGGCGGAGGACTGGGTGGATTTCGACCTGCTGGGCCATCAGATCGTCGCGCACCTCGCCCCCGCGGAAGCGGCCAGCCCGACGAACGCGGTGGATGGCGAGGACGTGCCTGTCCGGCATTTTGGCGTGATCCTTGAGCCGCGGGACTGGCGGGATATGGCCAGGCGTCTAAAGGAATGCGGAGCGCGCTTCCTTATACCGCCCCAGGTGCGCTTCCAGGGTGAGGCGGGCGAGCAGAGCACGATGTTCGTCCTTGATCCCTCCGGCAACGCCCTGGAATTCAAGGCCTTCGCCGACGACGCCCAAGTCTTTGCCAGATGAGGGTGTTTGCGCGATGAGCGTTGCGACCCTCGCGCGGGTGCGCTTCGCCGATATCGAAGCGGCCGCTCATCGCCTGGAGGGCCTGGCGGTGCGCACGCCGTTGCTGGAAAGCCCGGCCCTGAACGCGCGGCTGGGCGGACGGGTGTTGATCAAGGCCGAGACCCTGCAACGGGTGGGCGCCTTCAAGTTCCGCGGCGCCTATAATCGCCTGAGCCAGCTTGATGAGGCTGAGCGCGAGCGCGGCGTGGTGGCCTTTTCCTCCGGCAATCACGCCCAGGGGGTGGCCCTGGCCGGCCGGGCATTGGGCATGCCCGTACTGATCGTCATGCCCTCCGACGCGCCCAAGGTGAAGGTCGACGCCACGCGCAACTATGGCGCGGAGATCCGGCTCTATGACCGGGCCACCGAGAACCGCGAGGCTATCGCCGCCGAACTCGCCGCCCAGCGCGGCGCCGTGGTGGTCCCGGCCTTTGACGATCCTGACATCATCGCCGGGCAAGGCACCGTGGGCCTGGAGATCTGCGAGCAGATTCGGGGGCTCCATGAACTGCTGATGCAGGTGCTCGGCCCCGTGGGCGGCGGCGGTCTCATGGCGGGAACCAGCATCGCGCTACAGGCCCTGGCGCCCCAGGCCCGGATCTATGGCGTCGAGCCGGAAGGCTTTGACGACACGCGCCGCTCCCTGGAGGCCGGCAAGCGCATGGGCGCCCCGCCGGCGCGCCGCTCTCTCTGCGACTCCCTGGAATCGCCCATGCCCGGCGAACTGACCTTTCCGGTGCTCAAGGAGAATCTGGCCGGGGTGCTCACGGTGAGCGACGCGGAGGTGGCGGAGGCCATGCGCTACGCCTTCGCGGAGCTGAAGCTGGTGGTTGAACCCGGCGGGTCCGTGGCACTGGCCGCCCTGCTCGCGGGCAAGGCGCAGGTCAGCGTGCTTGGCGTCACCGTGATCATCCTCTCCGGCGGCAATGTGGATCCCGAGCTCTTCAGCCGGGTCTTGGCGGCCACGCTATAGGGCGCGCCGAAGAAGGCGCGCCGTCCAGACCTCGGCGACGCCTCGCCTGGGGTCTGGTCGTTATGGCCGGGGTCTTTGTGATCGCGGCCCTCTTCATCCGGAAAAATCTGATCGATGCGCGCCTGCTCCGCGCCGACCCTGACGCCATCGCTGGCGACGCCAGCCTCAGCCGGTTCGCCGCCGATCATGGCGCTCCGATCTTTCACGCCCGCTGCGCCAGTTGTCACGGCGATCATGGCGAGGGTGATCCGTCCCGCGGCGTTCCCAATCTGAGCGACCATGATTGGCTCTATGGCGAAGGCCAGGTCAGCGACATCGAGCGCGTGGTCGATTACGGCATCAGGGCGCCGGGCCCCAAGAGCTGGAATATGGCCGTCATGCCGGCGCTAGCGACGCCCAATCCTGGCGGCGAAAAGGGGCTGCAGCCCCTCTCGCCCGGCGATATCGACGACGTGATCGACTACCTGATGCAGTTGGAACATCGCCCGCATGACAAGGCCGCCGCCGCGCGGGGCGAGGTCATCTATCAGACGCGCGGCGCCTGCTATGACTGCCATGGCGCCGACGCGGGCGGCGATTCAGCCATCGGGGCGCCGAACCTCGCTGACCACATCTGGCTCTATGGCGATGGAGGTCGCAAAGCGATCTTCCGGTCCATTGCCCGCGGGCGTCACGGTATGTGCCCGGCCTGGATCAAACTCCTGAGCCCAGCCCAGATTCGAGAGGTGGCGGTCTATGTCCATTCGCTGTCCGCCGCCCGCGCGGCGCGCAAACTTAACTGACTGATGACGCCTCCAACGCCCGACATGGCCTCCGATTGGCGCGATATCCGAAAAGTCAGCCCACGCCGGTCGCTGGTCTTGATGGCGCTGGGCGCGATAATTGGCCTCGGCGTCGCGGGTTACGCCCTCTTCACCGCCAAGGGCACCTCGACCCTTGTGGTGCCTCCTGAGGATGTGGCGCTCGTCAATCAGCAGCCCATCTCGCGCAGCGACTTTCTGATACAGCTCCAGTCCTTGTTCAGCGTCGACCTCGCCCATTCTAGCCCGGCCGAACGCCAGAAGGTGCTCAACGACATGATCCGCGAGGAGCTGTTCGTGCAGCGGGCCAAGGAGCTGGACGTGGCGGGCGCCGATCCCGACGTCCGCGCGGCCATGGTGAATGCTGTTGAACAGGAAATCGCCGCCGACGCCATCACCAGCCAACCCAGCGACGAAAAGCTGCGCGCCTTCTACCAGGCGAACCGGTCCCGCTACGCCAGCGAGGGGACCATGACGGTCCGCGACCTGGTGTTTCCAGCCGATCGGGCGAGCGAGGCCGCCACCGCGCTTAAGGCCGGCGCCCCGGCGAACGCGGTTCTGGCCCGCTTTGGCGGCCATGACTCCAGGCGAACACGCGACACGGAGTTCTATTTCGCCGCCAAGATCCACCTGGGCGACCGCGATTTCGCCATGGCGCGCGCCTTACCCGGCGGCGGCGTCTCCACGCCCCTGGCCGAGGCGGATGGGACGCACCTGCTCTATGTCGCCCAGAACAAGCCGCCCGTTCCCATGGATTTCACCCAGGCGCGCGACCAGGTGCTGGCCGACTACCGCGCCGACGCGATCGCCCGCCTGCGTGTCGGCGATGAAGCCTTCTTTCGCAAGCGCGCCAATATCCTGATAGCGCGGGACCTCAAGCCTTGAGGCGCGTCCTTGCCGCGCTCGCCGTGGCCTGGTGCGCCTTCGCCCTGAGTGGGCCAGCCGGGGCCCATACCCGCAGCGAATCCCATTCGGTCTGGGAATTTAGCGGCGCCAATGTCGATCTGGTCATGACCATCCCTGAGCTTGAGTCGCGGCGGCTGGCGCCCTCCGGTCCGCCGCCCAGCGACGATGCGCTCAAGGCCTATCTGACGGCGCGAGTCTATCCGACCGCAGGTGGCAAGCGCTGCGCCCTCACGCCGCCTGTGGAGACGCTGTCGGCCACGTCAGGTTTCCGCAAATATGACTTCACCTTTCGCTGCCCAGGCGGCGGCGACATCGCTATCACCTCGGGCGCCTTCTTCGATCTGGTCCCCAGCCACACCAACTTCGCCCAGATCCAGAACGCCGCCACCGGCGAGTTCACCGAGCAACTGATCACGCGGGATCGTCAGAGCGTGGAAGTGACCGGCGGGGAGAGCGGCAAGCTGCAAAGCGCCAGCTTCCTCGACTTTATCGGCATGGGGATCATGCACATCTTCACAGGCGTCGATCACATGTCGTTCCTGCTGGGATTGGTGCTGATCTCCCGGCGGCTGAAGGATCTGGTGTTCGTCGTCACCGGCTTCACCATCGGCCACAGCCTGACCCTGGCCCTGGCGGTCACCGGGGTCATCCGGCCCCATGCGGAATATATCGACGCCCTGGTCGCCCTGACCATCGCCCTTATCGGGGCGGAGAATATCGCGGTTCAGACCGAAAGGCCACTGGCCGTGGCCGCCGGGCTGGGCGTGTTCCTGCTCGCCATGGTGGGGCTCAAACTGCTGGGCCTGGGCGGACTGCCCAGTCTGCTGCTGCTGGGGATTGGGCTCTTCGCCTGTAATTACCTGATGATCTCCGGCCACATGCGGGACGCCGGCCGCTTAAGGATGGTGATCACTCTGGTCTTCGGCCTGATCCACGGCTTTGGGTTCGCGGCCGATCTGTTGCAGATGCAGATCCCGACCCTGCGCCTGGCGGAGCTCCTGGTGGGCTTCAATCTGGGCGTGGAAATTGGTCAGTTGACCCTGGTCCTGGCCGTGACCCTCCTGGTCATCGGGCTGTCCAAGGTGAAATGGACGCTGCCCCGCCCCATCGTGGTGGACGTCTCCGCGGCGTTCCTGGTGGGGCTCGGCGTCTACTGGTTCGTCAGCCGCAGCTACGCCTAGAGCGTGACGCGGCTTATAGGCGCCCAGGGGATAGGCGTGGGCGGCGATAGGCGAGGGGGTCGCCGCCGCCCCGGGCGCTGATCCGAGAGACGGCTTCGCTCAGCAGCTCGATGGCCACGGCCATGTGGTAGGCGTTGGCGTGGATGAGGCGGGCGGCGTCCAGCATCATTCCCACATGGCCGCGCCAGAAGACGAGATCGCCGCGTTCCAGCTGGGCGGGATCGGCGGCGACGCCCAGGGCCTGTTGCTGATCGGAATCCCGGGGGCAGGCGAGGCCACCGGCCCAAAGCGCTTGCTGAATGAGGCCAGAACAGTCCAGGCCTAGGCTGTCGCGCCCGCCCCAGAGATAGGGTGTTCCCGCGAACCGCTCCGCCGTGGCGGCGGGCTCGGCGAAGGCCTGACCTATGGGGGCCATATGGCGCGTGGGGATCCAGCCGGCGCCATCAGCATAGGATAACTCGCCCTTTTCATCGGCGATGCGCACCAGGGCGTTCAGGCTGATCGGGTTAAAGACGGGCGTCTTGATGGAGGGTCCCGCGAAGGCGAAGGTGCGCGGCGCGATCACCCTGTGGGTCGCGTCGATCATCTCAGGCGAGAGGGCGTCGGCCAGCGTCCAGCCCACATAGCCATCCCGCCGGGCCTGGCCCCAGACATAACCGTCGCGCGCGTCCAGGACGTCGAAAGTCTCGCCAAAGATGAGCTGGCTGACCTGTTCGGCGTCGTCGGCGGGGCCGGCCCGCAGCGACGCTCGGGGCGCGATCACCCGCCGGGGCGCTGGCGCGACGAACCGCGGGGCGCGAACCACGCCCTCCAGCTCCAGGCTGGCGAGGTCGGACCGGGCCGCGATCAGGCGATGATCCCTACTCAAGGCTTCCGTACTCACCCTTTTGGGAACCTGGCTTCCAGCATGGCGAAAAGCGCCAGAATCGCCTGCGCCTCGGCGCCGACGGGGAAACCCGGGCGGGCCTTCGGATTCCAGGCATAGATATCGAAATGGACCCACGGCCCGGGCGGGGCGAAGCGCTTCAGAAACAGGGCGGCGGTGATGGAGCCGGCCTGGGCCCAGCCGTCCGGATCGTTCTTCAGATCGGCGATGTCGCTGTCCAGGGAGGCCGCATAGCCGCCCCACAGCGGCATGCGCCAAAGGGGATCCTCGGTGGCCTTTGACGCCCGGGCGATCGCGGCGGCGAGGGGCTCGTCGTCGGTATAGAAGGGGATCACCTGCGGTCCCAGGGCGACCCGCGCCGCGCCGGTGAGCGTGGCCAGATCGAGGGTCAGGGCGGGTTCAAGCTCGGCCGCGCGGGTCAGGGCGTCGGCCAGAATCAGGCGCCCTTCGGCGTCGGTATTGCCCACCTCGATGGAGAGCCCCTTGCGCGACGCCAGGACATCGCCCGGTCGCATGGCGTCGCCGGAAATGGCGTTCTCCACCAGGGGGGCGAGGATATGGAGGCGTACCGGAAGGTCCGCCCCCATGATCATTTGGCCCAGCGCCAGGGCGTGGGCGGCGCCGCCCATATCCTTTTTCATCAGACGCATGGAGCCGCCGGGCTTGATATCGAGGCCGCCGGTGTCGAAGGCGACGCCCTTGCCCACCACGACCACCACGGGGCGCTCAGGGTCGCCCCAGCTGATCTCCACCATGCGCGGCCCCCGCGCCGGATCGGCGGCCCGGCCCACGGCGTGGACGGCGGGATAACCGGCCGCGATCAGATCATCGCTTGCGACCACGACGATCTTGGCCCCATGGGCCGCGGCGAGATCGCGCG
>Ga0209208_10007087_pt1 | contig 15321 bp, 14 predicted proteins | sample S1TSphfallax_3_FD_187694 | JGI IMG/M metagenome (GOLD analysis project Ga0209208, IMG submission 187694) | Host-associated microbial communities from peat moss isolated from Minnesota, USA - S1T2_Fd - Sphagnum fallax MG (SPAdes) (version 2) | ecosystem: Host-associated > Plants > Peat moss >...
CCAAAATAGTCCCAATAGAAAAGACAAACTAACCGTCACAATTGTGTTCAAAAGTGATGGATTATGTTGGAATTTTAAAATTTTAACTCAATAGAGCTCTGAAGGACTTCAAGCTGAATCCTTTGGGTTTTTTTTTTTTTTGAATTTGAAAGGGATTTGGTTCAATGGAAAATATCCATAGTTTCAAAGTTTAGTGGTTTTTAAAAAATTTTGAGTAGCTTTCATAATTATAAGTTTTTAGAGAACTGGACCAAGACATGATGGTTCACAAATGGAAAATTGTTATCGTTGAAAGTTTAGTCTTTTTAGTTTTGAGTAGCCTTCATAATTATAAGTTTTTAGAGAATTGGACGAAGATATCATGGTTCAAAAATGGAAAATTGTCCTCGTTGAAAGTTTAGTCTTTTTAGTTTTGAGTAGCTTTCATAATTATAAGTTTTTAGAGGATTGGACCAAGATACAATGATTTATTAATAATACAAATTCTACAATAGCTAGAAGGCATCCATATGACTCATGTGGAAAAAAAATTATGCAAAAATGGAATTGAGATGAGAAAAAAATGGATGGTCATATTGGCCATCAAATGTAATTTTACACCAAACCATAAATTTTATTTTATTTTTAAAACAAAAAATTCACAATTTTTTAGGATTGCTGCCAGACCCTCTTACATTTCAGGCACCTTGTACAAGTTCACCCCTCTCCTATGTTCCTATATTTTGTAGCATGGGCAAATAACAAAATTTTGAAGTCAAGGGGTTGTTAGATATTTCCAAAGCTTGAAAAAAATTGTCAACCTAGCTTGAGAAACTCAAATGTAACATCACAAGGGTGCCATGACATGTCCCCCATACCATAGGGATGTTCATTTTGAGCCTAAGACCTCAAGTAGATAAGAGAAACAGTGATGCAATGGTCCATTTTGGTCTCTTGTGTCCATTAAGGGTTAATAACCATTAGTTCTAGTTTTTAAAAATATTTCAAAAGCAAAGAACCTAAGGTTTCAAATTATGTGGTTATGTTATTTTATACGATTTTACACTTACACTTTACCCATGGTGTATATTAAAAACCATATACATGTACAACACATGTTCTAAATAATACATAACCAAATCCAATCATTCATTGGATACTCATACTAGCTTTAAATCACCATCCTATTCCATACAAAAAAGCAAAGAAATCAATAGACCCTAAATACAATTGGCACAATTGGGTTATTAAGTTCCAAAAATTTCAACATCAACAGATAAATAATTTCTTTCAATACCAACATTTCAAACAAAAGAATATCAACAATTAAAAATAATATAATCACCTTCATAATAAAAGGTCATATGATATTGGTAATTGTGTGTAACGAGGTGAAACATTCATGGATTGAAACTTGTAAGCTTCAACGTGCAAAGTGTGACCATAACATTGATCACCTTGGGAGACTATGTTGGGTGCAATTGTCAGCCCATTTCTTAAGTTGTTATATCCACAGATCCCACAGCTTTATGTGGAACTGTTATTGTCCTCTTGGATTCAGATTAGAAATTTGTAGATGCCAAGTATGTAATAATGTATCCAAGTGAACGCATTACAAGTGTCGCTAAGGTCTGGTCATAAGAACATGTGACAAGTTTTTTACTGTTTCTTGGAGGTACACTTGCAAAGCTTAAAAACTCTCATCGCATTACAAAACAATGAAACATGAGTAAGCATGGGCATTCTGTTTTTCAAAATGCCTTGCATACATTTTTTAAAATTTTTTTTCTCTTGATACCAGGTATCATGGAAATCTTTTTCACAAAAAAATTCATTGATTTTCACAGTCAGTAACACCTTCAGAGTGCGGGATTGATCTACTAAAGCAAGGCATCACAAACATGCCGGCCTTGCCAATAAGATAAGATGTTGTACATCTACCTATTGTGTCCACACTCTGAATACCAAAACAATCCGTTCCAATCTAAATGGTCTAAACACTTTCACCAAAGAAACCAGCTCACCTACCTGATGTAAAACTGGTTCTAATAAGGTAAAACTTCCAAAAGTTGGATCCAATGTGATAGTCCAAAGGGGCAGGGCGCAATAAATCATAAATGGAACATGCTGTGAGGCTCATATTGGTATCGGACCTAAAACCAGACCAAAACCAAAATTCTATAGCAATCTTCTTTAACTGCAATCCAGTTCTTTAGGAGTCAATCAATACATTGTAACAGGTAGATACATCCACACACATGGTTTTGGAGTATGTATATCAACAAACCGAATTCAATTTGGAATGTGAGGGAGGACCATCAAACAGCCAAATTGTCACACGTCTGTGTTTGACACTAAATTTAGTTTGTCATAAAACTGTCATACCACCAACTAAATCCGACCATGTGATTCAAATACATCCACACACACCAAATTGAACTATTGCAGATAATTTATAGCCAGTGAGCTACATGGTACTAAACCATAACTAGTACTACCTTACCCCAAGGTCAGTTTTGTCATTAATTAATCCTCAAAAGAGTGAAATGAAAATTTATGAAATATAAGAAGTTCCCATGTTGAAAATCATCATAATTATCATAGGCTACACTTTGAATAATTTCACTACTCATATGACAATATTATAGTAGATGATGGAAAATATATATAATTTCAAAATTAAAGAATGAATTCATTTTTGGGAAAAAAGAAAATTTTCATTTTGTCAATATGAAAACTAACCCTAGGTTAACGTGGGTTAAAGGCACAACTACTAGTTAAACACACTAGAGAAGGCATTCCCTAGAGCTCATTCTGCATCCTAATGAGCTTTCTAGTGCAAGACCTAAAGGCGAATTAGGTGCAGAATGAGTCCTAGGAGGCCCATTGGTTGTTTTTGGAGCAAATTTCTGTCTGAAAATTTTCTGAAAAAGTGAGTACATTTGTCAAAAAGGGTGAAATTTTTCGAAAAAAGTGGGTCTAGTCACAATAGAATTTTTAGTGTCAAGGGCAGTTTTTCTACTAGTTTTGACACTTTTTTCTCAAATGGTTTCGCCATTAAAGCTAAATCTTCTGTGGAATCATCGCCACTCTCTAGGTAAATCTACCATCCATGCCACATCACGAAAATGAAAAAAACAAAAAACAACTGATCCCGTGTGTGATCGATCCATATGGGGCAACTTAATACATGAACTTGTTACGCGCTCCTTCCATTCTACCTCTGTGTAAGTAGAATGTACAATGTTATTGCCAGAGAGTGCAAAATTATCCAAAACAAAATAGGGCACTAGTCATGACTATGGGCTGCCAATGCTTATGCCTCTCTATTTATTTCGAGTATTAAATGTTATTTTCGGTTGGACACATTTGTCAACTTATTCTTCAAGATCCATCCCCATGTTAAGTTCACAATACCGTTTTCTTTTGTGTCCTGTTTTGGTATCATCAGGTTGCATGCAAGTAGATATGCCTTACTCCATTCTTGGTACATACTTGCTTGCACATTTGGAAATATATCATTTGAATTTTGTACACTCTCTCAGAAATTGATTTGGTTATACAAAACCAAGCTTGTACAATAAATGTTTTAAATTTGTGATCAATCTCAAATTATGTAATTTATCAGAATTACTAGGTGTCAGATTATGGACTGTAAAAGTCGCATGTTAAAGGCTGAAAAGTTATGGCAGATTCAAGGATGTTTTGTGTTTTCACACTCGCATTTAACAGAGTGTATAGGATGTCACATTTTTTGGTCATTATTACGAGTTGATGATCATTAGCAGAAGATTGTCACGTAATGTTGTCACGAAAATCACACAATAATCTGCCTCCCCAAATCTTAATGTCTTGTAATTCAAACTCAGGTGCGTTTTCACAATGAGCTGAGCTCATCTGAATCCTCAGTAGAAATTTATACTGGTAAACACATTGAAATTAGAACCTATATCTATTGAGATGCAGATTGCCTTCTCCCATAGACCTGTCACCCCACCCACCTCATGAAAGCTCGGAAGTTTAGAAATGTCTATAGCATACCTGTTTCTTGTTTTAGTGTTTTTAATTCTCCACCCACCAAGTTGGTCCTACAGCATGCAGGTAGGTAGCATACGGATCCTGAGAAAAGCTACTTACAAGAAACTGGGGACCCACAAAAAAATGATTTCTTACATTACATACTCAACAATCGTGCAAAGCTCTGCAGAGGCGGGTGGGTCCTGGAGCAACGAGAAGGCAGCAACAAGAAACACCCCAGAAAATTCTGCATGCATGGAAAATGAAAAAGAATTATGTCCTTCTCTTGATTTTATTTTCAAACTATTATTTTAAGAATATTTTTATTGCATCCATGATATGAATGAGTTGACAAGGCAACCCATTTGGTGTTGCATAAAGCCCTAAGATGAGGGCATTCCCAAAAGCAAGGGAAAGGGCATGGGGATGAGGTGAGATTGGCATTCCCCAAAATCACTTAGGATGAGGAGGTAGTGCCCCCCCCCCACCCTGCATTTTCGGAATGTCTCACATTCATGAGCTTTATGCATCACAAAGCACAAGGTAAAGATTATCATGAACTTAAACATTTGGAGATCACGAGGGTGAGGAGGGTAGGGTTCTTTTCACCTACTCCTTAAGAGTGAAAGGGGCCATAATATCTCTCTTCTTTTCTAGGCAGGATGTTCATGGGTATAAGGTAGGAGCACCATAGATCGATGAAATAAGCAGTTGGATTAAAACAAGGTCTGATTTCTTGATGAATTATTTTGTTTTTGAAGGATTAGTTGTTTAAAAACTCAATCCAAGTGATATCAAATTTTTTTTAATTTTTAAAATATCGTTATGATTTTTTAAACAGCTAGGGTAGGTTAGTCCACTATTGTCAATAGGCCTTCCATGAATCATGACTGCCAAACCTTAAATTTTCATAATCAAGTCTTAATATGGCAAAACAAAGTTCATGACACCGTGGCCACATTTGACAAAATTAAATCTGAAAGTTTTTTATATTTTAAACTTATGTAAAAAAACAAGTTTCAAAATGAATAAGAAGTAAAGGCCAATTTGGAGAGGGAAAAACCAAAAGGCCAAGGTTGCAAAAGTTTGACATCATTTAAAAATACATTAAAAAACACTTTCTTCTTGACACAAAAATACAGGATGTTTTATGCTGAGGAACCCATCCCTCCTTTGCCCTTGATTTAACTTAGATGTTAAGTATCCTCTTTGCAACAATTCCTCCACTTTCCTAAGTGAACTTACCTCTCTGAGTACTGATTATTTTTTCAAACCTTTGAGGAATGAATGGATTTTCGCATTTGATTTTAACTCATACATGTGTTTCTTCTTATGGGTTTCATTGGCTGCCTAGTAAATACCATGTATTCTCAATTCTGCCTCTTATTAGCATGCAAGGTGAAAGCATGGTTAAAATACATAGCCTATGTTCTCTGTCACAAAAATTACAAGTAGCCATAAGAAACTTATTGAATGAAATGGGTGCAAATATAATGAAATGATCCAAACCCATCTACTTTGTCTTTTCCTTATTTTGGCATATGTTTCAAGTATTTGGGAAACAGAACCCAATTTTTTTTAATATATTTGAATTTATATATATATATATATAGATGCTAAGGTTGATATTAAAAATTTCTCAAAGATATGTCATTAAAAATTTGTTTCAAGTCTCTTTAGAAGTACTTTGACTATTTAAGAGCACTAGTTACAAAATCACCAAGTACTTTATATTCATTAGATTTTTTTCAAAAGTATTTTCACATGTTCTCGTGATATATTAAAATTATTTTTGTTAATACATGAAAAAAATTCAACATTAACTTGATTTATCACTTTGAAATGAAAAAGTAATTAGAATTTATTCTTGAAATGAATTGTTTTAATGTATTCACATCAAAGTAAGAACATTATTTATTCAATGCTTAATATGAGGATTACATATCACATATCATATTTCCCCATCATCAAAAGTATCATTATAGTTGTAATTAATCATATTTAAAATGATTGATTTTAATCTCATTAATCAAGTTGGACAATTTCAAGTGAGTGTCATATATGCCATGTGCTTTACATAGTGTCTATTTTTGACAAAAATATAGCTAGTCTTTTTAGTCAATATGGACATACCTAGTTTTTATTTTAATAATATCAAACTTAATTAATCATTTTGAACACATGAACTTGACTTTATAGTCATCTTAATTTTGATGCCACTAATGTAGAAACCATGTTTTTGTATCAGGGAGTGATACATGATGGAAGGTAATCTAATTAGCAAATTTGTGAAATTGTCATTAGGGATACCATCAAGGTAAATTTAATTGACATCATCCCTTTTGATGTTTGCCTTCTTGATGCAAATCATTTGAAATTGTCCATGTGTTACACACATGTTTGTAATGAATGAAAATTGCTCCAAAGTCAAGGTTTAATTTCTAATTGTTTTTTGTATTGAAACATTTGATTTAAATACCATATGATTTCACAATGATGAACCATTTGGTCCAAACTTTTAAGTTTGAACCATATTGAACAAGGTGCCAATAATTTGTGTTTCAATTACTACAAATCATTCAACCTTTTATCTTTAAGAAAAGTATATAATCTTTATATATAAAGATTATTTTGTAAACAACCTTCAAACCATTTTTGGAATTTAACACATCTTTGTTCCTTATGGGTTTTCATTCCTCATATCTTGTATTTGTTGATAATGATGATTAAGATTTCATAGTGTTGATGACAACTAGTAACTTTTGCATATGTTTGATTGTCATAGGAATTTGTATCAAATAATTATCATGTACCCCATCCAAAAGGGTAATTACTAATCTAGAATCAACAACCTATTTGTGTTGTTCATCATTAATATCATGATTGCCATGCCCACAATGATTTTTATTACCATGGCCATTGGTTCCTATAAACTCTTTCAACACATTTTGTTTTTCTTATGTAGTTTTTTTCTAATGTTCCATTAAGCTTAAAGGACAAAACATATAGGTGTAAACCTGGCCTCATAATAAGTGGCATTTGCCACTTTTTATCCTTTTTAATATAAAGTGGCGCAGCGCCAAAGATTGGCGCCCCTTGCTACCCCAAAATGCAATTTTCGCCCTAACTATCAGAAAAGTGTGGTCTACAGAGTTATAATGTGGCGTGGAGTGACCACACTTACGCGCCACATTATATAATGTGGTCTACGGAGTTATAAAAAAACTTATAATGTGGCGCGGAGGCCTACGGAGCAAGTGGCATAAGTGGCGTCTAAAAATAGAATGCCACTTCTTATGAGGCCAGGTGTAAACACAATAAAAGGAGTCATAGGGTGTGTGAAAAAAGTTTTAAATAATAATATTTTATCTTTGAAAATTTTCAAGGGGAGCACAATAAATTGGAATGACATATTGGAATACTTTCAAAGTTTCAATTTTGAAATTTTTGATGCAAACCAATGATGTTTTAGAAAGGTTCATTGACGATTGGGGTACCAAAGATAAATAACCTATTTTCAAGAATTGCAAAGGACAAATTTGGATTTATGTTACATTATCATAGTTGTAATGAACTATTCTAAGTTAATAAATAAAATGATGTCTTGTTAAATTCATAGAAATAATTTAAAATAATGTGGGTATTATGTAAATGTCATTTTGTGTCTACTAATTATATCAAGTGTCCTAACTACACTTTTTTTTTAAGTAATCAAAATGAATGCATAAAGTCATACAATGGATTTCAAACTCTTTATGCAACAAAAACATGTCGCCTTCTATGAAAATACATGTTCAATAGGTGAACTTGATGAAAAATCAAATCATAAAAAAGATTCAAAGTTTCAAAATTTTGAAAGAAGCAACTACAAGGCAAAGGATTTTTTTAAAAAACCATTTGGAATAAATAATTATGTTCAATAAGTTCAAAATGTCTAACTTTAGGTGCATTCACATGTGTAGGAAATTATCTTGTCAAAAAACATGTTTGGTTGTCTATTGAAACTCATTTTGGGATTTTTTACATTTTTGGCTATAAACCAAAATATTGATACACAATTATGTATGCATGTGAAAAATCACCACCATCACATAAATTATCTTAAATTGGACTATTCAAATAGATTCATTTAAATTTGTTTCGAATAAATGTTATTTGCAAATTTAAGTAGCCAAATAAAAGTTTTAGAATCTTTTTTCTTGTTTTTGGAACCCCAACCTTGAATGGACCCAAAAGTCTTTTGCATGTTCAATATACTCCTAGAATTTATTTTTTAAAACATCATTTTTCAATATCAAATGTGCACCATTCTTGGGAAAATTAATTATCAATGGGTGGTACCATTAAAAACCACCTAAAGAATTCCTTGAATAATAAAATTGGACAAATAATATTCATAATGCCTTTCCTTTAAATGTTATTACAACTATTAATTAATTAAAATTTCATATTTATCCATTGTATGCCAAAACATATGGCCTAAAGTGTTCAATAAAATAAAAAAGAATGGAAATTACAAGAATTTGTTTTTTTAATTACAATGGTCATTTTCACAATTATCACTATTAAACTATGAAAATTAATAACAAAATTGCACCTACTAAATTAATTATAATATAAAATGATTCAATAGAATACAATTGAATATACTAAAAAAAGATTTGTCAAGAAGATATTTATGAATCTTGAAAATGTTTTTGACAAACATTATTTAGTTTTATGTGGTTTAAAGCATGGATGCATGATATAAACGACATAAGACCAAAATTTAGTTTGAAAATGATTATATATCTAGCACAAAGTTGACATGAAACTTTATGTTTGGAGACATGTGAAAGCTATGGTGGTTCAATATCATTTAAAATTACATTCACTACAAGTCCATACAAGATTCTTTAAAATGATTCAAATGGACATGGTTGTTATTTTAAAACATATTATTATTCTAATATTTGAATAATACATGTTCAATCACCTACAAACTTTCCCAAATCTATGTGAAAACTTGTATTTACTATAATTGATGTCATTTCTTAATTTGGAAGTCCTTGAAGGAAAACCTTAAAAGTCCATAAAAATAATGCCCCATCTAAAACTTTCAAAAACATATGATTTTGAGACAAAAGAATTGAAAGACAAAAGAAAATTGCAACTCGTATGGATTTCTGAAAATATAGTCAAATTTTAACCATTCAAAAGTCCCTAACTATTAAATTATTAAAGTTTTCAAATAAAAGATTCATCATATGAGTTTATCATCTTGTACTACATTATATATTGAGTCCTAATAAAAAATTTAGAATTTGAATAAATATAATTTTTTTAATTTTGTAATGTTTTAGTTAGATCATCAATCCATATTTTTCAACTTCAAAAGTCCATTACTACTAACAAATGATTTTTTTATCAATAAATAACCACACAATCTCTTCATAATGAACTTAATAATCTAGATTCAAGTCCCAATTAGTAGATTTAAGGATATATTAATCACCATATGCATTTGAATAAAAGGTACCCAAAGAAAAAACACCATTTCATCACAAAAGTGAACCACTATAGCTTGCAATCTACCCATGTTAATATTAAAAAGTGCACAACTACTCTTAAGAAAATGGTTTCAATGGACATGCTTGGAGTGATAAGACTTGAACATTTACCTTGAACAAGTTAACAATTTTATAAAAACCTCATGGATGTAAATTTTGGAATAAGATTGGAATATCACTTCACATATTCAAATGTACATCATTATAATGTTTATATCATTGAAAATGTCATATTCTGTTACTTTAACATGATATAAGGGGGTCTTTCATTTCAATATAAAAATGATGGTTATTTTTTGTGATATGCATTTGTTTTTAGTGTTTTTTAATGATATTTTCTACCTTCATATGAATATGTTTCAATCTTTAGGAAACTCAATCATGACATTAGATGGTAGGTATTTTCCATGGGAATAAACAAAGATATCATGTGACACTTGGTTCTTTAATATACTGGCAAGAAAACGTGTATTCCTTGAATGTCATGTCAAGATAAATTGTACGTATTTGTTATTCCAGTAAAGTATAAAAAAATAGTTTAAAAACCTTTTAGCCTTCTTTTAGCACCTCAGAACAATTGGAACTTCTAGCTTTTTTCATTGGCATTTCTATCCTTTGTTTAACATCTAGGTGTAGGTTAATATGTACCAAATGCAACAATAACCACTATTAAATTTTGTGTACTTAACAGTTTTTTATAAAAGAATGACAAATGGAGTTGTTTTTGTGCAATGTTATTTTTGATATATTGGTATACATATCCTAAAACTTTGAACTCAATCTAATGTAAAAAAACCCCCTGAAAACATTTTGAAAGTCATTATAACTAGTATTTTGAAATAGTTATTAAGCCCATAAAACACAATTACACCTTGAAAATATTTGAAATGGCATATTTTGAAATAACTTCAATCCAAATCTTAACAATATAATAGTGTAATGAAATATTTGAAATACTTTTCAAGATTTTTAATACTTACTTTTTTGTAAAACATTTTGGGAACAACACAAATTAAATAATCACCTAAGGGGGTTGGTGTAGCTCATTATAACTAATTGGACCCACCCAAAAAAACTTTTGTCATATCCAATTTTGAAATTGAAAAATTTTGCCAAAAATATCTTCAAAATTATACCATTTTTTAAAGGAGTTGAAGACTTTTTTTTTTAAATTATTAAAAAATATATATTGATTTTTTGTTTTGAGGTGAACATCAACATCATTGTGAAAATAAATATTTGTAGAAAACTTTCAACTACCTTCAAGTATTTAAAATCTACTTTTCAAACTACCACAAATGTGAAGATCCAATTGAAGTATTCATGAATACTTTGAAAAAATTACATAATCATATCAATTTAACTTTCGAAATCAATGCCAAAAATAGTTAAGAAAACAATGTACACCAAAAAAATTATATTATTTTGATAAATCTAAGCAAAATAGTTTATATTATTTTTCCTTTTATTCAAAGATTTTAAATTTTCATTGATATCTATTTTACCATGGTTTCACATTAACAATTAAGCTTTTGGAATTCTCCATTCAAAATGGAACAAATGGAACATTTAGATTAACTCCATTCACAATAAGGTGAAAACTTAATCAAAATATCCACCTATGTGGGTGGACATTCATTAAAATAATGTTTTTGTATTTTTGGAAAATCACAAGGGGAACATAATAATTTGGATTTAAAAAAAAAGTTCAGAACAAGATTTATTACTTGCAAAGTTTCAAAGTTCAAAATATAATGCAAATGAAAAGTGTTTTTGCATGTTTAAAGCAACCAAACCTTTAAACTTAGTAGGCCTAAATGGACTAGGTTAAGCTACCTATCATGTAGGCTTAAGTGGCCTAGGCTACTTACCTAGTTAATAGGTTAGGCTACCTACTTACAAGGCTTAAGTGCCCTAGGTTATTTTATACTTAATAGGCCTAGATTAATCAATTCTTTACATGGTTAATAAGTTTACTTAATAAACCTAGGTCACCTATGATACCTACCTAATAGGCTACTTAGTAGTCCTTGGTTATATCCTAAATAACCTACTAGGTAGGTCTAAGCTAGGTTATTAACTAGGTTATTATTGAACAAGTAGCCCATTAGTTAGTAATTATGTTAGGTTACATAGGTTGTCTACGCCTAGCCTAACCTACTAATTATGTTAGATTAAATAGGTAGTTTAGGCTTAACAAGTAGGTTAAGCCATCAAATGAGTATGGCTCATTTGACGAAGTGTCAAATCATAATGTTCAATTTGACTAAACCCTATCCATTTAATATGGCCAATTTGACTAAACCATGGCCATTTTGGTGGATGTTTGTCCATTTTGACCAAATCTTTGGCTTGACACTTGGTCAAATACGTCACATTAGTCAAATGTATAGATAAAATGTAACATGTGTTTTTCATATTCCAAAACTTTAATCAAAATGGACATACCTTTTGGTTAATGTGAACATTTTGGTCAAATTGGCCTTTTGAAAATCTTTGATTTCTTGTAGTGTTAGGTGCCATGTGTCAACATTTAATTAACATAGGTTATTATGTGGCCTAGGTGGCTTACCTACCTATTTCCCTAGGTATTTACCTACCCAACCATGTGTCCAAATTTGAGTGGTTACCTTTCTATTTACCTACTTACTTTAGATATTATTTACCTACCAAGTCATGTGTCAAAATTTGTTTGACACATGTCATAAATCATATGGTTATCAAAATAGTTGCATGTGCAACTAAAAAGATGCAACTAACCATAGATGTAGAAAGGTATAACCATATTGTATATATAATTTGAAAGTACTATCGCATGCAATTGCATGTCAATTGCAACTTGTTCAAAGCAACTACAAGGAATTATAATTACATGTGTAGCATGCAATTGAATTTCAATTACATGGGAAAATAACAAAAACACGATTTTCTTCTAGTGAACACCCCATTCATAAGTTGTTTGCCTTCCTTTATAGATGATGTTTCTTATTTCTTACACTTGTGATATTTGATCTTTCTACCAAGGTGGCCTTTTAAGGAAGTTGTTGAGAATTCAAAAACATAGGTTACAACAACTATTCTTACACCATTGTTTGTTAGACGTATTGTTTTCCTCAAGGTTTCATCATTCCAAATTTCATTCATTATTCTTTTGTAAAGTCAATATCTACATTTCAAAACCTTTCCAATAGTGTATTGGGCGCTTATTTTGAAATAGGTTTATTATTTGCATTTTTGTCAAAAGATTCCAAACTTTGTAAAACTTTAATTGCCAAGGTGAAAATATCACTTGGGAATGTTAAAACTCATTCTTTCACATTTTTGAAAGTGTGTTTAATTCTTAGGACTTTGTCAACCTATTTTTTTTCTTGCTTTAGCCTTGGTTGTGAACTTGAGGGCTAAAGTTGTGACACCTGAAATACCTCATGACAATTTTGAGGTCGATTACCTTTTGAACCATAATAGGACTATGGGCTAACACAAAACAAAGGTGTGTGACACAAGTTGTTGATTGCAGTGAGTTTCATAATTCTTTCCAGCTTGTAGGCCACTTTTTGTTTTATGCATCTTGCATAAATGATGAATAATGAACTCCATTTCTCCTTCTCCATTAGTCACAATGATTCTTTTTGAACTTGCTAACTTTTCACAATCTTCACATTCCACTTGATTGGAAGATGCTCTACGTGGAGGTGGAGACTCTAGGGAGAAAAGATGTGTAAGAAAAAAGTCCATCACTGCCCATTATGCTCTTAAAAATTTATCAATTCTTTAAGATATGGAGCAATCTAACAAAAAATTTAATAAACAAAAACACACAAAGGATGAAGGGCAACATTAAACATTAACTTAGAAAGAAGTATTTTTTCAAAACACTGACACTTGTAGACATTGGAATTCATTATGCTCATGTGTAGGATGTCCTCACAACAACAGTTTAGAACCATCCAAAAGATAAACCCGAAGTAGCTAAAGGCCAAAGTGCTTAAACTTGAATATCATAATTTCAAATTTTAACATAAATCAGATCTAGTTACTACACACTGAATAGCATTTAGTTCCACTTTATAATGCACCTCAAACGAAAAGTACTCTTTGCAAAACACATAGTGCAGTCATAGGTATCACATTAAGAATATGCAAAAAAAGTCTACTCATTAAAAATGAAGAAATTACCAAAGATAGCACATGGATTTTGGGGCCCATCCTAGGTCTTGCTTTAAGGTATCACCAGATTTTCACAATAAGCTCCAGCAGGTAGCCCTATACAAAAGGATTCTTAAATTTTTCACCTATGATATCTGGTCTATAGCCAAATTTGGCTAAATCTTCTTCTGGATGATTGCAAGTTCAGTTTCATCACAAAATGGAAAACAAAAATCCCCTGGTTGTGCTAAGCCTCTCTTGATCATTCAAATACCCTCTTCTTTTTATGTACTGCAGTGCTGTACATTCAATACTGATCACAGATACCTTTGTGAGCTCTGAAAGCATACAAATGGCTCCCTTGGGTGAACCAGCACTTACACTTGTTAGATTGTAAAAACTTCAAATTTAGGATTACATTCTTTTTAGCATGAATGTGAATATCATGTCCTAAGAATAAATCAATATTTTGAAAATCTAGATTCAACACATACCAGGCCTACAAAAGTTAGTCACTGCAAAATGTAATGTAAAGGTACAAGCATCAGTGCTGGTTCACCCAAGGCAACCTGACATCACATAGTTCTCAGTTAAATCTGCTTTCGGAAAGGCTGCAAGGCTCGATATGATATTTCCTCCCATGTAAGTAAGTAAATGCCAGAGTCAACCACGAGCGAGCAGCATAGCATTCATTTATGATTGGAAGCTTATTAATATTGTAATAATGAACCTCAACTGAGTTCATGTTTCACATTGTAACATATTTTCATTCTTTTATGTAGGTTAGTTAATATGTGTTACTAGGTGAGTAGATGCATGTGGATGTTTGTACTCTATCAGTGTTGGGCTGTTCTTTGATTTTTCAAAGAATTCTTCATTCCAAGTGTTTGGAAAAAATCAGATTCAAAGAACCCCAAGTTCAAAGTGTTTCAAAACAGTCAATGAGCTGCTGATTTTCATGGAAGAAGAGCAAGTTCTTTGCTGCATCTTTGATACTTTCGTTTGCCTTGCCTACCAAGGCAAGGATATTGTGTTTAGATTCATTATAAAGTATAATAGCTTAAGGGATTTTGGCCTCTAGGTAATAATAGGTCTATCTTTATATGAGGATTTTTGAAAGATGATATTTTGCTTGTGTTGAAACTTGAGATTAGTTATATAGTTAAAATAGCGAGCTGAAGGATTTTTCAATTCTTTTAGAGGATATTTTGAAGATTATATTTTTGCATGGTGAAATATTTGAGTTTTCATGATTCTTCTTTTGCCATAAGATACTTTTTAATGTAAATGGCTAGGCCACAATGAGACACACCTGTTGTTTCTTCTGGGTCAAAGCTGGAGGCAGTTCTTTCAGATTTTTGCCTCCACTTGCTATATGCCTATATAGCTCCAGTGGGGCTTTGGTCCAGTGTTGGGCGGGTATCAAAAATCACTCGGGCATCCCAGTCTGATACCCTCAGGGTATCACCATGACTGAAATCGAACTACCGATTGTGAGAATCTTTTTTTTTTTAAAATAAAAAAATCTGACAACTGGGTAAGGTTTGACCCTTTACCCGGGTTAGGGTCTCAGGGTTTAGCAGCCATCAAAAGTTAATACAACTTATGAGCAAGAAGTTATGAGCATCAA
>Ga0209208_10007088_pt1 | contig 15321 bp, 10 predicted proteins | sample S1TSphfallax_3_FD_187694 | JGI IMG/M metagenome (GOLD analysis project Ga0209208, IMG submission 187694) | Host-associated microbial communities from peat moss isolated from Minnesota, USA - S1T2_Fd - Sphagnum fallax MG (SPAdes) (version 2) | ecosystem: Host-associated > Plants > Peat moss >...
GCCTTGAACTCCCCGCCAAACTTCTCCGCCATGACTTTCGTCAAGGCCGCCGTCAGGGTCGTCTTGCCATGGTCTACATGCCCAATCGTCCCCACGTTCACGTGCGGCTTCGTTCGCTCAAACTTACCCTTCGACACGGCACACCTCTTAAATAATGAAAACTGGAGCCCACGAACGGGATCGAACCGTTGACCTCGTCCTTACCAAGGACGTGCTCTACCAACTGAGCTACGTGGGCCGCATCCACATGGAGCGGGTGATGGGAATCGAACCCACGTGATCAGCTTGGAAGGCTGACGTTCTACCATTGAACTACACCCGCGCAACACTGCAAGCCAATGGCCTCCCGGGCGTACCGTAACCCTCACCCAACCTGGTGGAGGGGGTAGGATTCGAACCTACGAAGGCATAAGCCAGCAGATTTACAGTCTGCCCCCGTTGGCCGCTTGGGTACCCCTCCTCAAAATGAGCCGCGTATTTTGGAGCGGTAAGGGGCTGATGTCAATCACAAAGAAATAGGGGCCGCAGCGGCGGTCGCGGCGTCGTGTCGAAGGTGAAGTTTAATCTTCTAATCCGCTATATTCCGACCAGTTACATCAAGGGAGCGGCACATAAGAGCGCAGGGCAAACCTCGTGCAAGAGCGCCGGCCGACCGGAGAACCGGCGGTGGGGCGATGTCTTGCCGTGCGTCTGTCTGGCTGTTGCTCGGATTTCTCGCTCTGCGCGCGCTGGTTCCGGCGGGATTTATGCTGGCGCCCGAAGCGGGCGGATTCGCCTTTGTGCTTTGCAGCGCGGACATGCCGATGGGCCACTCCCAGGCATCCCAGCACCACGAGCCGCCTCCGCACACCCGCCCCGACCACCCACCGGATCCGACCTGTCCCTATGCCCAGAGCGCGGGTCCCGCCCCCTTACCCACCTTCCCGAGCTTCAAGCCGACCACCCACTTCGCCGTGCTTCGGCAACCTGCGGCCGCGACCCAGGTTTTTACGGGCTCGGGGCCGAGACGCCAGCCGAGCTCCCGCGGACCGCCTCTACTTAGCTGACCACTGAAACATAAGGGCTGCGCGTGACGCATCGCCATCACCGGCCATGCAGAGCGTGCCATGTCTCCCGTCGGCTCAATAGGGGTTCTCATGATGTCATCTCATCGGGCGCGCGACTCCGTCGCCTCGCCCGCCAAACCGTTTCCCAATCCACGCACAGGCTCCGCCGTCCAGACGCTGGGCGCAGGATGCCTTGCGCTTCTCACATTGCTTGCGCTTCTCACATTCCTTGCTCCACTCCGTGGCTGGGCCGCCGCCTATGGCACGGTCAGCGGCATTGTCCGCGACGACGGCGACCGGCCGATCGCCGGCGCCACAGTGAGGCTCGAGTCCGCCACGCACGCGACCACCCAGCGACAGACGGACGCGACAGGCCGCTTCAATTTTCCCCAGGTTTCCATCGGCAACTACATCCTCACCATCTCGCGAAGCGACTTCGCCAGCTCGAGCCAACCACTCACCGTGGAGGCGGGGTATTTTCCATTTGCGAACGTCACCTTGAAGCCTTCTTCAGCGCTCTCCGAGGTGATCGTGACAGCGGTCCGGCTGCCGGTTGTTGCCTCGGTCACGCCGATCACGATGGTCAGCCAGGAGGACGTCGAGAACACCCCAGGAGCGACCAACGTCAACAGCCTCGCCATGATCACTGATTACGTACCGGGCGCGTACCAAGCCCATGACATGCTGCACATCCGCGGCGGACATCAGACCAACTGGCTCATCAACGGCGTCGAGATCCCGAACACCAATATCGCCGAGAACCTCGGACCCGTGTTGAATCCTCAGGATGTGGAGACCTTGGGAATCGAGCGAGGCGGCTACCTGGCCGACGAGGGTGACCGCACCTACGGCATCTTCAACGTGATCCCGAAGAGCGGGTTCAGCAGGAACAACCAGGCCGAGATCGACGCGACCGCGGGTAATTTCGCCCAAACCCAGGATTACCTGAGCGTCGGCAGTCATACCGAAGACTTTGCCTACTACGCAAGTGTCGAGGGCAACCGCAGCGATCTCGGCTTGCAAACCCCTGACTCCCAAATCATCCATGACGCCGCTCGAGGATATGGCGCGTTCACCAACCTGCAATACAATCCGACGACCCAAGACGCGCTGAGTTTTGTCGCCCAGTTGCGGCAGGATGTGTATCAGATACCGAACTGTTCGGCGCCGCTCCCCGACGTGCCCGGCTGTCTCGGGCAGTTCGGCGACGAGCAGGGGGAGGCGGACAACTTCGCGATACTCTCCTGGGCGCATACCTTCACCAACGAGGCGGTACTGACGAGTTCGTTGCTCTATCACTTCGAGCGGGCGGGCTACGACGGAGGCTCCGGCGACTACCCGGTCGTCACCACTTATCATCACAGCTCCCAGTACGAGGGCCTCACCGAAAATCTACGGATGACCGTTAGCCGCAATCACCTCGACGTCGGTGTTTTCGGCTTCGTCCAACAAGATCAGGCCGACCTGGATCTCACTTTCACCGACCTGAGCTCGCCGCCGCTCCGGGAGGTTGAAAGCCCTACGGGCGGGCTCATCACCGCTTGGCTACAGGACACTTTCGAAGTGACGCACGGGTTCAACCTGTCCGCGGGCGTTCGCCAATCGCACTTCCAGGGCGGATTCACGGAGAACGTGACCGACCCGCGGTTTGGCGCGACCCTGCAACTGCCACGCCTCGACTGGGTCCTCAGCGCCTTCTGGGGCAAGTATTACCAGGCTCCGCCGCTCGAGACGCTGTCGGGTCCCTTGGTCAACTACGCCACTTCAAATGACACCGCCTTCCTGCCGCTGCACGGCGAGCGCGACACGGAGCGCCTGTTTGGCGTGACGATCCCGGTGCAAGGCTGGACGATCGAAGCGGACTATTTCGAAACCCAGTCGACCAATTTTTTCGATCACAACCCCTTGGGCGAATCCGACATCTATCTGCCGATTACGGACCAAGCGGCGCTCATCCGGGGGCGTGAGCTCACGGTGCGGTCGCCGGCTTTCTGGCCTTACGGCCAGGTACACCTCGCCTACTCGAACCAGACGGCGGATTGCTCCGGGCCGATCACCGGCGGCCTCGTGGTGGCCGGCACGGCCTGCGGGAACCCTCCCATCGCGCTCGACCACGATCAGCGCAACACCGCAAACCTTGGATACGACGGCAAGCTGCCGCTGGGCTTCTTTGTGGGTTCCAACTTGTCGGCCAACTCGGGGCTGTCAAACGGCTTCCCACCGCCGAGTCACCTGCCGGGCTACGTGGTCCTCGACCTGACCGCAGGCCGCACCATCAGCCACGATTTGTCGGTGTCGATCACGGCTCTGAACGTCACCAACAAGCACCTGCTCACCGATGACAGCCTGACCTTCGGCGGCGTTCACTGGAACAATCCGTTCCAGATCTATGCCGAGCTGCGCTATAAGTTCCACTACTAGCGCGGCGGCTTGGGTTCGCAGACGCGCCGGCTTCGGTCCGTCGGCGCGCTCCGCCCAGGGGTCCGCCGGCGCGCTGGCTTCGGTCCGCCGGTGCAGCTGCGACGACGAAACTACTTGAGATTCAATTTGCACTCCCAACACTGGGACTATGGCGGTCACCCTCTCATGATTCCATTTTCGGTCCTTGATCTCTCACCCATCTCCCAGGGCAGCGACGCCGGCCGTTCGTTGCGAAATAGCTTGGACCTGGCGCAGCACGCCGAACGCTGGGGGTTCAAACGTTACTGGGTTGCCGAACATCACAGCATGCCGGGCATCGCCAGCGCGGCGACCGCCGTGGTGATCGGTCACATTGCCGCGGGTACGTCGACCATCAGGGTGGGTTCCGGCGGCATCATGTTGCCCAATCACTCGCCGCTCGTGATCGCTGAACAGTTCGGAACCCTCGAGGCGCTGTTTCCCGGCCGCATCGATCTTGGACTGGGGAGAGCGCCGGGCTCGGACCAGAACACCGCGCGGGCACTGCGGCGGCATCTCAATTCGGACCCCGACGCCTTCCCGCAGGACGTCATCGAACTCGCCAATTATTTCGCGCCCGCCCAAGGCGCAACGGCCCTGCCCGGCCAGCAGGTTATGGCCATTCCCGGCCTGGGACTCAAGGTCCCGCTGTGGATTCTGGGCTCGAGCCTGTACGGGGCGCAGGTCGCGGCCGCGCTCGGGCTGCCATTTGCGTTCGCGTCGCATTTCGCGCCCGCCCTGATGATGCAGGCCATTGAGATCTACCGCGCGCGCTTTCGTCCATCCGCGCAGTTGCAGCGGCCCCACGTGATGCTCGGGTTCAATGTATTCGCTGCCGACACCGATGCAAAAGGCCGGCTGCTCGCAACCTCGATGCAGCAGGCATTCGTCAGCCTGCGCAGCGGGCAGCCCATTCAGCTGCCGCCGCCGTTGGCAGACTATGCGGAGTCGCTGCCGCCGGCCGCGCGAGCCATGCTGGCCGATGTGCTGTCATCGTCAGCCATCGGCTCGCCGGATACGGTTCGCAGCTCGCTCAACTCCTTCATCGAACGTACTCAGCCCGATGAACTCATGTTCACCGCGATGATCTTCGACCACGAGGCACGGCTCCACTCCTATGAGATTGCTGCCGACATCGCCCGCGGTGCGAAGGCGCCTCTCAATTCACGGTTCGAGCGGCGCACTGCGTAGCCCAAGTTCCACAGTGCGCAGATCCAGTTCCAGATAAATCGCCCCCGGCAAAGGGTTGTCGTAGTACGCACCCACTTCACGGAACCCCAGTGACCGATACATTCGTTGCGCTGCCTGCATGGTGGCGAGGGTGTCCAGCCGCATCGTTGCAAAGCCACGGTCCCGCGCGCGGACAATCAGCCGCTCCGCCAGTCGGCGTCCCAGACCGCTTCCTTGCTCGGCAGGACGAACATACAGCCGCTTGATTTCGCAGACCCCTTCGCCGAGCGAACGCAGCGCCCCGCAGGCAACGGGCGCGGATTCCCGTAGACCCAACAACAGGCAACCCGGTGGCCCGTACATCACGGTCAGCTGAGACAATTCAGCGGCGAACCCCTGAAACCCCAAGTCGACACCAAGCCCACCCGCATACTCCTCGAACAGCCCGGCCGCCATGTCGAAATGCGCCAACTTGATGGCTTCGACGATGCGTACGCTCGAAGCATGCATGATTTTGCATGTTATCATTTTTTCGTGACTTAACTGGGGATGCAACGGAGCAGTTTCTTGAAAGATGCCTTCTACCTGACGCTGTCGTGCACGAACCGGCCCGGCATCGTTGCGGCGGTCGCGGCGTGCCTTTTCGAGGCGGGCGGCAATATTTTGGAAGCACACCAGTTCGACGATCTTGCCGAGAACCGGTTCTTCATGCGCGTGGAGTTCGACGTCGACGGGCGCACGACGGAGGAACAGCTGCGCGAGCGCTTCGCGTCCGTGGGTACGAAGTATGCGATGAACTGGAAAATCCGCTCGCGCGCCGTACATCAGCGGGTGCTCCTCCTGGTGTCGAAGTTCGACCACTGTCTCGTCGATCTGTTGTACCGGCTCAGGATCGGTGAGTTGCCGATGGAGGTCACGGGCATCGTCTCCAACCATCCCCGGGAATCGCTGAGTCTCAATGACATCGGCAGCATTCCCTTTCATCACCTGCCCGTGACCGCTGCGACCAAGCCGCCGCAAGAGGCCGCGATCAAGCGGCTGATCGAGGACACGGGCACGGACCTGGTGGTTCTCGCCCGCTATATGCAGATTCTGTCGGACGACATGTCCAGCTATTTGTCCGGTCGTTGCATCAACATCCATCATTCATTTCTGCCCGGGTTCAAAGGGGCGAAGCCTTATACCCAGGCCTTCGAACGGGGCGTGAAGATGATTGGCGCCACGGCACACTACGTGACAGCCGATCTGGACGAGGGTCCCATCATCGTGCAAAACACCGAGCCGGTGAGCCACACCGACACGCCGGAGACTCTGGCTCGCAAAGGGCGTGATATCGAGCGTCGGGTGCTGTCGCTCGCCGTGCAATATCATCTCGAGGATCGAGTGCTTCTCAACGGTTCGAGGACCGTCGTGTTCTTGGGGTAGTCGGGAGCGCGGCCGATGCAATCAATGCACCCTGCCCAGCCGCTGCTGGGTCTCCCGCCGCTGGTGCTCGGCTGCCTTGCCATGACGTGGTTCGTGTGGGGCTCGAGCTATCTCATCGTGCGGCTGGCGCTCGATGGATTCGCGCCGTTCATGCTGATGTCAACGCGTTTCCTCGCGGCCGGCGGTTTGCTTCTCGCCTGGCAACTCGCACGAGGTGCACGCCTGCCGAGCGTTCTGGAGTGGCGCAATGCCCTCATCATCGGGACATTGATGCTGGGCGGCGGCATGGGCGGCGTTGCTTTTGCAGAACAGACCGTGCCTTCCGGCTTGGTGGTTGCGTTCATTGCCGTGGTGCCGATGCTCGTCATCCTCATCGGTCTTGCGTTCAACGTGTACCCAAGGCGCGGCGAAGTCGTCGCGGTGGGCGTCGGCTTTCTGGGTGTGCTCATGCTGACGCGGGGAGCGGGACTCAAGGGCTCACCGGCGGGGCTCCTGGCGATCTGCCTCGGCAGCCTGGGCTGGTCACTCGGCAGCGTGTTGAGCCAGCGTCGCTTCAAACTCGCACCGGGCGCAATCGGTTTTGCGACCCAAATGATTTGCGGCGGGATCACGCTCTTCGGCATGTCATGGTGGACATGCGAAGCTTGGACGTGGCCGGGCTCCTCGAGCGTGTGGTGGGCATGGGCCTTCCTGGTCATCTTCGGTTCCTTGGTCGCATTCAGCGCCTACATGCTGCTGCTGGCTCGCACGTCAACCTCGATTGCCACCAGTTATTCGCTGGTCAACCCGCTGGTGGGATTGGGTCTCGGAGTGACCGTGGGCGGTGAAGTGGTCAGCCCCTGGGAGTGGGCATCGGCAAGCGTCATTCTCGGAGGTGTGCTGCTGCTGTTTCTGAGCCGTCGCGGCGAATCCTGACCGTCGCTGCGCATCGGTAACCGCCGGTGCAGCGATTCTAAGGAACGATGCCGTGACCTTCGAAGTTCGCGACGAGGGATTGCGACTGTGATCGGGCGGCGGCCACATCGGCCTGGCCCAGATCGGTGTCGCCGGTACGCAGCCGCGCAATACCCCGACCGTATAGAGCGCAGGCGTCCTCCGGCTTGACCTTGAGTACCGCATCGAAATCCTTGACGGCATTGGCGTAATCCCCGAGCCGCCAACGCACCAACCCGCGTCCATCGAGAATCTCCGGAATGTGATCGCTCGACCTGTCGACCCGCTTGAGCGCTGCATTGCAATCATCCAGCGCCCCCTTGAGCTGATCGTTCACCACAGCTCTCACCCAGCACCGCTGGTAAAGAGCTTCGCCGAATCGCGCATCCTCGCGATGATTTGCCATCCATAGCTCGAGCTCATCCAGAGCCTTGTACAAGCGGTCCGCTTCGGCGTAACTCACGGCCATGCGCAAGCGAATATCCGCCGATTTGTCGGCCGCTCGATCCGCCTGGTCCAGATCCGCCACCGCCTCTGCGGAGTTGCCTTCGGCGAGACGCAGCGAGGCGCGCGCCAAGAGCGCCGCCACGAGGTCGGGATCGATCGCCAAGGCCTGGTTGAAATCGGCGAGTGCGAGATCCCGCTGCTGCAACTGGAGATGCACCAGTCCCCGCTGGTATCGATAGCCGGCGTTCGAAGGCGCCAATTCGCAGGCGCGATCCAGATCGGCAAGCGCCGGCGCAAATGCGCGCCGCGCGGCCGAGGCGATGCCTCGGCGGGCGACTTCGGCGGGGTCCGGAGCCGCCCCTGCGGCGGCCGGCGGCTCAGTTGGCGGCTCCGCTCCGGCGGTCGCTGACAAAACCTTTGTCGACGATGCCAGATTGAACACGGGACCCCCGTTGTAGGTGAAGAAGAGCCGGCGCTGCTTGGAAGCCACGAACACATGATGCGACAGGAAGAAATCCGCGCCGAGCAACATTTCGGTTTCGCCGTCGATGTCCGTATCGCCGATCCGTAGTTTCGTGTTGTGAATTTCCTCGTCGGCCAGTTTGAAACTGTCGATCGTCGCGACCCAGGTCGAGACGGTGGTCTTGCCAACCCCCCGCGTCTCACCCTCTCTCACCACGCCGGGAGCATCGAATTTGATGCCGGCCCGCAACGCCGCCTTCTTGGTGAGAAATGAACCAAAGGCGCCGGTGTCGAACATCACCCGCACCTTGACGCCGTTCACGTAGGCCACGGCGGCGGTGCTGGGTGTCAGCGGAGTCGTGTTGCCGATATCGATCATCGAGAAATTCTGTGTCGTGCCCGAGGTCCAGTACGCCAAATTGTTGGCACGGGAACACCCCTCCTCCCGCATCAATCGAATCACGCCATGCGCAAGGTCGTATTCCACGTCACCGAGCCTGAGGACGTTCTGGCCGATCACGCCGACCCCGTCGACATCGCTGCCCCCGACCAGGAATTCGACGTCGTGCACGGTCAACCCCTGCAACGCGAAATCTTTCACGACGGCCACTGACAAACCGCCCGCTGCACCGCCCAGGCCCTTGACCTCGAGACCCCAGGGCGCAGCATGCGTCTTCAATTTGAGTGCTTCCGCGCCGGCGGGGGACATCATGCTGTAGAAGGCGCCGCTGTCGGCGATGAACTGCGCCTCCATGCCGTTGATTTTCGCCGTCACCATGGGATGCATGTCGACCATCGTCACCGGCAACTCCAACAAACGGCTCAACTTGCAATTGGCGGCGGCGGGCGCCACCCAAAGCACCAGGCTGAGCGCCCAGCAGCGCCAGACATGGGCTCTCATTGCGCCAGGTTGGCCTCATTACGCCGCCTCTGCCGTTCTTCCGCCTCGCGCCGCTCGTCGTCGATCTGCTTGAGAACTGCACCCACGTCCGCTGCGGCGGTGGCGCGCTCGAAGCGGCCGGTCAGCCGCGTGTCGGGACGCAGCTCGCTGGCTTCGTACAGCGACCACATTTCACGTGCATATTCGGTGGCAAGCAACTCGGGCGCAGCCCGGCCGAAGCTTGCGCGCATGTTGTCGACGTCGCGTTTCAGCATGTCGAAGGCATTGTTGTTGCTCGCAGCATTCACGGCCTGCGGCAGATCGATGATCACCGGGCCGTCCGCATCGATCAGCACGTTGAATTCGGACAGGTCGCCGTGTATCAGACCGGCGCAAAGCATGAGCACGATCTGTCTCATCATGAAGTCATGCCATTCACGGGCCTGATCCGGCGCCAGCGATACCTCGTTGAGGCGCGGCGCCGGGTTGCCTTGGGCGTCTCGCACCAGCTCCATGACCAACACGCCTTCATGAATGAGATAGGGGGTGGGAACCCGTACGCCGACGCCGGCGAGGCGGAACAATGCATCCACCTCGGCGTTCTTCCATTCTTCTTCTTGAACGCGGCGGCCGTGCCGGCCACGCGACGTGCGGGCCCGCGCATCGCGGCTGTTTCGCGTGCGTCGGCCTTCCTGGTACTGGGCCAGCTTGTGAAAACCCCGGTGTTCCGCCTCCTTGTAGACTTTCGCGCAGCGTAACTCGCTGCCGCAGGCGACGATGAAAACCGACGCCTCCTTGCCGCTCTTCAGCTTGCGCACCACCGTATCAACCATGCCGTCATCAATGAGCGGCTGCAGTCCCTTGGGTATCTTCATGCCGTAGCTCCCGACCTCGGATCGTTGAGGAGTGTAAAGGGATTTTGCCGTCCTTGTTACACTGCCGGGATGCCGATGAAACTCTTCGGCGGCTTCCGGCGGGTGGATCGCGGCGGCGTGGCGCGCGACGTTCTGGCCGGGGTGAGCGCCGCTGCCATCAATATCCCCCAGGTTTTGGGCTATGCACGCATCGCCGGCGCGCCCGTCGTCGCCGGCCTCTACACCGTCCTGCTTCCGCTTCTCGGCTTCGCCGCCTTCGGCTCGTCGCGGCATTTGGTGGTGGCGGCCGACTCGGCGACGGCGGCAATCCTTTCGGGTTCCCTGCCGGTCATGGCGCCGGCCGGCAGCGCACATTACATGGCATTGGTGAGCACGGTGGCTCTCCTTACCGCGGGCATACTCTTGGTGGCGCGCATCTTCAAATTGGGTTTCCTCGCTGATTTTCTCTCCCGGACCGTGCTGGTGGGGTTCTTGACCGGCGTCGGCTTGCAGGTGGGCGTCGCCATGGCAGCTGACATGTGCGGAATCTCGGTGGATTCGCGCAATTCATGGGTACGCGCATGGGAGGTGGTGCGCAGCCTGGGGAATCCTCATGCCGCCACCGTGGCGTTGTCGGCGGTGGTCACGGTCGTCCTCCTTTTGGGCAATCGCTTCGCCCGCCGGATCCCGCTCGGCCTCGCCGTCGTGGTGGGAAGCATTGCCTTGAGTGCGGCGTTCGATTTTGCCGGGCATGACATTGCGACCTTGGGCCCGCTACCCGGCGGTTTGCCGACCTTGGGCCTGCCATCGGTCACGTGGACCGAGGCGCTGGCGCTTCTTCCTGTATCGGCCTCATGCTTCATCATGATCATCGCGCAGAGCGCGGCGACCTCGCGCGGCTTCGCGGTGCGGTACCGGGAGGAAGTGGATTCCAACGCCGACATCCTGGGTCTCGCCGCAGCGAATGCCGCCGCCGGGTTGAGCGGCACCATCGTCGTCAACGGCAGCCCCACCCAGACCGCAATGGCGGAGCGCATGGGCGCGCGCAGCCAGATAACACAGGTGGCGCTCGCCTCAGTCGTGTTGCTGGTATTGCTCCTGCTCACCGCGCCGCTCAAGTATCTGCCCCGATGCGTGCTCGCATCGGTGGTTTTCACCATTGCGATGGGCATGATCGATATCGCCAACCTGCGGGCGATTCGGCGCGAAAGTCCGGGTGAATTCACGCTTGCCATCGTCACCACGGCCACGGTGGTGAGTCTGGGTGTCGAGCAAGGCATTCTGCTCGCAATCGCCCTGTCCTTGTTCAGACACGTGAGCCACAGCTACCGGCCGCATACCATGATGCTGCTGCCGGGCAACGCCGGGCCATGGGAACCGGCTCCGGTATCGGCCGGCAAGGAGACCGCGCCGGGGCTGATCGTCTACCGGTTCGGTGCCGACCTTTTCTACGCCAATGTCAATTATTTCGCCCAGCAACTCCGCGCGCTCGTCGAGAGGGCACCGCGGCCGCTCGAATGGCTGGTGCTCGACTGCGGGGCGATCACGGACATCGATTACTCGGCGGCTGGATCACTCCGCGATTTGCTCAATGATCTGGCTGCGGAAAAGGTCCAGGTCGTTTTCGGCCGCGTCAGCACCTACCTGCGGGCGGATCTTGATCGCCACTGGATTACGCCCGTCATCGGTTCGACCCGAATCTTCGACACGCTGCATGAAGCCATTCGGCTCGCGCAGGGCGGCAAACCACCCCTGACGCAAAATCCGGAGCCTGTCTGAGCGTTTCTCGTAACTCCTAGAGAAAGCTTGCCCCGCCATCGTCCGTGGTGCGGCGGGCAACGACCACGATCTGCTCCAACTGAGCGGCACTGTCATCGCTCACCGACGCGGTCGGCGGGATGATTTGCACAAGACCCTGACCGCTGCAGAGGACCGCGACCGCCAGATTGAGTGTGAGCATCAATGCCACCGACAGTCCCACCGAATTTGCCGACAGCTCATCGCGGTCGACGGGGTCGTCCTCGATCTCCGCGTCGAGATTTCCCGCGCGCGCGCGGGAAATTTCGCAGATCAATCCGCCCACACACAGGAGCGCGAAGGCGAGGTAGGTTCGCTCGCTCGCGAGGTTGCCGGGCAGCTTGGCCACCAGCACCAGCGCGATGGCGCCGTAGCAGGCGAGCGTGACCCCGAACGTCACGACGGGATCGACTGCGGGCGTAGCCTCCGGTGACTGGCCATGACTGGGTCCGCCCGCAATGGTGCCGTTCGGCATGCGGCGCGCGAACAGCTGCAACACGGGGGCCGCCGCCATTCGGACCACGCATCCCGCAGCCGCGAGAGAGAATATAACGATTACCTCGATCATTGCCGCTCCTTCACCTTTTCCATCGGTAGTGGACACCTTTTATGTAATGCGGTGCTGAGACCTCCTTCTCACGGCGCGCATCCGCCGCTCGACGATCACCTCAGGTCGCGGTCTCCGTCACAGAAAAGGCCAGGAAAAGCTTGCGCACTATTGGTGCACGACAGATCTTGACATAGCTTTACTTTCGCAAAGCCCTTCAAACCTGCTTCGCCGATTAGCATGCGCGCTGAAGCGAATCATCGTTCGCATTTTGGCGGGAGCGGTTAAGAATGGTGCGAAGGGGACTGGCCGTGGGCTTTCCGGCGCTGATCGCACCATTCGCGCTGATGACGGGATTAACGGCGTCGTCCGCCATTGAGACGGCCTCCCGTAATCCCCTGCATGCCAACTCGACTCCCGGTACATCCGCTCTGCGGGCGGTGGGAAGCCGCAGCGCACAGCAGCGATCGAGCGCAACAGCCACCAAGCTGGACTCTGTACTCGCCGACCTCTCGCGTCACGCCGGCCTTGCCCGTCCCGGACACTTGCTGGCCGACTATCATTCGTTGAGTCCCGCCGCCCGGTTCGTGCAGACGTCGGCGACCTCCACGCCGTTGGTGCTCGTCGATGCGACCGCCACCGGTAATCCAGAGGCATTGAAAACAGCGCTGGTCAATCTCGGCCTCGAGCGAGCCGCCGTGTACTCGAATGACGTCGGCGGATGGCTGCCGGTCAATCAGATCGAGGCCGCAGCCGCCCGGGTGGAGGTTCGATCCTTACGCACCGCCATGCCTCGCAGGCGCGCCGGCGCGGTGGCAATTCAAGGGGACTATGCGCAGCGCAGCTCCGTGGTGCGTACCGATTACCCGAATATCACCGGCGCCGGGATCACCGTCGGGGTTCTGTCCGACAGTTTCAATTGCTATGCGGTCTATGAAGAACCCAACAGCGGCGTGCCGGCGTCCGGAAACGCCGGTTATGCCTACAACGGCTTCACCGCGGATTACGCCACCGATGTATCGACCGGCGCTCTGCCGTCCGGCGTCAATGTGCTCGAGGAAGCCGACTGCCTCGACTATGGCGCACCCACCCAGCTACCCTTCACCGATGAGGGCCGGGCGATGCTGCAGATCGTCTACGCCGTCGCGCCGGGCGCGAGTCTTGCCTTTTACACGGCTGACAACAGCGAAGCGGATTTCGCCAACGGCATTGGCGCCCTCGCCAGCGCAGGCGCCAAGGTCATCGCCGATGATACGGGCTACTTTGACGAACCTTTCTTTCAGGACGGACTGGTCGCCGAGGCGATCGACGCGGTGCAAGCGAAGGGCGTCGCCTATTTTTCTGCCGCCGGTAATGACAGCGATCTCACCTATTACAACACCTCACCGAGCTTCGGCACGTTGGCGTCCAGCGGCTCCCAGACCGGCGAATACCTCCTGAACTTCGATACCACCGGCGCCACAACAACCACCTCCTTGCCGGTCACCATACCGGCCATTCCGCCCGGCGACTTCGTCGCCGTGGTGGTGGAATGGGATCAGCCGTATGTCACGGGAGCGCCGGGGAGCCCGGGCGCCACCAGCAGCCTCGACCTCTGCATCTCCGGCGGCACCGGCAGCGACACCATCACCGACTACGACGGCAACACGACCAGTTGCACCGGCCCCAATGCGGTGGGCGTCGATCCTTATCAGATCATGATCATCGGCAATCCCGCCAACGCGACCGGTAACAGCGCGCAGCAAACCTTCAACATCACGGTGGGCCTCGCCGGCAATTCCGACGGTCTGGTCAATCCGGGCCGCGTCATCGTCTCCGTCGAGGATGATGGACTGGGCAGCACCATCAATGAGTTCGCCACGAACAGCTTCACCATCCAAGGCCATCCGAACGCCTCAGGTGCCGCCGCCGTCGGCGCTGCTTTCTACTTCGATACCCCGGCCTGCGGCACGAGTCCGGCGACCCTCGAACCGTTCTCCTCCGAGGGCGGCGCGCCCATTCTCTTCAATACCTCCGGAGTCAGACTGGCGACACCGGTGGTACGGCAGAAACCGAATTTCGTGGGTCCCGACGGCGTCAACAGCACCTTCATGGGGTTCACTCTCGCGAGCGGTGGCTATACAGGGTCGAATGGATTGCTCAACACCGCGACCACGCAGTGCCAGAATAATCCCAGTTATCCGAACTTTTTCGGTACCTCGGCCGCGACGCCGCATGCAGCCGGCATCGCCGCCCTGATGTTGCAGGCAAACGCCGGCGCCACGCCGACACAGATCGTCGGCGCCCTGAGCGCAAGCGCACTGCCCATGTCGGGGAGCGGATCGACACCCAATTTCTTTTCGGGCTACGGCTTCATCCAGGCCGATGCCGCCTTCGTGGTGCCGACACTCACACTGGCCGAAACCTCGCTGCCACTCGGCAGTTCTACCACCCTCACCTGGTCCACCATCGACGCCACCGGATGCACCGCATCGGGCGGGTGGTCGGGGACCCAGGCGGCCAACGGCACCGCGACGGTGACGCCCACCACGGCGGGCACGACCACCTATACCTTGCAGTGTACGAACGCCGCGGGGACCACGGCATCCAATTCGGTCGCCCTCACGGCGACGTCGGCTTCGGGTCTGTCGGCACCGACGCTGACGCTCGCCTCGACATCGGTGGCGGTCAACAGCTCCACCACCATCACCTGGTCGTCTCCCGGCGCGACGGGTTGCACTGCCTCGGGGAGCTGGAGCGGCGCACTGGCCTCGAGCGGCAGCCAGAAGATCACGCCAACCAAGGTCGGCACCGAGACTTTCACCCTGGTCTGCAGCAATGCGGCCGGCTCATCACCATCCGCGTCCGTGACCTTGAACGCGACGGCGGCGGTGACCGTGCCAGCGGCCCCAACGCTCAGCTTGGCGGCCACCTCGGTGGCGGCCTTCAGCACCACGACGATCAGCTGGTCTTCCGCAACGGGAACGAGCTGCACGCCCACCGGCAATACGCTGACCAAGGCACTGGGATCGTGGGTGGGAACACTCAGCCCCAGCGGCAGCACCGTGCTGGTTCCGTTGACAACGGGTACTTACACATTCAGCCTGACTTGCTCGGATTCGGCGGGAAGTTCACCGGCCAGTACGGTCACCTTGACGGTCACCCCGCAGGTGCTTGCCGGTAGCAGCGGGGGCGGCTCTTTGGATGGTATCGGCCTGCTGGGTTTGGCGGCGCTGGGAGTGGGACGCTTCCTGCGCCTGCGGGCCCGGCGCCTCTCCTAGCGAACCGCCTGTAACTTCTGGCCGTGCAGGCGCGCCACGAGATCGGCTTCACCGGTACTCA
>Ga0209208_10007089_pt1 | contig 15320 bp, 7 predicted proteins | sample S1TSphfallax_3_FD_187694 | JGI IMG/M metagenome (GOLD analysis project Ga0209208, IMG submission 187694) | Host-associated microbial communities from peat moss isolated from Minnesota, USA - S1T2_Fd - Sphagnum fallax MG (SPAdes) (version 2) | ecosystem: Host-associated > Plants > Peat moss >...
TTTAAAAGATGTATTAAAAGGAATCTAAAAATATTTCAAGAATAAAATAGTGGTTTAAGGGGGCACATGTGACTCCTAATAATGTGGTTGGACCCATTATTCCACAACAAAAAAATAGCTTTAAGAACCATTTTGCAAATCACCAATGTGTGCATTCATCATTTTATAACTCTTGAATTTTTTGCCTCACATGGTCCAAATTCTTTCAGGGTGTACCAAATTAAATTTTTTTTTTTTACCTAGTCCTTTTTTACCATGTAGAGACACATTTATGAATGATTATGATGGAATTTAGAATTATAATGGTTTAAAATATAATCCTTCTGAAATTTTAACAACTTTTGACTCATTATTTTTTATGGGGATCAAAATATAGGGTAAAAAAGAACTACAATAAGGAATAGGCCCTCTTTGATTTATGTGTTACACTTTAAAGGATTTTCACTCACATAGAAAATATTGATTGCATCCCAATATTTCAAGGTAAATTATGGGAATAAAGTCACCTTGTTAGCAAATTCAATTTTCACTAATGTTTTAATTTTTTGTGAGAAAGCCCAACATCAAGGCATGCCCTTTGCCATTCACTACATCTTTTGTCAAAAAAATTAGTCCATATAATTGTTTTTTGTATGGTACATTGTGTGGTTTTCAAATTGACCTTCCAAAAATCAATATAAACATTGGGGTCATTGCAAACATATTGGCATGTTTTATTGAAAGTATGGCCAAAACACATGTTTACCAAGGAATTACAAGTGTTAGAAGAACTCATCTAACCATTAAAGTAAGAGTTCATCCAAGGGTGGACAAATTGCCACCTTCATCTTTCACATAAGGAATCAATTTGTCCAACAAATTGACATGAAATCCATTACAACTTTAGTTGTATCAATGGCTTCAAAAAGTCCCGTTGTCACATGGCAAGGTACCCATAGAAAGTTTATGAAATTAATGCAAATGTGTTGTGTCCAAATCTAAACATTCCTAAGTAAAAAAAAACTATTGTTATAACACAATAATCCAAAGTTTGCATCATAGATTATTCCATGGTTTTGGCCATTAATGAAGGAATGGTATGTTGAACTATTTACTTTTGATTTGGAAACACAACTTAGGGATTTTGATGCATGATTAACCACTAGCTTTACACAATAAAAAAAATGTATGTAAATTTTGGCAATAAACAATAAATCCTTCATAAATTTCTTATGTTATGCATCATCCTTCTTATACGGATAAATATTGCCAAAATGATCTATGATGACCCATAACCAACACCAATTTTTTTTTTTGGATTTTTCTCAATTGTTTATTTGCAACAAGAATGAAATTAACATTTTTCCACCTATACCTAGCAATTGGATGCTCAACCAAAATATGCTTCTTTCTAGAAATAATCCCATGTTGCTAGTTATATAAAATCACACCTTTTTTTTATTTGGCAATATTCTTGGAGTTATAAGTTTGAAAAATAAAGTGGCAAATCACTCAACACATGCTTTGAAGCGTAACATGATTTAAATTATTGCCATCATTCACTAGATAAAAATGTCAAGGGATAAAAAACTTGCAATGATGGACCCATGCTTCTAATTTAAGTTTAATTGAGTCTTCAATATTTCCCATGCAATTTTTGCTTCCACATCCAAGTTGCTTGAGGTACAATGCTTTCAAAAATGAATGATCCAATTGGCATTCAAATTGAACCAACCATTGACACTAAAACCTTAACTAAGTTCTTATTTCCATGTCATCAACATAATCATGATCTTGTTAAAGATTTTTATTTAATTGAATGTTTCAATGGTTGCCATTTGCATTTTGAGTTTGTAAAAAACAAATAAACTAAAAGTGACTAAGAACTTGTTATTGATTACAAACAAAACAAACAAAATAAATGACTATGGTTCTTTGTGCCACAAGTCCTATTCAATTAAGAATTTTGTAACAATTTGGTTACAAAAAACTATCACTTCAAGAATTGAGACTTTATATTAAAAGTCTAATGCATAAATCAAGTTTTGGTTTCCAAGCACAAAAACAAGTTTAAAACCAACAAGAAGGTTTTCATTTAAGAGCAACAAGGTTTTGACATTTCAAGACTCATATGACCTCAAAAATACAATTAGATTCTTTTTTGACAAACACATTGTGAAAAAGACCACATAAGCATTACGGATTTCAAAAAAGGAAAAATTAGTTTTAGGTTTACAAACAACAAATTTTTGGCATATAACTCAAAGCTTCATAAAAAAACAAGAACTTGTCCTCAAGCACATCTATCAACTATGAACTTATATCTTATCAATAAATTGTACAAAAATCAAGTCATTTGTTGGGAGTTGAGAGGGAAATGGATTGAAACCAAATTACACACACCTAATAGTTTGCAAATCTCTAACTTTGATATATCCGTTCAAAAATTCAATCAACACTTACAGTAACATTGAATGGAATCACAAAATCACAACTAACAATTACAAATGACAATCAAAAAAGCAAAGCATTGAACGAATCCATCCCCATAGAAAGCAAAAGTTGTTGCCACAAGCAAAAAGCTTGAGTATCATAAATCCTAATATGGGGCCAAGCAAGTTCTTGCTCAAGTCTTGCTCATAATTGAAACTGGCAGCATGTTATTTGATAATCGAGCAGTTTTTTAATGTTGCACCAACACTGATTTAAACTTGAAAATGATTTAATGATAACTTTGTAAAGTTACTATTAGTCGTCATTAGACAACAATCTGAGGCATTCGCAACATGAGTGCCTCAATTAAATGTTAAGTCCAAACTTTTCTGAGAATGCACAACTTCAATCTTCCTTACCACTCCGATCTTCCTTACCCATAGCTGCTGTGATCACAGAATCAGCCCTAATTGCAGTTTTTCATTACATTGTTTTTTTCTAAATCATCAACAGAATGTTTTCTGTCTATATTGAAGGTGGTGCTTTCTCGTCTTTGAAAAGCACTGACAAAACATTTCAAGTGTATCTGGAGGGTACGTCAGGGGGCAAAATCTGTCTGCAATTCACAGGGCATTTCAAAAGAATGAAAAAAGCTCACTCCAATGGGCATTTTCTACCTGTGATACTCGATGGGTACACATCAGTTATTGGGGGGAAATATTGAAATTAAAAATTTCATTAGTGTTTTAACACAAGGGAATACCCTCACAACAACAAAAAGAAAAAACATTTTTATTTTTTTGCCGTAAACCATTTTTTGGTGAAGACACTTTTTGGTTTTTGATCAAAAGCTTTGAAAACATGAAAACAACTTGACTAATTGTTTAAAGCTAAATCTCATCATAAAAATTGGTGGTTATTTTTTGCTGAGACTTGTTCCCTTTAGAATTGGGCAGGGTATCACCTTGACTCAGCCTTCATACCTGGGGTTGCGTCAAATTTTTTTCGCCAATGGTTCCAGGTTCTATGGGTCCAACCTTTAATAAAACCTTGGGTTTTGAGTTTAGGCCAAGACCATTTTCAGCTTTTTCTTGGGAATAGTTCCAAAGTTAATTTTGATGATGTTTTGATATTTCTGAATTTCAATGTTCCCAAAGTGTTCTTGCCAAGTTCCAAAAATGTTCTCATAGTGTTCCCATCAAGTTTCGTTAGACCATAGGCCTTACCCAACCCTATGACGCAAACCTTATAAAAACCCATTAACCTGAACATGGGTGAAAACCTGAAATCGGCCAAGGCTGACTTGAATATAGTTAGCATTCCAAATAGAGTGAATAATTTAGAAAGCCGTAGCAATCCAGCATATGTAACTAGCTACTAGTAGATACTTGACTTGCCTCTTGAATGGTTGTGGGTTCAAAATTGGCGTGCAATTCCAACACATGGAGGACCCAAGTTTTTGCAAGACAACAAGCATGATATTGGAGATAATGAACTATGCAACCATGCATGACACCACCCATTGACACCTCCAAAAGTTCATAGGGTGTGTTTGACGTCCTACATACAAACCATTTGTTGAGTACTCACTGGAAATAGGAACTGACCTGACAGTTATTAACATGGTTATTAGGATTTATAATTATGATTTTCAAAAAATCAAAGACCCAATAATGGTATATGAACCCAATTCTCAATTTTTTTAAATTAAAAAAGTCAAATAACTAGCCAAAAAACCACCATTTCATTTTTGGTTCTTTTGTGAAAACCATCAGTTCTTTAAGGCTTTTGAAATAATCAAGACTAGAAATTCTTCGATTTTGATTTTTTTCAAATAATCTTTTCTAAATTCAAATAAGGTATTGACACATTTATTGATAGGTATTGATATGTTTATGACCGTTGAATCGGTAACCATTTTCAAAAATCAAGTATCTCAAGTGTCATAAATAAATTTAGAGCTTTAAGATTGATAACCTACCTAGATGAAATTCTAATCATCTAGCCTAGGTTATTAAAATTTGAAAATTCAATATCTGATCCACAAAGGTCTCTTTGAGGTTCTTTGGATGCTACCTACAAAATAAATAGGTTCTTTACCCGATTTTTAAGAAATAAATTATAGTTTGGTAGGTTATTAACAACTTTATTAATAATTTGCCACCACTTCTATACATCAACCTCAAAATACAATTCAACGTTTCAATTTTTTTTTTGGAAAAGACTTAGGCCTGCTTTACACTTAGAGTAGGGGCTGAAAAAACGTGGGGTGAACTTTGAGCATTTTTAGCTTGTTTTGTGGCCCCAAGTTAGTAATAAATGCTGCAACACTGGGCCCAAGGGTTGCAGATTGGCTTCCCAAGTTCGAAGGTAACCTTTTTTTTTCAGCCTTGAGGCCAATACAAGGCCATAAAGTTCAGCATTTATTACTAACTTGGGGCAGATTGAAAATATGTTTTCTATTTCAGCCATGACTCCTAGTATAAAGTGGGCCTTTTATGAATCTTTGTGCATCTAGTTCTAGGTTTGTCTTATAACTTATATTTGCCTTTTGTGCCTCTGAACAAGATGCTAGCACTAGTACAAGATGCGAGTGTAGTTTATTAGTCCCTGTTCGCTAACCAGTGAATTCACTGCTTTTTCACTTGGTCATGTTCACTGGACCACTAAATTAGTAAATTCGCTGCTTTCTCATTAGGTCTCGTTCACTGGGATTGATGAATTCACTCAAAATTCAATGAAATCATTTCACATACGGAGACACACCATTTGTTGTAGTGTAATCATATAATATTTCTGCTGTAGCACATGGCTTTTTGGTGGATGTAACATGTGCAACCATAGCTTTTGATCTTACAAAAGAACTGGCTCTGTACTCTGGAATGGGCTCCATAGGGCCCCTTCACCTAAGAATGTGTGGAGTCTGGTATGGTGAGCCAGTGTTCAGTTAGATGGTAACCTGTTCTATGAAGGTCTGTTCCAGAGTGTAATCGGTGTTACCCATTGTTGATTGACATCACAAAAGTGTTCCTCGCCGTCAATTCACAGCACAAAAGAGTTCTCACACCATGCATTCATATTACATGTGAACCTGGCAAAACCAAAACTGGAACCACACCACGCATTCATATTACGTGTGAACCTGGCAAAACCAAAACTGGAACCAGCAGATGACAGCTTATCCTAGCATCAAAGAAAAAACCTTTTAAAAAAATGCCTGAATTGGAGGACCCCCAAACAAAACCAGTCACATGAGGAGAACTGATCATTTGCTTCCTCACCAGCCAACTGTTCCTAGAAAATGTGGGACCAAATGAACTCTGCATCTTTCCCTGGGGTCTCTCTCTCTCAGAGACATAGCCAACAATAAGCATTTAGTACAGATCCATGGGCTCTATATGTAAGGAGGTGGGGATCAAAAAGGGGTTTGTAGTTTGTACAACTCCAGTCAACTTCCCAGTCCCTCTTTTAGCCGATTCCTTGGCCAACTTCTTCTATCCAGAATAGGACTTGTTGGGCTTCTCCCGGTCTACTGGGGTCTTTGACTCCACTCGCAAGTTGGCAGCTTCAGTCTTTGCAGCTGTGCACAGAAATTGACTATGTTATGTGAGTCAATTTTGTGGATTTGGGCAGAGTTAAGGCGATTAGAAGTCCATTATGTACGTACTAAGAATGATGCCTCACTCACCTAGTTATTATTCGGTGAGGCCTGTATGGGAACTGGGCTTAAGCTGGAAACAACAACTCTACCAGGCCTTGCTCTACTAGAATGAACTTTTGTCTCTCCACAGTTGTTGATTCACATCAATGGATGTTAATTACACATGTAAAGTATGATCGGCATTTGTGTTGTAATTCACTTTGCACCATGAGTAACAATAAGTACCCACCGATTCTTGTATTGTTCATTACCATGTGTTTAGCTCCCCTTTGGTCTCGGTTTGTAAATGATTTTATCTTTCAATTTTTTGATGTAGCTGAAGTGTGCCAGGATGGATGAGCACCTCCTCCTCTGGAAGACTGAAAGGGCAACACTTTCAACATACATATATACCTCTTGCGTCAAGGAATGTTATTTCATTAGTCCAAGATAGATTTCATTAGCATGTGGTCTTTTATTCCACAGCCCATGCCCGTGATTTTGAAGCGTGTAGTATGGGGATTTTTATTCCAAACTCCACACCCATGTGGACTCGTACAGGTTTGGAGTAAGCTTATAAAAATTCAAATTATAAGAGTATTTAAATGCCTTCACACCGAATTTTAAGTCACAATTACAAAAAATTTACTCCAGGTTTGGAGTTTGAAACCATGCAAGTCAAGCATTCTTATAAAAAATTCAAATTAGAAAAGTATTCAAGTGCTTTCACACCCAACTTCAAGTCACACTTTCAAGTTATTGACTCCATTTATGTTTGGAATTAACACCCCTTGCTTGAAATTAAAAAACCCTTGCTCCAAATCAAAAAGCTTGTGCTAGGGGTTTTGAAATCTTGGGCTTCGGAAAAAAACTACCCCATGTGAATGGAAAGTATCATGAATTAAAAGAGTATTCTTTGAAGCAAGGGTATGGTAAGAGTGTGGCTTTTTCATTTCCATAACCTACTTGGTTCTTGCAATGTTGTTAAGGTATGTAGTTTGCAGTGTTTAATCCAAGAATTTGTAGTCACGTTGTTATGACTAGTACCAAGTTCGCCCAAGATTTGAAAGTGAGTGTAACATGGAGTTTTGATTTTCATGCATGCAATTTGGAGTTTGGAACCATGCAAGTCAAGCATGCTTATAAAAATTCAAATTAAAAAATATGTATTCAAATGTTTTCACACCCAATTTCAACTTTCTCATTCAAGTATGATTGGAATCAAAACCCCTTGCTTAGTATGAAAAACCCTTGCTTGAAATCAAAAACCATGCGTTGATAATCAAAAATTTGATGCTAGGCACTTTGAAATCTTGGACTTTGGAAAACAAAATCTACCCCATGCTAATGGACTTATCCTAAGCCAAACGGATAGTCTTTGAAGCAATGGTATGGTAAAAGTGTGGGCTTTTTGGTATTCCATAACCTACATGGTTCCTTCTAGTGTTGTGAAAGTATGCAAGCTACAGTGTTAAAGCTAAGGATTCACAATCACAAAAATCTACCCACGTTAATGGAATCTATATTAAATTAAACAACTAATCTTTGAAGCAAAGGTTTGGTAAAAGTATGGTATTTTTGGTATTCCATAACTTACACGGTACCTTTTAGTGTTGTGAAAGTTTGTAATTTACAATGTTAAATCCAAGGTTCAAGGTCAAGCAAGTTCTTATAACTACAATCAAGCTAGCACCCTTTTGTGGGAATGGGCATAAGAACCACATTGTGGAACTAACCTTTTACTAGATCCAAAACTTAAACTAAAATGATGACAAACAATTTTGAACCCACATTCAAGTTTTTTATGTAATCAAGTTGAACTTTTTTGAACAATTGACAAGTGGGTTGAAAACTATATTAAATATAAGTTTTAGTTAGTGTTGTTTGTGACATTGGCTAAAGTGTGAACTTGTTACCCAATTAGTTTCTCCTTCGAAAACCAAATTTTGTAATTTTATTTGAATGTCCAATGACAAGAAAAATTCAAAATTCAAAATTCAATAGCTCCTCCACCTAAAGTCGAAAAATATGAAATTAACTCCATTAAATCCAAACTCATTGAAGGCTTTCTAGTAGTACCTTGAGCATACCAAATTTTTTAAAAATTTAAAAATTTGATTTTATTAAATTTTCAACAAGAAATCATTTAATATTTAATAACTTTTCCATTGTAGGTTTAAAATAATTCAATTTTTTATTTTGTTTAATTAAATAAGTGTAAAATAATCCAATTTTTTATTTGGTTTAATTAGATAAGTGTAAAATAAATCCAATTTTGTATTTGGTTTAATTAGATAAATGTAAAATAATAAAATTTTGTATTTGGTTTAATTAGATAAATGTAAAATAATCCAATTTTGTATTTGGTTTAATTAAATAAGTGTAAAATAATTCAATTTTTTATTTGGTTTAATTAGATAAGTGTAAAATAATCCAATTTTGTATTTGGTTTTAACTTTTAAGGTCGAGCTTCTTTCATGGGATCATCCCAAATTGCATCAAGTAGTTGGTTTATGATGAAGAATAATGCATTTAATTATATGGGGTGCACATTTGGAATGGTGAACAAAAAATATGAGATAAAAAATCTAATAACAATTGTAACCAATGTAATTTCCAACCTACCTACAATCATTACATAGTACTTATATCATACTAGCCTACTAGATATAGTAATTATATTGAAAGTAATAAAAGTTAATAGGTAATAATGAATTATTTATAACTTAATTAGTTTTTAATGATAATAATAATAATAGTTATTGAATAATAATAATTATTCCTATTATTATTATTAAAAACTAATTAAGTTATAAATAATTCATTATTATCATTATTATTATTATTATTATAAATTAATCAATAATATTTTTTAAATGATAATGATTAATGATCAAAATAATTATAATATAATTTCCTAACATAGGTTAGTTAGTGTAGTTTATTAACCATAGGTATTTTAACATTACATATATTATTAATATAAATAGTTTAACCTAATTAAGTTTAACCATGTTTAATTTAACCATGATTTGTTTAAGATTAAATACATTGCATAGTTATGACATTCTTGGTGCGAGAATGTTATGGAAGCCCAAAGAAGCAAGAATTTTAAAAAACTTTATAGAATTTTAATTGGTAAATAGTGTAATTTGGTAAACATTCACGGGTAAAGAATGTTATGACAAGGTGCTAAATGAAGAATTTTAAAGAATTTTAAGTTGCAAAATGAAAAATGTCATCACTAGGATACATTGTCATTAATGTAATCGTGATTAATTTAGTTATGATAAATTTAACCTCCTCTAGTTTAGTTTAACCATGATTTAGTTTATCCCCTAGTTAATTTAACCATGGTTAGTTTAACTTTTTAGTTAATTTAACCATGATTAATTTAGCTTAAGTTAATTAGCCTTAGTTAACATGGGTTTAACTTTAGTATTAAAAGTATAATATTACTATACATAGCCTATGTATATATATATTTGATATACTAATTTAGGTATGTATTAGTTTAGGTTGTTATTTTTATAACATATGTCCATTTTGTAAACCATTAATTGCATGATAGTTGCACAAAAATACATAATGACTAGTTGTAGATGACAACATTTCTTCTAGTCCTACTTCCTTGAACTCATGCTTTAACCTTGGTTGTAGACCCAAGGTTACGATTGTAACATCACCACACTTCATTCTAAAATTTGATGATCTTGAAAAGTGCAACATCCATCACTTTTCAAGATAGTTCAACAAGGAGTTAGACAATGCTATCAAAACAAACTTTTGCAAATGAAAGATTGTTAATTGATGGTAATTATTGGGACTAGATCACCTTTAATGGCAGAATAATCAAACTTACATTAATGTGGTAAATCCTGTGATTCCAATTTATTAGTAGTAGGTATGAATGTTTGAAAATTACCTTCATTGTTTTACAATAATTTCTAGTGATTCTTCTACAAAATGGGTAGGTGGAAAATATTTTCATTAATTTAAGAGAATTATATTTAAATTTTGTTTTAAAAGGGGAGTTAGTAAGTTGACTTTGGCAGAGAAGGTGAAAAAATCTAAAAAGGCATTAGGAAAACCATGTGTATTTGGATGGTGGGGAACCTCTTAGAATGGGTCCCCATTCTCCTCATGTTTGTTGGAGAGAAGTTTTAACCCCATTCTCTTTAGTTTTTTTGGTGTGGAATGTTCATTTTCTCTTGTGGTATTTTTGGGAGCTCTAAAGAGTTTTATGAAGAATGATGATGTACTTGGGTGATTAGAAAGGTAAAGAGGAATATATTCTCAAGGAAAGTTGTTAAATTGTAGGTTTTCTTTGGATTTGCTTTTGGTTACCTATTTATGAATAGACATTGTTAGTTTTTTTAATGTAAAATATTGTAACTTTCAATTTTTTTTATGTTCCATGCATTTTTCTTAATAAATAGTCATTGGATAGTAGTTGTGACAATATGGAAAATAACAACAATAGAGGACAACAACTTCAAGTGGTGAAGGCAACTTGTCCTTCTTAGAATAGTTTGCACCAAAATTGAAATGAAGGGCAAAAAGTAGCTACTTTCTTGTCACATCATTGGCATTATGGGTTTGCTTATTTTTGTTTCTTTTTAATCATATTTATTTTAAAAATAAGATTGTTTAGTGGAAGGTAGTTGCAAGGTAAGGATATCGGGGTTTATCTTATTTTGTTTACACAACAATGGAAGGAATGCTACGAGCTTGCAACGCGATAAAATCAAGAAAAAGATTTTTTCTTGCTTTACGTCTTTTGGCTCATAGTTCTTCGAGTAATATATATTTTTTAATTTTCATATTTGGGTCAAAGAATGGTTGGACCCATTTGATAACCTTCCTTTTGTGTGGATTTTGGACTATTGAATCCATGAATATATAAAGATGTTCAAGTTGAAGGAGATGGAGAATATATTTCACTGAATAAAACTAAAGGATACATGAGAATCATTTTGCATTACTTCAAATTTCAATTTTGCAAGAATTTTGGGGAGATTTTTATGTTGGACCAAAATAACATATTGCAAATGGTGGACAAGAAGTTATGAATGTCCAACACAAAAAGGATCATGTGAATAAATTGTGAATTGTGATGATTATTCAAAGCCCATTCAAGGCTATAAACAAGATGTTATTAATATCATAAACATTTCATCATTAGTAGCACTTGCAAATTGACTAACCATGCTTGTAACACTTGGGAACAAGTTGGTGTTAAACACAATAGGATAAATGTGTTTTCCCCAATTGTCAAGGCTTTTGACAAGAGCATTAAAAAAACAAATGTCCCATTAATAAAAGAACATGAACCCATTTTGTTTCAATAAAGGTACAAGTTTTGTGCAATGTACCATTTTTCTCAACAAAAAAAACGAAAAACAAATCTAATGGAAATGGTGGTATCAAAATCAATGGAAACAAAGCTAAGAAAGTTTTGGCCAAGATGGTTTTAAAAACTAAATGAGAAGCCTACTTTGAACCCAATTTTTATGAATTTAGGCCTTGTTAATGGCTTTGGTTTTGCTATAGTTGAATCAATATTTATTTTTTATCTTGAACCTAATAACTGAATGTGTGACAATAAACATTTGCCAAATGACCCATAGTCCCAAGAGCTAATCCAAAATCACCTACTTGATTGACAAGCATAGCTTTTACAGTTGTTTTATTGGCCTAAAGCCATGTAAACTACTTTCAAGGTTTTAATAGTAAGTTTTAATGTCTATTAATATGTTACCATGGCCTTCAGCCTTTTCATGATCATGGGTTATAGTATCCTATTAAACACTTGTTGATGCGATGTAATTCATAAACATCAAGCAATTTAAAATTTAGAAGACAAGTTCACAACAAAATCATGGAGAGGACAAGTAAAAGCAAAGGTTAACTATAATATCTAAATTTGAAAGTCCAAGAAAATCCATTGCACAAACAAGAATATTGTGATTGTTTTGATGAACTTGAATTTAACAATGTGTCATGTGCATTTATTCAAGACAAAGTTGAATTGCTTCCACCTATCGCCTAGTTTTGAATTCATCAAAAGACAAGAATTCAACATTCACATGGTTATTGATGATGATGTTCAACCAGCTGAAAAATCAAAAAAAAAATTTCCAAATTCAAACTTTAAACTTTTAGTTTTTCATTTTCAATTTAAAACTAAGGTTCAATCCTTAGTGGCATTCATGTGCATTCTAGCTCAACATAAAACCACAAGCTATATTTGTTTTTGAATGCATCATTTCTAATTTCCAAAATATTGCTCAAATTGTGTTCATTGTGTTGTTTTAGAAATCTCTTTATGATGTAAAGGAACATGTTAATCAATATCAAGGTCATTACCTCCTATTGCAATTATGTGTTCATCCTTCCTTGTACCTTGATTTATTTGATTTTTTATTTTCAATTGAGTTATCAATGATTTATTGTCATCATCTTTCCCATTGAAAATCAAATTGTGCAACATGCAATTACACATTACAACATCATAAAAAAAGATACACAAATTGGTCTTTAACAATAGGTCCTAAAGCATTTTCTTTAAGACCTTGAAAGATTTCCAACCACATTCATGTGTTGCCAAAATTGTCAATTGTATAACTTCTTTAGAAAGTGCAACACACCCTTGTTTGCTTATGCAACACCATTAACCAAAGTAACAAGGGATAACCTTTGACCCATAGAATGTAAAGCCTTATACCTTCATGTTTATGATTGATGGCAAAGAAGTTTGTTTCATTGGTTTTCTAGTAGAAGGAAGAAAGTTGATGGAGTTGAACATCATTAACACATCTAGGAATACCAATGAACACATCATGAAACAATTTCTAACCATTCACAACAACTTGCATTTCGATGTTGGGACCATTCAACTTGAACATAACTAATAGTTAGTTGCAAAAACATGTTCTTTTGTTTTCTAAACATGAATTTGTGTGTCATTTATGGCATAATGGATTGAAAGGAGGCCACAAAATTCCTACGTCCCATACCTAACTTCCACCAAGTCACTCCCTTCTAACGATTTTAGTTGAATTTTCATGATCAAGTTCACTAGACATGCTCATGCAAAACCAAGTGGAAAATTGACTTCCCAATAGCAAATTTTAAAAACAAAGCTAATATTCAAAAGCATGTGCTAATTTGTACAAACTACAAGTGATGCAAATGCTCATAGTGATAATAGATGGAACCTCATGTTATTCTCCATTGCACAAAAGTTCTACTAACACAAAAATGTTCTATCCACCTATAGTCATCATATTGCATCATCAATAAATGAGAGTACCAAGTGATATATTAAGCCTTAACCCAGTCCCTAAAATCCTTACTTCCCAATAAATCATACATCAAGAGATTGATAGCGGGACAAGATTAGAGAATTTTTTGTTATCTCAAAGCACACACCATATATATTCGTCTAAAGAATAAATTGGGAACATCAAACATTATGTTCAACTCAATTGCCTCATAGATAAACATTGTTTAGTTGTATATGCAAAACTAGTTGCAAAAAGTGCATCAAAATACCTACTTTCAATGGACCCATTTTTAAATTTCTAAAAAATCATAGAGATGATAGAAATTAAAAGAACAACATAAAGATAATGCAATTTTTTAAAACAACATCAAGACAACAAAAGCCATAGAAAATAACAAAGAAGAAATCATCTAGAGCATGCACAAAAGAACTAGTAAAGTGCTCCAAGAAATTGCCAAGCATAGGATTGTAATAAATTACTAAACTTGCAAAAAAAACACAAATTGTAGAAATCACATAGCCTACAATTTTAGAACATTAAGAGCAAAATCAAAACACAAAAATACAAAGGATATCATAGAGAAAATCACAAAGTGCAATGATAAGAGAATGCAAAATAAAAAAAGGTGAGGACAACCTAGAAGTTTTGAACTTTGGAAAGATGATGCTTACCATATTTGCTCTTGAACAAGAAGACTATTTAGCTACTTATAGTTAGCATGAAGGCTATCTATGGTCTTAAAAGTGACATCTATGAACAACAATAGCTACCATGCATGAACAATGAAATCTAGTACCATATAATCACAAAGACAACAAAACTAACCCTAACTTTTTGAGGTTTACTAAAATTTTAACTATTTTTAAAACTAACATTCGCTTATGTGAGAATTGACCTTCACACACACAAACACAAGTACATATTGGCCCATTATTTATGATTAAGGTCTTACATACCAATGTTGTATTGACAAGTTGAATTTGACCTACCACATTAGGTAATCGCTTAAGAGAATTATGAATTTAGTTATCAGTCAGGTCATGTTATGGAATTATTTTTGTAAAATTCGTATTCATTTACTATGAATATTGTTTATAGTTCACAATTTTGTCAAGTATCAATACTTGTTGGAGTAGCAATGTGTTAGTAGGGGAATATACATACAAGTTTGATAGGTTTAAAATCAAATCTTATGTAAATACAAACAGAAAATATCTTTCATAAGAATAGAGAAATCTCCATTCTCACAATAAAGAAGTAAACAACAAGGTTAATACTTCCTTAGGAAGCCACAGAAAGAACCAAACAAGGGGAAACAAAAAACAAAACGAAAAACGAAAAACACAGAGCAGTATGAACAAAAGTGCCAGTCTCACACTTGTTCAGGGACCATCAACAGTAGTATGTATGATAGTGACTTAACTATCACAACTTCCCCACTGACTTCATCAGCTCCCTATAGTGGGTAAAGGCCGGTGACAAGCACCATCCTGCGAACTGAGTTTCTGCTGCAATTCTGGAAGCAACGGGAAGACTCAGCCATACTACTGGTTAGCAACAGACCCCACAACAAAGACCAAACAAAGAAACAAAGAAAGACAGAAAGGGAAAAGAACAGGGGAAGACTAATAACAAGTGGGCTTACAGGAAGCTCCCCACTTACATGACTCGAAGCAAAATCATTCTGAAAATGCCAAAAGCAAAAATTCCAAACAAGAATTTTTCGTTAAGAACCAACCCTCTAGTTCTCTTTAGAAGAACTTTAAAAGGGTAGCCTTTTGCCTTTAGAAAGACAATAAGATTGACTATCTGGAAAACAAAAAACTTCTTACAACTACAAAGTCTCAAGAATCTGTAAAATTGACTATTGATAACCCCCAGCTTCGCAGTCATTGAGATATTGGAATGAACATGAGGCATTCTAATCATATCAATACCTGCATACTCTGGTTGAGAGCGTTTGTCAAAAATGTCACAGG
>Ga0209208_10007090_pt1 | contig 15320 bp, 10 predicted proteins | sample S1TSphfallax_3_FD_187694 | JGI IMG/M metagenome (GOLD analysis project Ga0209208, IMG submission 187694) | Host-associated microbial communities from peat moss isolated from Minnesota, USA - S1T2_Fd - Sphagnum fallax MG (SPAdes) (version 2) | ecosystem: Host-associated > Plants > Peat moss >...
AGTAGAAAAGTTTAGAAATCGTGGTATAGTTTGGCAACACGTGTCTAAATATGGCGCCTTTAAATTGTTTTTCCACAAAAAAGAAGAAGCTTTGTACTTGTTTTGTAAGGGCCTTCTTTTTCTTGTTGTAGTTAGTTGTTAGGTTTCAAAATTTCACAAAAATAAAATAAAATAAATAAATAAAAATCACTGAACTTGAGGAGTATTTCTTTAGGAATTTTAAAATTGCAATCATCCATCCATAAGAAGATGTAGAAAATTTGACGATCATCCATACTTAAGAAGATTTAGCCAAATCTGGCTATATACCAGATTATTATGAAGTACGAATATGTTTATCATCATCCTTCAATAGTTTTGGCTACACACTGAAAACCAAATATAGACAAAGATTTGGTGATTTTAGAACCTTTTTTTTTTTTCCTTTCTCACTTCTGGCGATTGAAAACCTCCATTGAAAATCACTTCACATTTTTGTAATGAACTTACTTCATTTTTTGGCGAAATTTCGCCAATTTTTTTATTAGGGTTTAGGGTGGGTGGGTCCTTCTGACTTGTGAGGAACAACAACAACAACAACAACAGGTAGAGGTAAGGTAGCTGAGTTTGAGCTTGACTTGGAGCTCAAATAAGTAGGAACTTTTAAGCTTGGAAATTCAGACCTAATTTGGGAACTTGCATAATGACATTGAAATCAAAATCAATGCTAGAAAGACAACACTCTGTGTCAATGGCAAAAGCAACTCACAACACATGTATGTAGGCTATGGCCAACTGCACTCACTCTCTGGATGGGAGCCTGTTGTTGGTCCCTCTGACACAGATTTGCAAAAGAGGGACATGGCAGATGATCCTTGGTAGAACCTACTGTCCAATCCCTCTTGGGATTTCCCCACTCCCCCACTCCCCCACTCCAAGTCAAAACTCAGTTGCTGTGATAGATAGAGAGAGAGAGAGAGAGAGAGAGAGAAAGAGGGAGGTCTATTTACTGGTTTAGGGTTTCATCAATATGACAAGATTTTAAGATGTTGGAAGGGGCTTTGCATGAGCCAATGTTTAGAGCAAAAGCGTTGAGCAGCCTTGTTTAGCAAAAGTGGGTTTGGTTCTTTAAGCTTGACACTAATAAGAAGAGTATTACCAACTTGACTTAACTCTTTCTACTTGTCATTTTAGTCCTTAAAGAGCCATCCTATGTCATTATCCATTTGAAGAAGCCAAATGTTATTGTGAACCTAAACATTTCTAGACTTGGGAGCATAGAGGGGGAAAGGTTTCTTACCACTTTTGGGTGCCTACCCACCTTGGTTGGTGTGTAGGACTACCCATTGGTTTTGGTTCTTGTTGGTAAGAATTGAATTGGAATTGGGTCTGATTTTCAAAACTGGAACCATTTAAGAACCAAAAACCAAAACAAGAATTAGAGTTTTTTAAAAGAACCAAACCTAAGACCAGATTCCCAGTTTCATTTATGTGTTATACTGAAATTGAGATAGGTTCAATAGAGTTACCTGTAAAGTCACCATGTCTTCACCCCAGCTTTTCTTTTACTAGCGAATTTTAACTAAATCCTTACCTTTCAAGGGGGCTGGGTAACTCTAAGCTTGAATTTTTTTAATATATATTTGAAAATTTGTCGAATATCTCTTTTGGTCTCACCTGATTTGCAAGACAACCCATTAAAAACCGACACATGTTGCCATTGGATGGCCCTCTTTTTTTATATGAATGTGCCAATGGCTCCTCCCTAGGGCTAGGGTTTTCCATTTTCGACCTTGATAAGGAAAGACACCTTTTCATTCTCTCATTTCCATCACTACTTTCGCCACATCCATGACTATGCTTTGAGAGGAGTCGCCTTCAATTTTGACGATCTTCTCTTTAATTCATCAAGGCTCTTTCCTTACATGCTTGAACATGCCATCGCCAATCACTCTTTGATGTAATTTCAATTGCCAAAGTTCTTACCAACATTGGAGGTTCATTTGCCTATAACAACATAACCTACTACGACGCTACTTCATGAAACATTTGTACAAGGTATAAATGTTTAAACCTTTTCCTTTTTGAAGCTTGGATTTGCTCCAAAATCTAGATATGATCATTAAGGTTTAATGTTCAAGCTACAAGCATGTTGCAACTTGCAATGCTCAAGCCTTAAAAGTTAATCCATTCAAGGCCCAAGCCTCCTTGATGAACTTGAAGGTTAATAATTAAGGTTTAATGTTTGGTCCTTTCTAGGTTAATGTAATTGCCAAGTTCCAATAGTTGGATTTGGGTATGGCTTTTTTAGCCTTAGATGTTGTTAGTGATTCAATGAATAGTGATGGATGTTGGTACAAGTTGCAACATTGTTGTCTAAACTTTAGAGTCTGGATTCTAGATAGTGGAATATATTCCAAATTCATTGAAATGCAAGCTCAATGCTCATTATAATCTAGAATTTACAATATAGCCATGAATCCTAACTTACCACGCTTCATGAATTTGGTGAACTACACAATCTTTTGTTTTTGGAATTAGGGTTTTAATATATGTTGTTGAACCTTGAATTTTGTTTCTTGAATTAAGGTTTTAGTATATATTGAGCCTTGAGGGTTGAACTTTGGTTTCTAGAATTATTTTTTCAAGTTCACTTGTGAGAGTTCCTTTGATTTTTTATTGTCTCTATAACTTTTTTTTGTTTTAAAGTTTGTTTTTGGGTTTTTCTTGGGGTTTTAAAGTCTTCTTAGGGTTTATTTTTAAGACTTTTTTGGGGGTTTCTTCATGTGTTTCATGGGTTTTTTTTATGGTAATGATGTCTTTTTAAACATGGTTGATTTCAATGGCTTTTCATCAAGTAGTGACGAGGAGATGTTTCAAAAAACACGCAAGCAACATCAAAATATGTACATAGTTGTAGTAATGGGCATTATCATATTTAAGCTATTCAACACAAATGAATTGGAACCAAATGTTAGGTAATCAATTGATTGAAAGGTGAATATTTGGGGTGTGCTCCTCACAATGTGATCAATTATAAGTTTGTTCAAAGTTTTAATGAACTTTGATTTGTTAGAATTTGATAAGTTAACCACATTAATGGTCCCCTAAACCCATCAAGGCCCATGTGTGATTCATTATTAAAGCTCACATTGTATAAGGTAACTAATTAAATTGAACCAATAAGATCAACTACTTCAATCTATTATATACATGAAACATGACAACATATTCATGCATAACACACTCATGTGGAAATAGAACAAGAATACAATATGTGATGATGCAATTTTCATTGCATCTTGCATTAATGAGGCTACTTCAAAGAGGCTTCTTTGCCCAAGGAGTGGGGTACCCTTGGTAGACACATTATGGAGTTTTTAAGTTGTATCAAATTCATTGATGATACTTTCATCAAAATCCACATGCCTTGACACAAATATCCTCACAAATCATGGTTCAATGAGTGTAAAAAGATGTATTGTATGAACAACATGGTGGTCTTGGACCACCATGGGTTGCCCATTTACCTAGATAGTGGATATCATGGTTGCTTTCATCATATGAACATCATGCAATGTCAAACATGTATAAAAATTGATGTCAATTTTTTATACATGCATATGAATACTTTGAATATTTGTTGGGGGACCCAAGTTGTATTGGTAAAGATATGTTTGTGATACATTGACTTGGGAAACATGAACTAGCCTAAGCATGACCTACATGCAATGTGAACATACAAAAAAATGCATGCATGGTATAGAGTGTGGTTGGAGTGGGGAATTGGGAGGTTGAAACAAAAACGGAAAAGATTAATAAAATGATTTGATTTTGCAAAGGAAAAGTATAGTCACTTATTTTAAGCTACAACTATTATGACTAATTTCTTACACAAATATTACATAAACTTCACATATGAAGTCAATAATGACCAAATAGAGGACCCAACTGACTATGGGTAAAATGTGGACTTTTAGCTACAAGCTTAAAACATCCTTGACCTTTGTGTTAAACTTTACATTTGTCAAAAATCTTAGGTCTTTAATCATTCTAAAATTAGTAAGCCTCAATGTTCTCTTCTTCTTTATGTTAACCTCCATCCTTGCTTTGATTAAAACTTTTTTATCTTCATTGTTGATCACCATCTCCCATGTCGTGGTGGCAAAATTGCTAGACTATGATTACAACATTTTCATTCTTTTTGTGTTTTGCCATTTGAAGTACATGTCAAGCTAGGGTTAAAATTAGATGATAGATTAGATGTTAGTTCATTTATAAATTCAAAGACCATAGGAGGAATAGGGGGCCTAGATATGGGGGATGGGGGGGGGGGGAGGAGGGAGGATTAGATGTCCTAGTAATCACTTTACCATCTATTGAAAACATTTTGCATGGCATGTCCATTTGTTACCTTCAATTGTGCCAAGATGTTTTCACTATGCAACACAACTTTCTTGGTTCCATTTTCATTGGATGTCCCAATTTTGACCTCTTTCAAAGTTTCCCAAAGTTGATCCTTTAAAATATCCTTTTAGAAGATGCATTTGGGATAAGTTGTTTTGTAATCTATATATACCACCTTTCACACAAGGTTAAGTATAAACTATGTCATTTGTTTTTTTTGTCTTTTGAGTATTTTGAAAAATCGAAATGATACCTTATGGCCTTGATGTTCAAATGGAGTGATTCCCATAAGAACTCGAACCATTTCTCCTTCCTTGGGACCTTTGCTAGTGGTTGATTAGATGGCATCTCATGTTTTTCATCTTGGAATCAAACCTAGATGCTTGTAAAATCACACGGGGCTTTTCATGATCACTTGCCATATTTGAAATAGGAGTAAACATATTTGCAACATTTGAAAGAATCATCAATATAAGTATATAGACTTGAACAAAGTAGGAACAAACTTGTAACATTTGAAATGGGCTTAATTTGGGTTTATTAACTTGCATAACATATTAAACATACTTTCAAAACTTAAAACAAACCTACCTTTAATGAAATAATCATGAAATTCAATGAAATAGACGTGAAATGTTGGAAGCAAACCTCAATTCAATCAAAAATTTGCCAAATTCATGAATTTCAATGAAATAGTCACCATATCCACCTTAAATGTTGGAAATAGTTGCCAAATAAAAAAAAAATCTAAATAGTCCCCAAGTTCAAGTAAAATGTTGGAAATAATATTTTTTATGTTGGAAACACGCCTCAAATCAATGAACCTAAGCTGTAAATCTTCATAAAAAATTGCAAAATGTAAGAATTAGTTGTTAAATTGATGAAATTGTGGGAAGTAATCCCTAAAATTACATAAAATGTTTGAACCAAAATTCAAAATGTTGTAATAAAACCCCAAATTGAAGATATTGATGGAAAAAATCCCTAAATATAGTTAAAATGTTGAATAATCATGAAATGCTAGATCTAAACCTCAATTCATAAACCTTAAATGCTGGAAGTAAATCTCAATTCATAAAATAGTCGGTCATTTATGAAATTCAATGAAATAGTCCCCAAGTATAAATAAAATGATGGAAATGCGTTTGAAATGATGGAAACAATCTTAATTTTATTAGATCCATATTCAATCAACTTAAACCCTAAATGTTGGAACCAATTTGAAATTTCTTGAAATAGTATTTAAGTATGCCTCAAATGATGGATATAGACTTGAAATGTTGAAAACAATTCAAAAATGTTGGATCCAAATGTTAGTTCATAAGTCATAAACCTTAAATGTTGGAACCAAATTGAAATTCAATAAAGAGTTGCCCATTTGATGAAATACAATGAAATGATCCCCAAGTATATTTCAACTAATGGATATAAACTTGAATTGTTCAAAATAGTTTTGAAATGTTGGATCCAAACTTCAATTCACAAGCTTTAAACCTTAAATGTTGGAACAAAATAAAAATTCAATGAAATAATTACACATTTGATGAATTCAATGAAATAATCCCCAAGTAGATTTCAAATGATGGATACAAACCTAAATTGTTGGAAACGATCTTAAATTGATGAAATGTCAATTCGTACGTCTTAAACCCAAAATGATGGAACCAAATTAGAATCAATGAAATGGTCCCCCATTTGATGAAATTCAATGAAATAGTTCAAGTAAACCTGAAAATGTTGGAATCAAACTAGAATGAATGACATAGTTCCCAAATAGACTTGAAATGTTGGAATCAATTTTGAAATGTTGGATCCATACCTTAATTTATGACCCTTAAACCTTAAATATTAAAACCATATTGATATTTAATTGCAAAAATGTTGGAACCTTAATCAATTATCCTAAATAATCATGTTCATTATGGAATTAAACCTACATTTGGTGAAACAATCTTTCAAAATGTTGGTGTAGACCTCAATTCATTAAAACAACTATTTAGATGTTGTGACCAAACTTGCAAATGATGAATCAATATTTCAGAATGTTGGAACCAAACTTATAATTAATGAATTAGGGTTGAATTTGTTGAAACTTGAATCCTTTAAATGTTAAAAACAAACTTACATTTGATGAACCTTGACCCAAAATGATGGAAATAGACTTCAATTCATGAACCTAAACCCTAAATGTTTGAACTTCCAAATTAATTCAAGTACCCATAACGAGGTTTTAAAATGGTCAAATTTCATCACCAAGAGCAAAATCCAAATAATTTAATGCATTTCAAGTTTTGTAAAACCAATTCATTTCATATCAAGTTCATAAGAGGAATATTTTTATAAATAACCACCAATAGAGCCTACATTTAAAGCTATACATAAAAGAAAATGAATTTCCACCATCCAAAAATTATGTCCATAAAGTTCCATTCTACCCTAGGGATTTCTAAGATCAAGTTAGAATCCTTGTAAGATTTGGTGTTAGAATCATATGCAATGATGGTTACGTCAGTTGGAAGTAGTAGATATACTTTCAAACAATGTACTTCAAACTTGAGGCTAGCTTCAAGAGACCACCTTGCACTACCAATTTATTTTAAGATTTGAAAACATGATCTGTGATCAACTTTAATGATCTCTTCCAATGCATTCCAAGCTAGACTCTCACCCACATCCCTTAAACCACACTTTGCTTATTTGATAGAGACACTATGGTATGGATGGGTCATGGGCATGAGTGGCAATATGTTGTATATTATTAGATCATTGGAAAAAGGAGGCAAGAACATGCTTGTGAGTATAATTGTCAGTTTCATCTCCTTGCATCTTTTCACATATTGGGATCGATGAATTAAAGATTGTGATGCGCATACCTAGGATGAAGGAGGAGCAAGAAAATCACTTTGTGTTAACCTTGTGGCAATCAACTTTAGGACAAGTTCAAACAACTTTTGAACAATCTTTAAAAGTTTCAAACATAAAAATTGATGTAGACCACAACATTAAGAAGCAAGCCTCCTAAATGTGGGGGCTATAAAGATTGTCAATTTAGAAAAATCTCCTCACCTTCCCAAGAGCTTTCAACTAACACCATTTCTATTGGTGTTTGGAGATTGGGAAGCTCAAATGAAATCCTAATCAAAATAGAGAAATTCACACAACTTTTATGTTGAATTTTTTTGTGTTGAATCCTCCACTCTACTAGTCACTTGCATCAACAAGGCACTATCGGCCACACTCACTCCTTCTTCATGAGTCCTCTTGCTACAACTTCAAACCCCTTACTTGTGCTTACAATCCCTCCACTTTCGTAAAAAAATCCCTTACAACTTTCTAAAAACCAATCATTCTACATGCTTAGAACAATTTGCTCATTATTTCTCATAAAGCTTAAATCCTTCCATTCTCATAAAAACTCTCATAACTCAATTCTCTTTTCCCTCTTGCACCATTGTTGCCTTGGAGATTTGAGTTTTTTTCTCTTTTTCCTCTCACACCATTGTGACTTGGAGCTTTGATTTTTTTTCTCTTTTTCCTCTCACACCATTGTGACTTGGAGCTTTGAGTTTTTTTGTCTTTTTCCTCTTTCACCATTGTTGCTTGGAGCTTTGAATTTTTCTCTTACACACAAGCCCAAACAAACCAACACACAAGCACTCTCACACACATTGAAAACTTCATGCATATGAAAACAATGCAAAGTCAAATTGGGGATGAAGCTAATTTTCACACCTTGTTATTTTCATTTTTACTTCCTTCGTACCTTATTATGATTTTCATCTCTTATTATTCCAAAATTGAATGTGTTCACCCCCCAATCACAATTAGAGGAACTTTGTAATAACTTTATTTTTTAGAACAAGAACCAAAGGTTCTTCATAAAAGTAAAGAACTACTCAACACTAGTTTTTACACCTACTTTTAATTGTGGGAGGCATCTTACACCCATAAGTAGACACTTGATCCTCCCCCTCTTAAGAAATAGGCACAAAGCCCCTCCTCTTTTTTGTGGAGGTGGATAGTCACACACATAAGGTGCCTTCCAAATATTAAAGCAAAATTCTCCAAGTTCTTTATGAAAGTAAATTAATTGAAGCATCTTTAAATATTGTTGGCTACTTGTTAGAGCCTAACATACAAATCTAGTTATTCTATTAAACATTTTTCAACATTTAGTAAGAAACAACAAAACCATTTTTTTTCATTTTCTAAATTTGTCAATGAACAAAATTCCACTATGAGCAAAAAAAAAACACACACCCACACACACAAGGCATGAGTCTTCATCTTGGTGAGATAATGCTTCACTGTAAAAATAGATATGTAATAAAATCATCTTTATGTAGCCTTGAAATAATACATGTATAATCTTCTCCAAGTTCTTGTGTCAAGTTTTCATGCTCCTCCCTGATCTGAACCCTTACATTCGTGTTGGGAATACATTGACTCCCCTATCTTTTGGTACAACTTACAACCATCAATTTGCAAATAAAATTCCCCAAAAATGAGATTTTAATTGGTCTATTTTCATCATTGATGTAACTCTTATGGATGCACCTCTTTATCATATCATCTGCCTTATACAGATGCCCAACACAACTAAGAAGATCAACCATGCAGGCATAATGCTCCCCTGTTGCAGCAATACTGTAAACTGAAGGCATGGACTCCAAAGTAGCACAGGCCTCCATACATTAGGCCTGCATGGATACATGCAGTAAAGAAGACAAACAAAAGCTACAGTATCGAGCTCTACACCTTCTTCACACATGCTCAAAATGTGCGAGAGCTTCCTGATCACATCCATGCATGGCAAATCCTTGAAGCCTGACAGTCAAAGAGACAACATTGTGTTACAGGATCTTGTTGAATACTCTTGATGTGTCTTCCAGGCTCCCAAATTTTGCATACATGCCAGCAAGGCTACTGTCCACAAAGATATCAAGCTTGCAACCACTTCAAATGATCAGCTCATGAACACACCTGCCATCTTCAAGTGCCACTACACTGGCACAAGCATTTAAGACACCCAAAAAAGTGACAGGGTCAGGCTCCACACCTTCCTGTTGCATTCACTGAAATAGCTCCAATGCTTTCTCCCCTTCCCCACTTTTCATATGTCCTAATAACATGGCAGTCCAAGAGACCACATTGGGTGAGGGCATCTTGTTGAACACTCTCCATGTGTCATCCATGCTCCCACATTTGGCATACATGTCAATGAGACTATTCATGACAAAGACATTGGACTCAAAACTATGTCCTATGATTCAGTCATTTGCACACTTGCCCTCCTCCAATGCACCTACAAGGGTGCATGCATTCAGTAAACCCATTAAAGTGACAGGGTTCAGCTCCACAAATTCGCCTTGCATCTGTTGAAAAAATTCCAATGCCTTCTGCCCTTGACCACATTTCACATGTCCAATATCATGGCAGTCCAAGAGACCACATCATGTGAGGACATCTTGTCAAACCCCCTCCAAGCATCCTCCATGCTCCCGCATTTTGCATACATGTCTGCAAGGTTAGTGCTCACAAAGACATCTGACTCCAACCACTTTTACTGTTCTGCTCATGAGGATGGCTGCCCTCCTCAAGTGCCAGTACGCTGGAACATGCATTGAAGACTACTTTGAGAGACATGCAACGAGAAACTGGCAATTTGGATGGTGCCTGGTGCCATTGCAGCCATCTCTGTTTCCACCCATGCAGGTTTCCAATAGTTGCCAGAGTCCCTGCTGTGTCTTCTTATGTGTGAATCAGGATACTTTCCATTCCCTACAACCAGGATAAATGTGATCAACCATGTATTCAGCAATGCTTGCACAGACCAAGCTACGAAAAACAAACCAGGGAACTAGAGTGACCTCCTCTGCAAACAAGAGAACTATGACAGAAAAACCTTATCTGTTTACCTTCTCCAACCTGTGATCCCACCACTGCAAAGGACTGAAAAGAACTCCTGCCAAGACTTCTCTCTCTGGCCTCTAGAAATCATAGCAATTGGTGAAAACAGAAAAAACAATTCCATTAGATATGCACAACCCAAGATTTCAAATGCATCTTGAGTAGATTCTACGAAACCTTGTAGACTCACAAAGGAGGATACAATTGAAGTGGGTCAAGAGTAAGGTAGATGGCAATTATTCTGCAAATGGGTATTCTGGAGTTTTTCCACAGAGTGTAGATTGATCTGGGGCACAGGAGACATAATGATGGTTTCAGCAAACAAACACTCATACAAAGACAGTAAAGAGAGAGGAAACACATGAAAGCTTACAACCACCCTGATGATCTCTGGGTGTTGCCTTTGCTTCTATCCCTTGAACTCTGGGAAGAATTGCAGCCAAGTTTTGCTGCAAAACTTACTGGGCATGCTGCAAAGATGGCACACAGAAAATTGACAGACTCCTGACCAGCTTATGTCTCCATGAGATGCCTGTGTGCTGCTATAGAGAGAGGCTACTCCCTGCACACAGCAATTGCACTTCCTGCACTGATGATGATGATGAAGAAGAAGCCATTCCGTTGCAAAACCTGCCATCTCTTTCTCACCCCACTGTGTCTTGTTTACGAGAAAAAAATAGAGAGGAGTTGGCAATATCTAGCTCACTCACACAATAAAGGAATCTGATGGAATGGTCCGCCTGTAACCCATTTTCACAAACCTTGGGATGGCACAAAGATTTCCAAAGTCAAGGAGAGATGTTCAACCCTAAACCCTAAGACCATTGTTGAACCCCAAATGCACACAATTTGTCGTTTTAAACTCCCAGAAGTGGGTTAGTTAAAGCCCGAGAAGTGGTTGCAGGCATCACTCCCCCTCGATCTCCCCCACACCCAAAATAGTGTCAACACTGTCCATTTTGATGTAAAGCTTGGCAACCTTTTCTCCAACTACCTTCTCCTCGAACATGAGGCTATCAGAACCTCGAAAATGGTACTGACTTCCACTACCAAACAAGAGGACAATGAATGACAGGAGTAGGTAGTAGTTAAGATTCTTACAGAAAGGACAAGAATCGTCGTGATACCACAGACAGCAAAACAATGGTAAAAAGAGCACAAATATTCATAGGTCATCACCACGCATGTCAGACACTGTGCTATATGGTCAGACACTGTGCTCTTCGTAGGGGATAACCTGATGAAAATTGTTGAGTTGCCAAGTACTCAGTTGAGACTGATGCCATCCAACATTCCTTATGTATATGAACCAATCTGGAGTTCTGAAAAGAAGAAGAAGAAGAAGAAGAAGAAACAAGGTCAAGTGAAATCATTTGGCAGACAAGTACCAATGTAATGATCATTACCAACTACATGGTTATTATATCTCTAGCCTTCCCAAAATCCATCGAGAAACTCATCAGGGATGACATTGGGTATTATTGTCTGTAAAAGTTTGTGGCAGATCCTTTGTGCAATGGTTTGCTGAATCTATCTATTGGCTTTCCAGGAACTGCCCATGAAATGCTCCAGTCATTCACACACCGCATTTTGCAAAACAATAATGTGACGACAGACTTCTTCCGAGAGAGAGAGAGAGAGCCATTTGTTTCCTGTTCGCTGCAGATAGATAGACTTGGAAGTTGTGCTCTCTTTTTACACTCATGTCACTACCATTCCACATCTCAGAAACGAAGGCACAAACATCTCGAGTACACCTAGTTGGATTCTTTTTGTGTACTACAACACCAAATGAATCTTTGTAGAATTGTTGCTACGACAGAAATTTTATAGCAGAAGAAGACGAAGCAGAGAAAATTTGCATTTTGACAAAGTTGTGAGGAGATTGATTAGCGAGCAACAAGCGATTGGGATAATGGGGGACGTTTCATGTTATGTGTAATTTTTTTCCCCATGAAGAAGTTTGAATTTCATTATGCATAACTCATTTAACATGCAATTTATTAATCTTATTTCACATGCTTGTAGAAGTTTTCAATTGAAGAGCTCGTGGACATGTCGACTTATAATTTGACAAAAATGGTCCATAACATTTGGCTGCAACAATTCAAATTCAAGAAAAGGGGTTCCTATGTACACAATGCCACTTTTGATAACTATGTGTGATCTTTTAGGTAGATATCCTTGTACAAGGAGTATTTGAGAGGTGGTCCATATATGGACAAGGACCACATAACAATGAACTTTGTTTGCATAGAGTTTTAGTGCCTTTGGCAACCCGTTGCAAATGGTATTTGCTATCACAAAATATGCCACAAGCTTTTATTTTACATCAATGATGCTACATTTGAAAGGTGAAGAGGTTTTTAATTTCTTTCAATTTTGAATTGACACAACTTTCATTTAGATCAACACTAGATTGGATGTTGATGGTGATGTCCATTGGTCATGATAGAAGTAATGCAAACATTGTATTTTCACCCACAAATGTGGGGAAGTGTGTGAAAGCCCTTGTGGATGTGGTGTTTGGTGGAATGAGTGATGTCCCCCCAAGTCAAAAATTGAATGTTCTACTTTGCAAAAGAACATTGATCACTATTGCAAGGTGAAAATTATATCAATGAAAACAACTACTAGCATTCCAATTACGTGTTATGATGGTTGATTGTTGAGCTTCATGAGTTTCACAAATTTTGGTATTGTTGTGATGATCTGAACCATTGTGTGGGAAGTTCAGGAGGGAAGTATGCATTTGATAGGCCTTTTGTGCTTGTATTATGACCTATGCAAGAAGGTACAAATTTCACTCAAGATGAGATAACAATGTTGGAATAAGTCGGTTTTGTGTTTTGTGAACAACTTAGATGTCTTCTTCATAGTCTTTTTGGTGGTGAGAGTTTTGTCCATTTGCACCAATGATTGGATGTAAATTCTTGGCTAAAACCTCCCAACTATAAAATATTTGACACCTTAGAACATTCAAACTTTCCAAGGAACATCAAAATAAATGGAGGACCATTCATAATTTGATAATAATTGTTTTGCCACCCATACAAGTGCCTTTTCCAAGGTATAGATTCATTTACAACATCATCTTTGGTATGCCCAATATTATTAATCAATATGAAATGATAATTGAAAAATTTCTAATTCACACTTGCATGGACTTCATCACAATGATAGCAAGTTCGTTTGGTGAACAAGGGAAGTGGGTGCACTATAAACACATATATTACATTTTGCAACATGTTATGTTTTGCGGGTAGACAAAATAATTCATTTATCATCCGAATTAGAGTTGGAATGAAGTTCAATGCTTATTAAGTCTTATGCTAAGCAAATAAACTTTTATCCGATTTAAAGAATGAAGCAAATCCCTAAATGGGAAACTTATTTTACTTTTAGGAGATGGACATTATGGTATATTTATTCACATTTGTCCTTTGTTCTATTGTTTGGCTTTGCTTATGAATGTGAAGTGCAAGAGAATCCATTTGACTTATGTTGTTTAGTTTTGAAATATAATACATCCAACCCTAAATAAATCTTGAAGTAAGATGGTTTGTATTATATACTCAGTGATTATAAATCATCTTTCATCCATTTTATTTTTTCAACCCATCCCATATTCATCCATTCCAAGTTTCATCCATGTTAAAAAAATTGCCACACAACAAAATATTTGTTCACATCATGTTATATTTTCTTGATGTGGAAAATATATCCAAAAATATTTTATATATGTGACAATGAATATTCCAAAAAAAAATCTTTAGGTTCATCTCCTCATGTTCATCTACTCACAAGCTACCATCATTGCTCCAAATCTTGCTAGAGTTTGTTAATTTATGTGGTTAAAGCTCACTATCCTTTGCTACAAGGATATGCTCATGAATAGTTTTGGTTAATGTCATATCTCTGAAAAAAAAACTCTGGATTTAATCCTCAAAAAACAAAATTTTGGCAAGCAAAAAAAGAATGAAAAAACAACATTGCCAAACATAGTCTAAGAATCATTCACATCATTGTATAAACATAGTCTAGGAGTCATTCACATCATTGTATACCATATCTTATCAATAGGAACATTGCAACCTAGGAATCATTTGCATCATTGTATAGCATATCTTATCACAAGGAATGTTGCAGCTGATTTCAAGACCTCCTCACAAGGAATGATATGAAAAGAAAACCCTAATTCTATTTGTGATTTGCAATTATCCGAAGTTTTTGATGAACTTTTTACCTTCAAAAAAAATTACCAATTGTATCAAAATGCAAATCCTAATTCTTGATTACAATTTGCAACTATTTTACCCACCACTACTCACAATCGACAAAAATTGTCAAACTATTTATTTTATTTTTAAAAAAAAAAGGGTCAGGCATCCATGCTTATGTTATTAGACTTATCCGTAAAGTTACCCTCCACTCTGTCTTTGGGCCTCCTTTCACCCCTTACCTCCTCTTTCAATGGTATCCACAAAGTAAAGACATTTTAATAAGTCTCAGTATGAAATCCTGATACTCAGCATTTAATGCACAAGGTTAGAGAATAGTTATAGTAGTTGTATAGTTAGGAGCAGTGAAAATATATGTAGCAGCAGTAGTAGAGGCGCTCAGGAAAAATAGGAAAGACAGGATGAAACTTCAAACTTGCATCCAAATAAAAATATATATAAAAATGAAAAAGAAACACTTTATTTTTATTATACAAAATAATAATAAAAATAGAAAACACATAAAAATAAAAAAATAAAAAAGTTAAAAGTTTCAAAAAAAACTAAAACATGAACCAAGTTTAAAGAAACAGGGGGACTTCACAGTGGCCGAAGGTCACCGGCACCCACTAGTAGTTATAGTAGTTGTATAGTTAGGAGCAGTGAAAATATATGTAGCAGCAGCAGTAGAGGCGCTCAGGAAAAAGGAAAGACAGGATGAAACTTAGTTTATCACCAAAATTGATGGTTTTCTCAGGAAAAAGGAAAGACAGGATGAAACTTAGTTTACCACCAAAATTGATG
>Ga0209208_10007091_pt1 | contig 15320 bp, 8 predicted proteins | sample S1TSphfallax_3_FD_187694 | JGI IMG/M metagenome (GOLD analysis project Ga0209208, IMG submission 187694) | Host-associated microbial communities from peat moss isolated from Minnesota, USA - S1T2_Fd - Sphagnum fallax MG (SPAdes) (version 2) | ecosystem: Host-associated > Plants > Peat moss >...
GGGTTTAGGAATTAGGGCATAGACAGGGCAGAAAATTTAGGGTTTCTGCCATCGAATGTGGCTGTTCATGTGTAAGGGATGAATGAATGATTTTCTGCAAATATTAGGACGTGGCTATAGGGTTTAGCCAGAGCAGACAAATTAGGGTTTCTGCCATTGAATGTGGCTGTTCGTGTGTTATGGATGGATGGACGGATGGATGAATGATTTTTGCAAAATATTCAGATGAGGGTATAGGGTTTAGTGAGAGTTGAAACATTAGGGTTTTGCCATTGAATATGGATGTTCAAATGTAATGGATGAATGCATGATTTTTTGCAAATATTAGCATGAGGGTTTAGATAGAGTAAAAAAATTAGGGTTTCGCCATTGAATGTCATTGTTCACATGTAATTGATGAATGAATGATTTTTTGCAAATATTAAGATGAGAGTTTATGGTTTAGACATAGCAAAAAAAGTAGGGTTTAAAACATTGACTGTGGATGTTCATTTGTGATGATGAATCAATGAACAAGGGTTTAGGGTTTCGACAAATATATATATAATTGCAAACATTAGGATGAAGGTTTAAGGTTTAAACTTAGGGAAAAATTTAGGATTTTGACCAGTGGTTGTTTATGTGTAATGGATGAATGAACGTTTTTTGCAAAATGTGAGGGTTCAATTTCACAATTGAACATTATCATTTTATTTTTATTTTTCTTTCGAGAAAAGGCCTACTTCATACAATCTCCCTTATTTTGAAGGTAGTAACCTTTAGGAATCATAGGCTTGAAATTATGGGAAGCCAATGGGAACATACTTTCTCAATGTGAACCACAAAAGATTTCTTAATGTTTCAAAGAACTAGCCATTCATTTATGGTGCATTCTACTACATAAATCATCACCAAGACAGCTTTGGAGTGCAAGCTCAAGTGATGGTGAACTTGGTTAGGTAAACTCTCATTGGAAAAACCTAAGAGTCTAAGTTTAACGATCCACACTTGATAGAATCCACCATAAATGGCCCATTCCCTAATGTAAAAGGTCTTCAAGGATGCATTAGAATAATTGTGTGATCACAAGTTGAACGACCAAATTGGTAGCTACCTAATTACTTGGTGAAGGAAATTTTTATTTCAAAGTATGTCACCATTGGTTTCCCATAATTTCCTTTTACTTGAATGGTAGGAGGTTTACACACAAATGCTGGAAAGTGTTTTTGAAAAACAAAAAACCTTTGGGATAGAGAGGTGTTTTCAAATGCAAAGAAAAAACCTTGCAATGTTCTAGGTGTAGGAAAAAGGCTACCTTACAAATGGATGTGATGTAGAAATAAGGATTTTGAAAAGTTGTAATGAAAAACAACCTAACTAAAGTTTTGATTTTTTGCTTTAGATGTGTTTGACCAAAAGGAAAGGTTGTAACCAAATGTTAAAGATAGTCATTGATTGCCATGGCAAGTTTTGAAGGAAAAAAATTTCAAAATATATTAGGGTTTTTTTAATGTTGCATTGTTGTTTTTTGGTTGGTTGTATTTGAGCAAGTTTGGAAGAAACTAGTGTTAATTCAAGTTAGGTGCATGAAAAAGATGTGTTCAATTGTGAAAATGAGGATGCTAAACTTTACAACTTGTGGTGTGAAGCACAAAGTGTTCAAAAATAAGAATGCAAGAACTTACAAAGGTTACATGATGAATGGTGGAGTTTTTCTCTAGAGCTAAATGCATACATTTTTGTACATGACCAAGGGTGTTTGTGATGAATAAGAGCAAAGGCAAGAAATGACATAAATGAGGTCTACTACTTTCTTATAGATGTATGTCAAGCATTATCAAAGGGTCCAAACCAATGTTGGGCAATTCTCGCATTTTTGTGAAAACTAACTAGTTTTGGTTTTCACATAGGTTTGTAAAACTAGTCCAATTTTTCTTTCCTTTTCTTGTTTTTACCTACTAAAAATGTGGTTGGGTATCATTTTTTTTAATTCATAAATCAATCAGCTTTAAGACATGTTCATTTTCACAAATATAATAACAATTGGTTTCCACATTTGGTTTTCACAAACCGGTTATTGAATTTTTTAATTTTTGCATCCCAAATTAAGGGATATTTGAAAACCTTTTTTTAATTGATGAAAATGCAAAAAGAAAGTTCTACGATTTCCATGAAGGAGTTTTTTTGAAAAAATACCCAAAAAATCATCATTTTGGGAAAAAAAATGAAATTTGACATATCTAAATTTTCAACATAAGTGCTACCTAGGTGACCAGTTATAAACAAGAAGTTATAAACTAGGGTAGGCAGGTTGGTGTCCCAACAATTAAGGTAGGGTTTGTTCACCTTTTTTGGAAGATGGCCCCATTGTTTATGGTGTCTATAAAATAAATGGAGCCTTCTTCTTGGTGCATCTATTGCACTAAAAATTGGCAAAAATGGAGTAGAAGCAAAAAGGTTACAACCCATTGAAATAAAGAAGTCATTTTTACAAAAAATTCTCAATCAAATAGTTCATAGCCTATTTTTGAACTTGTCAAAAAATCTTTAAATATTTTTTTTTGCCTATTTTTGAACCCCTTAAAAAATCTTTAAATATTAATTTGTTACCTTTATAGTTATAAGATGATTTGTAGAACTTAAGATGGAAATTTTTGAATTGTTTAAATCATTCAATTTAAACGAAAAAAAAAGAAAGTTATGCATTAATGAAGTATGAAAGGTCAAAATGAAAAATAATGAAAAAAATGTGTGTTGCAATTCAAAAAAACATATTTTTTATTCTTTTTTTTTTGTTATTCCTTTAGCTTTGCATTTCAAATATGACTTCCAGAGCTTGAAAAAACGTTCTTATAATGTTTTAAATCATTCAAAATGAAGAAGAATTGAAAAATATTTGTCAAAATGTTCATTGATAGGCTAATGTTTAGTGATAACCATATCTACCCTACTTTACATCCTAAACATGTAAACAACAAGCCTGAAATTCGAAATTGTTTTTAAACTCAAGACCTTAACCAAGTATCAAGTTTTTTTTAACAAAGAAAACTTGGTCAATTCTCATGATGCCCAATTCTCAACTTAATGAGAACCAAAAATTCAATTTTTAATCCATGTGTGGAAAAAAATGATAAACAACAAGATTTAAAATGAAAACTAAGGCAGTTCTCACCTAATTTCCTAATAACCACCCAACACTGGTCTAAACAAGATACAATGGGACACAAAAAGTGAATACCCTTAGTTTTACCATGTATCATACATATATAACCAAAAAAATAAATCTAAAAATTTGATGTTTTACTTGTTATTATAACCAAACTTCAAGAATATATATGATTTTTAATTCTCAAAAGGGGATGTGCTCCAAATTACTTTAAGAATTCGAATGTTGACTTTGAGAAGATCACAATCAAGGTGACTTGATTCATAATCAAGTCTTGTTCCTAATTGATGAAGAAGAACATCATAAAATGAAAAACCCAAGGGTGTTTTGTGGCTAGAGAATCCACATCCAAACTTTTTGTTTAAGAGGTATATCATTTGGTAACTTGGGTGGATAAAAAGAAAAAATGAATGTTGTGTAGTTAGCTTCTCCAACAAGTTCAACTCCCTTCTTAAGAAGTGGTGGGTTAAAAAAACATTACAATTTTGCACTTGATACATTTACAACAAAACAACTTAAAGTAATTGCAAAAGAGTTTGGAACAACTACAAATTTTGAAAAAATGCAAGTAAGTGAAAAGTCTCGTGGCAATGACAATTTTGTGCATAATTATTTCATGTCACATTTGTAACATTTGAAAAAATTAACATCGTCTCATTTATTACATCGGGGAACATCAACCGACCCTGTCATGTTTTTTGTAAAAAAAATATTTATGACACACCCCCAAGTTCTTTAATGGATTCACTGCGAATCCAAAAGTAAAGACAACAGAATGAGAAGGAGTTGGGGTGCGCTCCATGGCTTGTAACACGTCGGGGGTAGAAGGGCATGCTAAAGCTTTGGGATAGGACTAGGAAGATTGATAAGCAATTCAATCACTTTCATGGACCTACACAAACCAAATAACAAGTTGGTTAATGCGTAGATGGAGCATTTTGGTGCACAGATGAGCCATGGCAAACACCAATTCACAAGACTCACCACCGCCTGGACTTGGGGGAAGCCACCACCTTCCCCCTTATAATATACTTTGTGCATGGCCACAAGACCAGCATCCAAATGTCATTTTGTCCCAGGACTCCCAAGTGTGAATCCCAAAATTCCCAAAGTTGGGACTCCCACGATTGTGGGGGCTGATAACTTTGTGTGCAAACCTCTGATTAAGATGAGGTATGAAGCAAAGTTGTAGCCCTTGTTGAGATTTTTTTTCAACAATATGTCGCACGCCACCTACACACAAGGAAATTGGGGCGATTTTCGACTTTTAATGGTTGGAAGTCAAATTGCCATTCAGCCTTTCTTTTGGCCATAACTTGTGTTTTAATTGTCGAAATGGGTCATGCGAGCCCATTTTAAACATCTTTTTAATGATATAAGGAACTCTTTAATCCAATGGTTTTTAAGCCCTACAATTGCTCTCTGAAGATTTGGGGATCCATTTGAACTCTAATTCCCAAAATGGGAACTCACTTGGGAATGTGAAGGTTCATTCTCACACTCTCCTACACTCTCAAGAGCATGAGATGTGACTCCCGGGCTTCCTTCTTGGCCCACACCCTTACAAGCCCTTGCTTTGGTCACGAGCCCAAGACTAAGGTTGCAACATGACCAATGTTAAAATATGACAATCTTAGGACTCAAGTTTTTTTTCTTCGATATCATTTTGTTAAATTAAAAACATTGGTTTCACAAAACTAGGTGGGTAATGGAAAATTTTATGTATGAGCAAATGAAATCTAAAACAAGTGAGGTTATGAGTGTTTTTTAATAATTGGCATTTATTTCCAATGAAGTGACAACAATTGACATTCAATTGTGGGTATCGATTCATGCATACATTGTTGAGGATTTGATTTGGTCATCAATTTTTTGAACATGTCATTAAAGTTCGGAATGTTAACAATTTAACCAAGTTGATAATGGATATGTTGTTAAATGATAATGGTTCATATTAATTTAACATTGCTTTGAAGTTATTATCATTTGGAGCAAATGAATGACCTAGCAATTAAACTTGTCGTCCTCCTTGGCCTTATGGGATTGTTGCCTTTGTTGGAAATTGTCCATGTTTTGATTAAATTCTCACAACAAAAGGACATTTTTATTTGCAATTATATTACAATAAATGAAATTGTGTCAACATAACTTTGTGAACTTTAAAATGATTTAATGGTTTTTTTTATTTGATGCCTACAAATATTTCAAGGACATGCTCTCATGAAAGCACAATATTATCTCTTTAAGGTGCATTGTGTCTAAGTTAAATATATTAATGTTGTAAATTGTCCCAACCTTAGCCTTGGGCTTGTGACTAGGGCTAAAGCAAAAGAAAAGGAATTGGCCAAGAGAATGTCCCAAGATTCAAACACAATCCCACAAATGTTTGAGAGTTTTCCCACTTTGGGAGTTCAAATCCTTCAAATTCCCAAAATTTTGGGACAAAAAATGCATGCTAATAATATCACTCTGGCCCCACTTACATTAATCACCTTTTTTTTTGTTTGTGCAAGTTGATCGCACCTTGAACTTTCACTTGTGAATTCATTTAGTCCCATTTCATAATTCCCTCACCTTTCAATTTCTTTCTTAAGGCAAAGAGTCGGGGAGTGTATATTGACTTTTCATTTTATTACAAACTTGGGGGTTAACATGTTTTTTTACCCTTAGTACCATTTGACAAACTTAGGGGTGTGTCAAAATGTTGAGTTTTTGGGTCTCCTAATATGGTGAAAGCCAGTTATATGCAATCCATCATGAACATGTTATTAAGAAACCTAACAGAATCGTATGTGAGGTCTTCAACAACATTGTTGAAAATGTCAAATTCTTGTGGACAAGTGGGTAAGAGGTAAAAATATCTATATTTTTTATTCTTGTGTTTCAATCATGCAAAGATTTAAGGTATGTATTAAACTTTGCATTGTTGTTGTGTTATAAAGGTTGTAAATTCTTTCACAAAACAATTTACAAGTTGATTGGACTAATAAGTTATTTGATGTATGTTATGGGGGTTATGTACCCTTAGTAATGACTTCAAAAGTTTGAAATAAATAATTTTTATGAGCACTATTTTTTTATCAACACCATTGTGATAACTAACTATAATTGTTTTAGTCAAAGTATTGAAGAGTGTGGAGGACAAGCAAACATTTCATCAATATTTTTTATATATGAAGTCAAAAATTGTGCAATAAATTCAATGAATACTTTCATGTGGTGGTTGGCATATATTCACAAAATGTTTTTCACCCTAGAAAATTTCTCATATGATGCAACTTATGAGGATTGGTAGTAGGTGAAAACTATAAAATCAAAGGCATAACATGGGTTTTTAGCTTTTAATTTGTCCTCAATGACGACATAGTAACCAATTTAAACTAATCTTGAGGTTTAGAAAATTAAAAGTTCAATGGTTTTTTCATAAAGGGTTGTGTTGTTGGTTAGTAAAAATTTGATTTTTTCATTTGTTTTTGCATTTGGGTCCTTTACTATTGTATATTATTGTGCTTTAATTGGGTTCACTATTATGCTTTAGTCCAAAATCTCAATTCCTTCGTTGTATTATTTTGCTTTAGTTTTTAAACCTTTATTACAATCTAATATATGTTAAATTTGATTGTTCATTACTTATTACAATTTATTCAATGTTGGTTGTTCTTACAATGTTGTTTCAAGGTCATGTTTGTTGGTTTGTTGTTTCAATTTTTAGTCCATTGCACATATTTGGACTCCAAAATGACATGATAATTCGGTCATATGTTTAATTCTCTAAGTGTGGTCATGGGGAAGGCACTTCCATTTTATTCCAAAAAATGTGCAAACAAATATAGGGTGCAATTTATTGAAAATAATTATAATTTATAATTGATTTAAACATAAATAGGGTGCCTATAATTCATTATCAAAATAGACTTAATATATATTAGAATACATTAAAAATATGTCATTATTTCATAACAAACTAAGAAATACCCTTTTATGTCAAGTGTTTTATAAATTATACAAAGTGTGACCTCCTCGAAAATTTGGTCCATGGGTCATATTTTTTATTTCAATCCTTGGAATGTCATTTGTTTTCATCATGCAGTGGTCATATGTTCAATCAAGTTTAAAGCCTTATATTGTAACTTTGTGAAGGATAATTTAGTTGGTCATGTTTGAGAGAAGATTTCCCATTATTTTCAAAAAAAATTGTGTATATAAACAATGTTGCCATAGTTTGATTTTTATTTTGTACTTGTTGCCAATTATTGATAACTAAACATGGACCTTTTGCCATTTATTTGTGATTTTTGTGTGGCATATAACAAATTCTTGACTATTTTACACGTAAGTTAACCATATGCCTCATGCTTCAATGTCAATATTATCACCATAAATGCATAGTTAATACTTCCTTAATAAAAAACCACTTGTTCAACATTCCAAATTTCAAATTGGTCAAAATTATAAGGTGTCAAAAATGAGATTGGACCCTCACCTCCATGGCCATAATGAATGTCCTTAACCTTCCAACCACCATTGCACATGGTGACAATCTTGTAATCACATATTGTATGTTCTAAATATTGACAATAAAAATGTTAATATAAAATGATATAATGAAGTTAATTTCATATGTATGCAAGTACTAAATGGTGGCGTTTAGTGGGTTGTACCCACCTACCTACCTAATTATTTATTTGCATATTTACATGGCTACATACACTCCTATTTCCAACCTATTGATATACCTCTAAATATGACCTACATACATACCTATTTACAACTTGCTTGCTTACCTACCTATTTACATATATATACCTACCTACATACCTTCCTACCTTCATTTCATCATTTAAATTTAAATTGATTTTTACTTTCATAATTAGATTATATTTTGCAATGCATTTAATAAAATTATTTGAAGACATTACAATAATTTTTATATTTGAATTTCAGAATTTCAAATGTTTTGAATATGAAATTGGGTTATCACATTTGATTTTTTAATTTAAAATAATTAATCACTTAATCTAATTTCATATTGTGTTAGTTGATCATTTTATTAATAAATATTTAAATTTCATGATGAAATAAATTTTAAGTGTGAATTTGTAATCAATTTCACATATAGAAAATCTTCATAATGACATTTAGTAATTTTTTTACTTCAAATCTAAAAACACCACATTCATTTTAAATATTTGTTTCAAATCTCCAAGGTAATGTTTTACTTACAAAAGTTGAAATTTATAATTTCATAATGAATATCATTTCATTTCACATAACTATTTTGATTATAGCATTTCATAGGTTCTTATATTCATAATTATACTTAATAAAAAATCTAAGGTCATTGTATACATTATGCCACATAAGACCCAAAAAAATAAAAAGTAGCACATTTTAGTTACAATGCCGTGTAACACTTAACAAAAGTAATATGTTTGAGTCACAATAGTTATATATGGTGACATATCATAATGCCCAACATTTTCTTATGATCAAATTTATGCATGAAGCTTGCATCACAATCTCCACGTGAGTCCACCATGGTTCACATGTTAATAATAATAGTTGTTTCAATAATGTTTTTTGAACTTAATCAAATTAAGCATTGCTATTTTTAAGTTGGTGAAAATGAAAAATGTTAATAATGTTAATCAAGTAAAAAAAATTCAACAATCATTTTAATTAATTTGCTAAGGACAAAAAAAACATGTTTTTTTTTTTGTAGTGAATGCAATTTGATGTTATATGTCAATCCTAATATTTTGTCCAAAAATGTTCAACTTCAAATGATGAGAGAGAAATTTGGGCCACTTAAAACCATTATAATATCAAATGAATGATCGATTACTAAATTTTCCTTAGTAGTACAAAAATCCTTAAAATATTCAATAAATGTTGCAATTTCTAACACTGGACTTAAATTATTATTTTTGTTTCAAAATGGAAAACCAATTTCATCTTCTTGAAAGGTATTTCACTTCAACAATAACAAGTTATATACCTATACAAAATTAGTGTGTTTAATGAAAATAAGTGTTCGACACACTTCTATTTTCATCCTCAATCATCATGGGAAAAAAATACCTTTTTATGGGTGGTAATTTGTGAAGGCTTCTTGGGAGGGTTCACTTTACGGCACTATGCCCCATCCTTCAAATAATATGTTTTCACTTTTTGATTGGAAAACAATATAAAGAAATGTTGCATCTTAGTTGAAAGCAAAAAGTTACATCTTTAAATAATATTCATGCAATTGCACCTCACATTTGTTCAAAGATCAAAATAGTGAAACCTTCCAATTTAACCACTATAATGTGAATTGTAAAGGTCTCCCAAGGGTATGGATGGTAGAGATATCCTTCAAAGGTTGCCCTAATTTTATATAAACCATGCAACCTTTGAATCATGAAAAGTACAAATCACTTTATAATAAAACTTTCATTACTAGATGTGCAAGAGATGGATAAAAACATAAGCTTCAAAAGTGGAAATATCAATGAAGAGGTAATGAATGTTTTTTCATTTTTTCTTTTTTACAATGTATCTTCATTTCCAATTTATTTGGACATAAAAAATATTGAAGATTATGAAATTCAATTGTAATATTTTGGGTCAAACTAATTTGGTTTAAAATGGGCATGTTGAATCCACATACTTGAGCAAATAAAGATAGTGAATATGCAAAAAAGATTAAAAACATAAGTTTCAAAGGTGGAAATGTCAATCTAAAATGTTTAGAAGATTTTTTTTAACAACATTTTAAATTCTTATTACATAGTTGTAATCTAGTTTAAATTGCTGCTAGATTTTTTTCTAATGTCATGCCCAATTGATGGATGAGGTTCATCCACCAATTAAGAGCAATTAAAAATAATTTTTGACTGTAGTGATATGGGACTTGTAACCGAATTGATAAATAGTGGCTATTGTTGTTGTGTTGACACATGGCAAACATTTTGAATTAGAATTTCATTTCCAACTTATAATTGTCGATTTTTTGGGTTTGTAATTGAAAGAAACATTTTCTATATGTACAAAAAACTTTACCACTACAATTGTTCCTTTCAACTACGTTTTTTAGTTGAAATGTAGTTGGAGATGTTGCAAAAGGGGGACTTTTCTATTAGTTATTGATTTGAATGTAAAAATAAATGCATGATGTGAAGATGTGCTTCAATTTTTTATTCTTGGCAAAGTGTGACCTAACATGGCTTAAAATGTACATGCTAATTTCAAAATCATTCAACAATTCCATAACATTTTAAACAATAAGTTAAAATTCCATATTTCCAAATGATTTTAAATTAAATGATAAAACCACAAAATAAAAGTTGATTTTCCAAAGCACAACATAAATTTTTTGACGATTTTGGTTGTAAGGAGTTTTCTCTTTAGGGATTTTGTTTGGTTTGAGAAAACAAATGCCTTTGTCAATGCATGGAAAACTCAAAAATATAAAAAGACAACTTGTTGAAAGATTAAACTATGCCTATGCCTTCAACATTTCAAAATAATATTGGAAAAACTTAATATCATGTTTGCTAACCAAGAAAACATACTCTTGAAATTTCAAGCTTGAATCTTGTTTGAAACATTATTCTTGAATGTTTAAGTTCTTGGCAAGCTTATCAATATTATGTCATGTATAATATGGAAACATAACTTTGGTATCATTACAACTTTGGACAAATTCAAATGATATTAGAAGAGACGAGACAAAAATTTAACATTATAAATCAATTTTGTAAAACTAACACTCCACTTTATTTTTGCAAGATCAACAATCTCAACCAAATACACAAAAAGGTATTAGAATTTTTTTGGAAAACAATGATAAAGACTATGATGATTTGGATATTTCCCACCTAGGAGAAATATAATTTGACAAAGGTATATAAAACAAACAAACACTTAGTTTAGAAAATTATGTGCATCAAATTTGAAGGTGTATGTGGGACAAAACACAAATCCAAATCATTGTTATTATCAACACAATAGATATAAACACCTACAAGAATTAGAGAATATGCATTCAATTGTCATCCATTTGAAAAAAAAACTAAAATTGTTATATGTTGGACAAATTAGAATAAAAAGTAACAAAATTGGAAAAAGAATGATAAGTCAGTTTAAGTAAAGGAAAAATGGCTACAATGTTATGCCAAGCCACTTTACATATAGTCTAAAATATAAGTTTTTTCATTCTAAAAACATTACACCATCATATACTAAGCATGTGTCCTCAAATGTAAAGATAATTACACCATGATAATGCAACATCCTATAGGAGGTGAATGGAGATTGTTACGTAACGATATGTTAATTTATCATGTCTTTAATCAATGTATACATAGTCAATGTAAAGATAAAGGAAATCCAAATGTACAAAAATAAATAAGAATCCAATTTAAGTTATACAAAAGTAAGGATCGTACTATTACAACTCTAAACACTATGGCATACCCATGTGAAAATTAATTATATAATCAAATGGTTGATTACATGGTTTAAAATATCTAGCACAATAAAAACACATGTAGAATAATAGGACAAGTTCAATGTAATTGCTATCCATACCTTTATTAAAATTCTTCATTTAATAATTAGCTCAATGAGAAATTGACTAAACACCTTCACTATCTTATCAAAGCATTTGACATTGATGCCTTTGAACATCATTTCACTTCCAATACCTAATTAGTGCACAAGAATTAAATCAAGCTTCATAATCCCACTACTATCCAACATTAAATATCACACTCCATTAAGTGATTTATGAAATATGTTATACATAATGTGCATGCTCTTCATGATAATAATGAAAATTCACACCTACAAGGAATAAGTAACCTAATTCATTTGAAATCTTGGGCAAAGTTGTTGGGAAATATATAATACGAAGTCAACTTTAACGTGTGAATCTAAGAAAAAAAAAAATTGGCATAAAGCTTAAAAAATTTCACCTCTATTTGTGGTTGATTTTAATGAGGCCATTCTCTTTAAACTAGATTCCAATGTTGAACCTTAAAGCTAACAAAATCACTTTTTAACAAGAGGGCTTTGCCAAGTTGCAAGTTGAAGTTATATGTTCAAAGTCATGATAATTTATGATTGAAATTCAATAAATTAGCAATGTGATGCCCCAAACAAAAAAACTTGTTAATGATTTGGAATTCAAATGTGCATAAAATTTTATATTGACCCAAACCCATATTGCAAAAACATGTTATTAAAAGGATAAATTCTAATATCAAAATACTCAAAATAAAACCAAACCCAACCCAACAAATCATGAATTTTTTGGTCCCATGATTTGAACTTGTTAGGAACTTGAACTCAATCTTGACAAATCATGCCTTTGGTGAACAAGGAATCAATTATAAATAGTTACATTCACACAAATGAAAATGAGAAATTAACTGCATGCTCCAAATGAGACTTGACATGCATGAAGAAAAATAATGGCAATCCAAATTTGAATTTTGATTGCAATGATCGGCAAGAAAGACACCAAATGTGACAAATTGCTTCCAAGCACTTCATGTAGTTTGTTTTCTTTAATTTGTTAGCCAATTGCCTAAAACCTTGACCTATTTGCTGCATTGCACAACACATTTGCCCAACTTGACTTAAAATTCCACCAAATTGTCAACAATACATCATCATGAAATTCACCTTTCCAAACATTTTACGTTGCATTTCATCATTATATTTTTGGCAATCGAGTCTTCATGAAATCCATTTATAAGTTTTTTTTTTGGTTTTGTCTCATTTTTTCCAAGACTCATTAATATCCATCACCGATAATTAAACACAAGCATGAATTCTCAGTAATTGTGTCCCTAATCCACAAATGTATGGTTAGACCTCAAAATTACACATGCATTCAACTTAAGTTGGGGCAACAATAACATAGGTTTACTTATCCCCCATTTTTAATGTGTTTTCCACCCATGATGGGTTTTGACATGTTATTTAAATATAAAAAAAATCCAATGTTGGACTTTTATCAAAAATAAGTATAGACCCTTAACATTTATTGTGGAAATTCATAAAGTTCATAACCATGGTTTAAAGAAAAATCCAATTATGAAATTTAACTACAATTTTCAATTTCTTTGAAAAAACTCAACAATTGCTTACAAAACCATGATTTTTTTTTTCATAAAAACCATTGATTTTTTGAAGCACTTGAAGAAACAAAAATCAACAAGTCAATGCTTTTGATTTTCTAGAAAATTGAATTCAATGGATCTCTAATAAATGTTTATAAATTCAAATAATTACACAAGACTAATTCTTTCTTAGATGGGACACATGGTCATCTTATTGGATGTTATTTTCACTTGTGATGTGAGTTAGTAATTGGGATGTTGTAATTACGTGAATAAGTAGTGATGGCCGTGGGTTATGGACTAGGTAATTTAGTGAGAGGGGCATTGCTTATTGGGATAAGTTGTTGTGTGAACGTGTTGAGATGATTTGCAACAATCAATGCCTTTTCATTGGTAACCAGACACAACTAACCCTAATGAGAATCAAGATGCCTTCTCTTTATCCATGAAGAAAGTGGACTATCCTATGCTTCTTTCTCTCTCTCACTATCCTATTTTTCATGGAAGAAACTAAGAGTTGAAAATTCATTGCAAATCATTGGGCAAAAGAGAGCCAAGGGCAACACCTTGTGCTAACTAGTAGGTTGCCAATGAAAGGAAGGTTGAAAGTTAAGGCTTGTAATTTGTGACTTAATAGCCAATCAAAATGTCGAGATGAGCATTAAAATCAGTTATGTTTGTAGAACCAGATACGAAGGCTGAAGGTTATTATGGCTTGTAACTTGTGACTTGATAGCCAATCAAAATGCCAAGATTAACATTAAAGTCAGTTATATTTTGGAACAAAGACCTGGTAGAACCCAGTTAGGAAGGTTGAAGGTTATGGCTTGTAACTTGTGACTTGATAACCAATCAAAATGCCACAATGCTCGTTAAAGTCAGTTATATTTTGGAACAGGCCCTGGTAGAACCCTAACAAAAGAGAGCATCTTTCCACTCAACACATTCCACTGTGCAGAATAGAACAAGGACATTATAGACTTTCCCACCAATCACAAGGAGTCAAGGAAAAGGGCTCCCTAGTTAAATAGTAGTTGTTTATTAATTGCGAAAATCAGAAAAAAATATATAGCCCTTACCTAACCCTAAATAATATGAACTATTTTAGGCAAATTAATTAAAACAAATTAATTCCTTTTTAGTGGCAGTTCCATTGACCCTGGGTTTCAGGAGATGGGGTGGTCACGGGTTAAGGCGGGGTGGGGGGGAGAGGGAAGGAAACAACCCCAAATTAACCATGGTCAACTCATTTGTCCTGATTAGGTACTAAATTAATTGCACCGAAATGGAAAAAAACAGAATTTAACGCCCGCCGGTGGTAAAGGTAGGGGGGGAGAAAAAAAAATTTACTTTTACCCACTTCCTCCCGCCGGGCCGCCAGCAGTTTATCCAGGCGGTAAATATTGCGGTGCTGCCACGTGGAAATTCGTACCTGTCCCCCAAGCCTGACCAATCCCAACTGACCAATCCCAATGGCGTAGGCTCCAACTGTTTTTATCCAACGGATTTTCAAAAAATAGTTTTTCAGTCCGGCGTCAATAAGACACACCAACCGTTGGATAAGGTTGGACTAGTCTTTTCTTATCTTTTACTTATCCTGTAAGTAGTCTCTATCCATTTCTTTCCGGTTTGCGCTCTCGCCCCCCCCCCCAAATCCGGTTCACACCAAGCCGGGTCTCAACCGGGTTTCAACCGGGTTTCTCGGATCCTTTGTAGGAGACGGAGCGATTCGCACGCACGGACAAGGGGTATCATCGTGCGGTACGGCGCAGGCGTTTTCTAATTCTCGGGCCGGTGTTATGTGGGGAAGGGGTCGCCTGAGGGGGTGGGGGGACCCAAAGTGGAACAAGGGAAATAGAAAACGGTCCCAAGAAGCATAGAGAAAGAAAGTCTCTTTTCTTTTCAAAAGAAAGGGACAAAAGGCCAAGATAAGAAAAAAAAACACACTCGGCGACAAACCAAAGGGAAAAAGGACAAACAATTGCCATGACCATCTTTTCAAAGCAAAGTGTACCAAGTCGCCTTTTTTTTTTTTTTAATGGGTTTATTCGCCAAAAAAGTGA
>Ga0209208_10007092_pt1 | contig 15316 bp, 5 predicted proteins | sample S1TSphfallax_3_FD_187694 | JGI IMG/M metagenome (GOLD analysis project Ga0209208, IMG submission 187694) | Host-associated microbial communities from peat moss isolated from Minnesota, USA - S1T2_Fd - Sphagnum fallax MG (SPAdes) (version 2) | ecosystem: Host-associated > Plants > Peat moss >...
TGTTTAATTTTTTCTATTCTTATTTTGTCTATCTTCATTTTTTTTCTATTTTTATGCATTTACTTATTTTTTTTCTATTTTATTTTTCAAAAAAATTCTATTTTTTCTAATGTGTTTTATAATGAAAATAATTTTAAAAAGCTTTTGTATTTTTGTTTGATTAGATGCAGGTTTGAAGCTTGGAAAAAGAAGACAAACCTCATTTTTTTTTCAAGTATGGTTTTTTTTCTCTTTCTTTCGCTCTCTGTTTTGTTTCTTATTTTTTGTCACCTATTTTTTAATTTTCTTTTAAGATTATTTTACTGTATGTCTAAATATATTTATTTTATATTTTTTCATTTTTTTTCTATTTTTAAGTGTTTAAAAAAAGTTTCTAATTGTTAAAGTCTTTTTCTGTTTTTATTTTTTTCCTAGTTTTTCCCCTTTTAAAAAATATGTAGTTGTTCTGTTTTTTTCTTTTTTGTTACAACTTTGTTTCATTTTATTATTTATTAATAACTTGTCTTCTTCTTTTTTAATTTGAAATTTCTTGTGTTGTTTTAAAAGATTTCTTCTCTTGTTTCTCATGTTTTTTTTCAACAATTTTTAGTTTTTAAAGATTAGTTTGTAGCTTTTGGCAAATTGCAAGACTACAGGAGTTTTTCATAAACTACATGATTGGATCACATAAACATTTGGATAAACTGCTGCTGCCATTCGTCCTCCTCTTCCATCATCTTCTTCTTTCGGGATGAGGAACTTGGATGAACGGGACGGATGGATGGAAAAGAGGACCACCACCACCACCACCGGACAGACAGACACCTAAAATATTATATAAGTAGATGAAGCAAGGTAGTTTGAGAATGTTTGGAGCTACAGTGTGGAAGCTATCGATTATTGAATCATTTTCTGAATGAAAACTTGAAAGAAAATATTTTAAAAAAATAGTATTGGAAGTTGGGGATGTTCTTGGTGTTGTTAGAAAGCCCTTGACAAGTCAGATTTAATAGAGTTTATTTCACAATTTTCAGAGCTAAGGTGTGAAAGATATTGAGTTTTAGTGAATTTTGTTGCTGGAAATTCAAACAAATTGAAAAACTTGAGTTTGGAAGGAAAAATCAGTGCTGAACCCACAATGTGTTCACATTCCTGAATCTAGAAATTTTCAATTCTGAAAATTTGAAAAATAAAGAATGTGTCACACTTGGGCGAATGGTACAAGCTACATTAGTATGAATGAAAAGAGAATAAGTTCTATAGGGACTGGCCTGAATAAAAATTTAAAAAGTTCCATGGCTCTTTCATATGCAAGGAATAACTCAATGTGACTTTGAGAATTTACATAACCGCCCATGACTGGTTTATAGGGGTTTTCACTAAATTTAATGCCTATTATTAAGCTTGGTCAATTTGGTGTAAAGCAATATTCATCTATACTTTTCTTTTATCAATTGCAGAATCTAGATCTACATAAGTATCTGAAATGTCTAGCATACATAAAAATAACATAGAGCTATGCATCTTTTGTTGAATTGTTTTTGAGCATTATAGGGACAACACAGTAAAATATGGTGTAGAGCAAGGTGCACACCATGAAGACTAGGGCTCATTTCATCTTTCTCAGCTTGCAATTTGAGACTACAATGGTGATAATTGTAAGGACTTCCCATCTTTGAATGCCTTAATGAACACCAATAGTGATGCCTCATTAGCCATATTTGGCTTTCATGTAATAAAATGAGGCCTGCAAAACCATAATTATGGTTGGTGCAGGCCCAATTTCAAAGTTTTAATCTGCATTTCAGACTCTGGGCTTACACAAAAATCTTTCCAATGGCCCCTTACTACTCAAGGCCTAATAGCTGCACCCATAAAATAAAACATCAATACAGTTGATGATCATGAAATATTTTAGAGATATACAGCAATTGGAAATCGTATCGACAATGCAAATTTCAGGGTTTTTTTTCAAAATTTTGGAGAATTTTTAACAACATCAGCAAAATGAGTTAAATTTACAAAAGTTTTGAAAAAGTTCCCCAAAGTTCCCCAAGATTTTGTTGTCAAGTGGCAAAAACTTTCCAGCAAAAAAAACACAATTTTTTGTTGTTAGAATGTGTAGACTGCATTCCTCCTTTCTGTGAATTATAGGTAGAAAAAAACATTTGAGAGACGTGAAATACTTGATTTAGTTGCTACTATCTCATCTCCTAGGTTTACAGCAAAGAAGAAAGTGATTAGAAAGTAAGAATCATGTTCATTTGAACACTAAATTTCATGGACTTGCTTGAGACTAATAAGGAGTGTTACATATCTGTCAAAAATGAACCATTATATAATTATACATACAACCTTCGGCTCGTATGAAGCAAGTATACACTTGTTATTGAAATTAAATCATATAAGACAAATTTATATACATGGTATACCATATTACCTCAAATCCCTACTAGGTTGGTATTTCTATTTAAGGCTAGCATTGTTGATACGTGTGTCAAGTCAATGATATGCAAGATCAACAATAGTGCCTACTCATAATTCTATTGCATAAGGGCCCTAATAATGGCAAAAAAACATAATTCTTTCCCAATTGGTTTTACAACACCATTGAATAAGGCCACCAATGCAAGTCTATAAGCTTGCAAGAGGTTTGAATTGGATTAATTCATGTTTTCTAGGTCAAATACGATGGAAATTATCATGGACCTATACTGAAAATTAAGAACCCAAAACTATGAATATAATAATTCTTACATGCAGGCTGGATACTTGGTTAGGCTATGTGAAAGCCTTCAATCAATCAATTTGATTCATTGCATGTTGATAAACTTCAGCATTAATCTCTCTAGATGTTAAATGTGGCATGATATGAATACATTAAATAATATGGAGAAGAGATGACTGATCATATTTCAATACCGTGGCAACCTTGTAATGCAAGCAATGCAAGGTGGCATGCATCAAAATGATGAGGAAACTAATATTTGTTAATGAGGTTTTGGTTCTGAAGTTGTTACTAACTTGTGGAAGCCAATGTGGAGCTTTGACTCAAGAAAAAGAAGACATTGAGTGTGAGATCGAGTGCTACATATTAATTAAGTTGGGGATGGGGCTTCGTTCAATTTTGAATGGAGATGCAATATCAAAGGAAGGTGGTGGCATAGCTTGCATTATAACCATTCAAAATTGCACATATGTTGTCTTATTTGTGGTGTTTTTACATTTTGAAGGTTTGAAGTGGATAATCAAGTCTAAGACTTAGGGTAAATATTTAGTAAACAAAAACACATTGTTGTCAATATATGTGTATTTTTGGGGGGATACTAATTTTTGTGTTCACTTGGTTTACAAAGTGTTGACTTTGTTGACCACGGTTTGATTTTGTAATGAAATACATTAATAAAAGTCAAAAAGTTATTTGACGAAAATTTTATTTTTTTCTTTGGTTGAATTGTTGTGTGATCATTGTGTATATGTTTCTCAATGGGTACATGTCAAAGTCAGTTTAAAACATTGTGGCCACGAAAGCAAGATAAATTGGTGGAACTTATCTTGACTAATTCTCAAAAAGAAAATAAAAAGTAGATTTTGAGGAGTTTTAACAATAGTCCAGTTTCATTATTTTTTACACAACTCATCAACATTAGAATTCTGAATTCAACGTGCCCTATGTAATTTTTTCTATGTAATTTTTAAAAAACATCTTAGAATGATTTTTAAAATTTGATTTGGACTTTTACAAGTACTGAAAATTTTGAACCAAAACAATGCACATTTGCCAGGTTTATATCTATTTTTTTAAGGAAACACAATTCATTGACTTCATTAAAAAAAATTTAAACATTTAACACATATTCAATGATGAGGGCAGCAATCCAACCACTTTTCACTTAATCCAAAATAATAGCAAGTACATTATGACTATTTTATTACAATCTAGAATAGTTGAAGCAATTGTTTTATTTCTTTCAATTTTGTGATGTTGGTCAAGTTGCAATCATCCATAAGTATTTAGCCAAATTTGGCAAATATTCAAAATATGATTTAGTACAAAATCTTAAGCACTCTTTTCATATTGTAGGCAATTGTGGCAATTTTTTGTGATTTAAACAATGATTTTATAAAAACATTATGACAGAATATTCTGTGTTCAAAATATTTTTATCAAAATGGTGAAAATTCACCACGAAAGAATCACTGAGTTGAAATGAAATATTTTACCTCCGAAATATTCCATCAAACCATTATTATCTATTTCAAATTTTTAATAAATACTTGCAATAGTTTAGAACAAATGTACCTATATTTTTGTTTTAAATATTCTCTTATGCATTGACTTTTGGTGCCCATTGACCAAAAGATTTAAAACTACAATGCACGTTACTTTTTTGTGTTTGCTTTTTCATGCTTTTATCTTGTGGTTGTCTTTTACGACGAAGGTTTGATTCTACATTTTGATTGCCATCTTATGTTTTGGGTCATGAGTTTTTTGAACTTTGTAAAAGATATTCTCCTTTTTCAAAAATCAAACTACAACTTTAGAATTTGAACAAGGATTTTGAAATTTGGCACTCAAGTGAAACAAATTTGTATGTTTTGAGTTATGAGTCATAACTTTCGTTGTGCTTAGGATTGAACGATTGATTGAACTGGCTTTGTTTCTAGCATTGTGATCTCTCCAATGTTCCTATGAACTAGGAAGGCCATAATGTGTAAAATTGTAAAAGAATTAAGGTGCAATTGCTGTTAAGAATGCATAACATTCAGATAACACATTTAACTGTTATTTTGAACTTTATTCCAGATGTGGTCATGAGGTTTTGGTTCAGTATCACATGTAGTATATGTTTCTATATATGATGTTTATAAGCGGCATGGCTTTTGTAGTTCTTGATATTCATGGGGGAGCATGGAAAAGGATGTCTTTTCCAATAGCAAAGAATACCTAAGGGGAATTGATGGGAATTAAGTAATATACCCAATTGGGTTAACAAAATCAAACCAAAGTTATCAGTAGTAGATAAATCATCTATTGTAGATTCCAATGCAACAAAATTATGTTGAAAATATAATTATGTAATTAAAAATAAAGAGTCTCAATATATTGGTTGATGAGTAAAAATTATAATTCAATAAATTCCATAATAAAAATTGTAGTCATTCTTTAAAATCCAAATATAAATATGTATTAATAAAGTTTTTTAAGATTAGAAAAATATTTATGGGTACATTGGGTACCCAAAAGAACAATCTAATGAAAAATGGAATGTGAAGGATTAATTTGGAATTTTATAATGTATTTATCACATTATAAATAATATAGTGAATATTTGTATGCTTATAATTAGAATAATTTCATGTTAAATTAATTTTTAGAATTCTAAAAACAGATACAAATGGAAATTTAAAAAATTAATTAGGTTTAGGGTGATTTAAATGTGTGGATATTAGAAGTTTAAATAATGATAAGTTGAGAAAAATTAAAACTCTCTCACATAATACCTTTCAAATAATAAAATAAAATCCAGTGAAATCACTTGGTGTACAGAGACACCTTTTGTTGTAATGTTTAAAAAGCAGATAGGCATCACCCATTAAAAAAAAAACCATCTTATATTTTCAGTACCTACCCTTAATAGGCATGGTGTTCTTAGTCTTCTGCTTTTGCCTGGTTAGGGCTAGATTTTGATTATTGTTGAGTTTCACTTTTGTTTCTCTCTCTTAGTGAGTTTACTTACTGAATGTTTTTTGTTGTGAATTGGCAACCCAACCCATCCGGAGCTCAATAAATGGGTATCTCTCCATTTCACAAGCATCAATAAAACCCCTTCCCCACCCTCCCTTAGACTCTCTGTAACAAGTGAAAATCAGTGTTGGGTGAGTATTGACTCTCGAACATACCAGCTGCTGGTGTGGGTATCAAATTTTTTTCCCAAAAAGAAACTCCGAGTTTCCAGCCTTCTCTTGTGATATTATTTGGATCTCTTCTTTGTCATACCAACTTGTTTAACTGGTATGGGATCTTTTTAGGGTTAGGGTTTAGGGTTTTGAAAAACCTGTTACCACCCTAGTCCGGTGGGTATTATTAGGGTGAAAGGCTGATTTTTGGCTGGTAAAATGTGGCAGAAGGGTATTTATACATCTAATATTGAGACCCATAGAATAATAATAGCCATGGTATTAAACAGGAAGCTACCAGTACAAGGCTGGTATGACCTCAATCATGTGCCTTACCGACCGGAAGTTTCTCAAAAACAGCAGCCACAAAAGCTTGATCAGAGTATCAAGATCTTCATTGGCTGATTACAAGCTCTCTCACACAATTCAATCCAGAATTTGAACTAAAACACAGTACTAGGGGGGAACATAAAACAGTATGGGCTTGCAAAAGAGCCTCCAATAAGCACATAGTTCCAAAGATTTGCATTGGTGTTGTTGTGCTTGAAGAAAATAGTGAAAACAAATAATACATAAATATCCCCCCATGTACCAAGGTAGCCAATCACTATTCATAAAGATGACCATCATCATAAGTTGTCAACCTTATTTAGTTCTTTATATCTTACTTCCTGGGCACTATTTTTGACCTCCATCAACCCTTACCAAAAATTTCTTCTATAACTAACATAGTTTAAACCACCTTATATATTGTTATTAACTCATACTATAAGAAATCTTGTCAATTCCAAATCCAACCCTATGTTTGTGACTATTGATGAAACCATTATCCAAATCAATGAATTTGGCAATTATAATTGTTGTAGTCGTATGTGTTTACAACTTGTAAGCACTTTTCATGTACATGTGACTATTTGTTACAATTGTTGTGCATTTTTTATGAAAAGGTCAATGAAAAATGAACTCATCTTAAATCATAGTTGATCACATTCAACAATAAATTGAAAACCAAGGTTTTTACAACTATTACATGTACTTGAGTTTACATGTTAATTTTAAATTGTAGGTGTGACTATCTATTGTGATTAAATTGTACATCTAGATGAGTATATGGATGAAAATGTGAAGGGGTTGGTAAAAAACAAGTATGTACATACATTGGTAGGTTATAGGTGGGGAGGTTGTAGGTAGATAGATACTTCAATTAGGTGGGTAGCTATGCTAGCTAGGCTAAACAGTCTAAGTAAATTGTTTAAATTAAGTAGATCTACACGAAATACGTTATCTTATCTACCTACATAACTAGGCTAGATAGCTGGACTACATAGGTTAGGTAGGGGTGTATGCACTTTAAGGTGGCTCATTTTCGGTGAATGTTTTATTCCCTAAAAATTCATACGGTAGTGTTAAAATGGTAGTCTATTTTGATATCATTTTGTGGGGAATTACATAGTGGTTAATGAATTAAAAAGCCCATATGAAAATAAGACATTCTAAACAATTCTTTAATGTACATGTTAAAAAAATAAAAATTGAAATCCACCCAAAAGTGATTATGATATGGACTTATGAAAATATGGCTCATTTTAAGTCATTCAAAAGTCCATAACTTTTTTTTGGTTTTTTGTCTAGCAATTCTTTTGCACATATGTTCTTTTTGTTTTAACTTATCATATATTGAATCCCCATAGTATATCCCAAATAAAATTCATACACAAAAATGCATGTATATAGAGTCACAAACAACAAACCAATCCATATTTTTCAACTTCAAACACTATATATTTGGTGTATATATGTTGTAATTTGTTTTTATACATGTATTTCTCTTCAAGTTGGCAATTTAAATCTAGTCACAAATTTGAAAAAATATTGTTTTTATGCCATGTTAATAACATGTAAATGCACGCCACTCTGCAAAATACTAAATTGCAACACAAAATATGAGCCACCTTACCTTGCAACCACCTATAGGCTATGTGGTTTAAGTAGGTTAAGCTAGGTATGTTAGGCTTGGTAGGCTATCTAAGCTAGGTGGTTTAGGTAGGTGGGTGAAAGCATGGTTAGGTGACTTATTTTTTAGCACTCTGAAAGCTCATTTTTAACATTAGTTATAATTCCTACATTTTGATAATTAACAACTCATGCATTCAATGTACATTTATCTAAGCTTTTATTAAAAAATTTGGGCAAGGTTCCCCAAGTGTAAACTTTAAACCCCAACCACCTTTCACCTACACATTAAGGGACCAAGTCTTCAACCATTGCACCACATTTTCAACATACAATATTTTGTGTCATCACTTAAATTACAGGATCATTTTTTCCTAATCTACCTAGGTGGTCAAGTTTAACTACCCTTCCCAACTTACATACCCTTATTTATATGCCTACCTTAGGCCTAGGTTCTAGGTTGCTAACTGGGCTAGCTAGCCTAGACTTCTAGGCTAGGTTACCTATGTTAGGACACGTACCTACTTTATTTTCACCTACATAATACATATGTGTGCATGTAAGGATGTGTCCAAGCATGTAGTGGACATGTATCATCATTATATATGCACACATCTATGTGTTTGGCATAGGTGAATTGTAAAAGTAGTCACAAATGCAATTGCAAATGTAACAACCTTGGTGCAACTAAGCTTAAGAACATCCAAAACAATGGATGAAAAAATATGTTGAGTTGCATGGAAAATGCAATTGAAATTGTGATTGGGTGCCACATAATGTGCCATGCCTTGGGGGGACACTCTTTTTTGAATTTAGAAAGTACATAAAAAAAAATAAGAAGCCATATATGATACTGGTTGTTGAATAAATATAATAATTTAATTAGTTCTAAATAGGTTTATTTATTTTTAAAATTAATTAATAACTAATATATGTTATTTGTTAGTCTTTGATATTAGGATATATATATATTAAAGATTTTAATAGTTGTTAATAGGTTCATTAGTCCAATAGTAAATGAATTGGGACATTTGACTAGCATTTGTGTTGTAAGGTGTGCCACCTCACTTATTGGTTTTCTTTCATACGTTGTTTCTATGTTCATGTTGAAGTAGTTTCAAGAGGCTTTGAAATTTGAAGTGTGTACATTGATTTTTTTATCTTAAATCAATTTATTCTATCTTAGACATGAATTATCAAGTGCAAAAATCTTGACTATGGTAAGTGTAAACATGACCTACTTTCCAAAAAGTAAATCATACCTTCATCATTTGTCTTTTCCACTTGTTCATTTTGAATGAAATAGAATGGTTAATGGCTTTGAACATCATATATGTATGTTAGTAACTTGTTTGGTAGAAATTATAATTTATCCATCCATGGAAGTAGATGGTTGTATTCTTTTCACAACATTTTTCAAACCCTTAAAAAGTAGGGACCATATTAATATGTTATTGTTCTTGATCAAGTACTATAATAAAAAATTAAATAAATGTAAAGTTTCAAATTTTGATACAAGAAATAAAATAAAATTGATAGTGGCTTAAATATGTACATAAACTTAGGTAAATTTAATAGGGTGAGAAAAAAATAGGTTCCCTTGCTTCATACCCCCCAAAAAATACCTTGTTTAATGGAAATAGTGTAAATTTTTAACACTTTATGCCCCTTAGGTGCCATATAATTTCTTTTGACTTGTAGAAGACAATTGAACATGTTAATAACCTCTTGTGATAACCTCTTGAATGTGGCTAATAAGTCTTTATATTTTAAATATGTGAAATTCTAAAACTTTAAGAATTCAAAGAACTTTCCAAAATTGATCCAAAATTTTAGAACTTCAAAAGTCTTTTACCACATATAAATTGGGTATAATGTATGTGATGTGTTATGAGAATTTATAATTTATTCTACAAGAAAACATAGAAATTTTTAAATCAAATTTTGGTTATGATTTGAAATTGTTATCATTTAAAAGATGAAACATTGAATTTACAAGGAATTGGCACATTTTCAAAAATTCATATTTATTCAAAAATATTTTTTTTAAAAAAGTCATATACTTAGAAAATTATATGCATTTATTATAACAATTTGCTAAAAACATTTCTCAAAAAATCATTTATATGAAAAAATTATTTTTGGGCAAAATGACATGTAGTCCTTTTCTAAAGTAACGATGTTGGTTCGTTTTATATCGTTTGTGCTCATTAATACATGAATTCCTTGTAATCTCAAGTCTTATCAACTTGTCACATTTTCATTATCTTCCTTCAACAAAGTAGACATGTATTTAAGGATCCACATTTAAGTCATTTAAAAAATTACAAATGAAATTGTTTTTTAGTTTTTTTCCATTTGAGGGTTCTAGTTGCATGATTGCATGAAAAAATGTGAATTAATAAAAGGTGTTTTAAAAATTTTGAAGTTAAAATTATGTAATTCCTTTTATTGTATCTAGTAAACTGGAAAAACATTATCACAAATAATTGTGAATCAATGGATAAAAGTCATGGAGGAATGACTAGAGATTAAATTATTCAAAGGGGGAGGGAATTTTCATGATAATAAATTTGTCCCTTCCCCTTCATATTGTATTTTAAAGTTTTTTGTTTATATAGAAATAAAATCACCTTTAGAAAGTTGATTCTCATTAATGATTAAGAATTAATGTTTCTCATTCAAATTTTTGATTTTTGACACGAACTCAAATTTTTAAAATATTTTTCTTATCATGTTATTTCTATTTGTTTTAAAAAATTGACCTATAATTGACTCTATGACATAATACAGTTGAAGGAATTTTGATGGTAAATATATACACATATTGCATGAATGGAATATTAAAGGTTCTTTAAGTCAATTTTTTGATTTTGCAACTTGGGTTTAAGCATGATTGGGGTGTCAAAAAATATTGTCTCACAAAATATCCAATGAATCCTTTCAATTAAACATGTTTCGAAACTTAGTGGCACACTCATGTTGGAAGTTTTTTATGTTTCATAGATGCATATACTACTAGTGTACTATTTTATGTTTAAACCATTTCTAATTTGAACAAATGATTAAGTATTTTGAACAAGTCTTGGGAAAAAAATTAGGACTTTGTGTCATTGAATGAAAAATGTTCAAATATCAAGAATGTGTACACAAATTATTTTGGCTCAATTGTTTTACCACAAATTCCTTGGGTGTTAATGTGTATAAAATATTCAAATGCGACAAGAATCAAGTGCCCAAAATTTGCAATGTACAAGGTTGAAAAAGTGAAATTTATGGGAATGGAAGGCCATTGATAAAACATGGCTCACATTGGATAATTGTTTTTATTCTTATTTTCATAAGTGAAAAAACAAACTTCAAACATATAAAAAATTTGGAGGGAATTTATTTCATTTGACATGGAAAAGAAGGCTAATTTAGGATATGTCTTAAGATTTGTGAAGAAAAAAGTAGGGAATCCTATGAATTTTTTTGGTGTTTCAAATGGTATACCCCAATCATGTTTTGACCCACATAAGCATAATTGTTTGTTGAAAATACATAATTTGACATAAGAAAACATGTATTTTTAAACAATTGTTATTTCAACTTATGTATTTTCAAAACATGTTTTTCTAAGTTTTTGTCAAAGTTTTGAGCAAAATAGTGAAAATTCACCAAAATAATAAATTGTTGGATGTAAGTGCCTTATATAGTCTTGCAGTGACTCCCTTATGGTTTTCATTGAATCACTACTATAACATCACATGTTATAAATCAATTGAACCACATAGACAATGAAATTCTAATGAATACATTTTAACTTCATACATCCTTAAAATTATTTTTATCATAAATACCAAATGATAGAAAAAGGACAAACATACATTCTCAATTCATAAGCATTGTCATTATGACTAACTCACTATGACCTTTCCTATTAGTTTTAAATAAAGGTCTTTCTCCACACCATGTTCACCTTTGCAATTCAAACTTATTCCCTTCATCATTAGATTTAGGTCCTAGTGTGAGGCAATTCTTTACTTATATGAAAAACCTTCAATTTTGTATAATGATTTAAAATTGTTTCACATTTAGTTCCACATATAAATGGAACTAGGAATTTGGCTTTGGATTTGGTTTTTCAAAAAAAAATTGTTTCAAATCAATAGCCTAGCATGTGAGTTTAGTTTTAAAAATTATGATTCCAATTTTGATTTTGAAGCCAAACCTAGTTTCAATTCAATTCATTGTAATTGGAATTGTAATTGGAATTAGCAATCCTTACCCATCAATGTGGGTATGGGTTGCCCAACACAAGTTTAGGCCATATGCCTTCATTGACATTTGCAACTATCTTTTGGTCCTATCCTTTTCATTATGAACTCCATGGTTAACAATATTAATATGTTGACATCAACATCAATTGTACACCATGTGTAACATCATCATTTTGCACCACAACCTTGCAAACCTCAACAATGTTTTGTTTTTAAAAAAATGAAATTTCAAACATCGAAGTTTTGAGAAATAAACCCCCTAAAAGAGCGAAAGTGACCTGTGACCTTTACTAAAATAAAATCAAGGCACCGTGAAAGGCACTTGTTTAACCTAAATGATCAATTATTAATTTTATTTAACAAAAATAAGTTATATACTTTTAAGAATATGTATTTTTATTTGTGAGTTAAACTTGCATATTAATGAACATCGTGTCAAATTTAGATTTAACCATTGCCTAAAATTAACTAGTTGGAAATATAAACTTATAATATTTAAATACATCTCCATTGTAATACCTTATCATGAGGCCAATCAATGACATTTTGATGAAGGATTTATTGATGAGTGCCCCATCACAACCTCCTTATCAACAATTTTTTTGCCAATCTTGCCTTTCAAAGTTCCCTATTCCAATAATGATGTGTACTTTTGCCATTATCACTGAAAGCCCCAGTACATGTTTTTTCTTTAGTTGTTTCTTCTTTCCCTCAACAAGAAAAAAAAGTTTAGTGATTTTTTTGGTTGTTATGATGTGCAAAGGAATGCAAAAAAAAGTTATTTTTTGTCACAAAGGAACAAGGAGCTCACAATTTTTTTTAAAATTGTTATAATGCAAGAAGGAGCAAAGAAGACTTGAAATCTCCTTTTTTTTTGTTGGTACAACATGTGAAAAAATCTTCAAAAACTTGCTGATTTTTCTTGTTTTGTTGCTATGGTGTGTAAAAAAGTGAAAACTAAAAACTCTTTTTCTTTCTTTTGTTGTTGCAATATGTGAATGAAATCAATCACCAAGTTCTCCACTTTGCAAATCATGCACCAACTAACTTGATAGGATTGTTGTCAATTGTGAGCAAAAACATCATGGCCTTGGTTGGTGGTCTTTCCATTAGTTTTACTTGGATCTATGTTTTAATTTTATTTAATGTTCTTGTTGAAGAACACTCCTTTCAAAACCTCAATGAAAAGTTTTCTTACACTTCATCTATTGCTAGAATACCCTTCCTAGGAATGTAATGTACTTTGTTGTATCAATAAGCTCCTTAACATACTTCCATGTATAGGTTAACATCTTGCCAAAATAATTTTGAAAAGTATGTAGTTGACATACTCACTTGGAGGAACTTTAAATGATTTAAGCGAATGCATGATCGAGTGGACCAAAAAAATGACAAATCATTACATCTTATGTAAGTCCAAATTTCCTTTGTATTTTTTCAAAACCTTCAAATGTTAACGAATTAGGGAACAACAATGCATTGATTCCAAGATTTATTTCCATTTATGCTCAATCTCACCTAAACATCACTATTTTGTATTGTGTGCAAAACTCCAAGATGAAATACTTTTTAAAAAAAATTGAATTAAAAAAACCACCTACGTTCAATGACAAAAAGATCCATCAAACATAACCTAAATAAGAAATGGTGTGAAATCTTTGAATTTTAAAAAATAGATATATATGTATTGTTTAAATAAATTCAAGTCCCTAAGTAACACAACATAAATCAATGGACATTTCAAAGTTCATATCCAAAATAAATTTCAAAATTAGTCCATAGTTTTGTTTTCAAAAGTCCATGGCTTTTATGTTCTAAAAAATTTTGCAATGTGAATTTACACATCATATTGATATTCAAATTAGGGTGAAAACTTGTTTAGGTGCCTTAGATTTGGCATTTGAAAGTCCATTTTTTGGATGGATTGATTTAAATAAATTTTTTTTGCCCATGGTAGGACAATTAATATGTTAGATGTTTGAGCATTTTGTGACGTTGGTCCATTTGACACGAAGGTAAGATTTTTTCAAAATTGGGCTTTTGTTTATAGGGTTTGCATTATGCCAATATTGCACATGCAAAAAAATTGTGTCATTTTTGTCAATTGTTTTTTTCCTTGATTCTAACATCATGACTAATTTATTTTCTACCACTTGTGGTAAAATGTGGAGAGCTAGTCTATGTTTTGTATGATTTTTGCCTAGATACTTCTCAAGCAAGTGAAAGCAAATTGAGTGGATAGTCACAAGGTCAAGATCCTAATAGATTGGGTAATGACAAGAAATTCATGATAAAACAAGGAGGGTCAAAGTTTAAAGGTCCTATAGATGTTGATCTAGTGTATGGGAAAGTTCCACAAATAATAGCTCATGGTGTTGAGTTCATTAGTCCACAACAATTTGTTGAGGTTTATGACTTGAATAATCATGGTCGATGCCCAAAAAGTTTGAAGGTTCCTAAATATCTAGAAAAGTCCAAGGTGGAAACACTTTTTGGTGCACCTACCAAGGAAAATGGGTACAAATACATGGAGTGTAATGATCTTGAACTTATAGCTTTCATAGAAAACCTTTAGGTGAATATACATAAAAAGACATGGTTGTCAACATTTCAGCTGACGGGTGAAAACATGGTAAAATATGCAATTAAATGTCCTTCATGAATTATATTGAAGTAAAAAATGAGAATTTTTTTGACAAAAAGACAAGAAAGTCAATTCAAATTCTATTTAAATTTCATTTTGAAACCATGGTACTTTCCATTTTAGGGGTATATTAAATTGAATACAAAAATTGAAAAACTTTGAAATAATAAAAGTAGGAAACAAGTACTTTTGAATTTGACTAGTCTTGATATGGTGTTCAAAAGCACTTTTTCATTAAGAAAATTTAATGAAATAGATTTGTGTGAAGTTATAACATAAGGATCATTGTATATTAAAAAAAAATTTTAAAAAATTATTTTTTCTTTGGTAGAATATACTTGACACATATTTGAAACTTACAATAATTTAAAAATAATAATAATAATAATAGTGAAGAAGTATGTTTTTTTTTTTAATCATTTAAATAAATAAATTGAATGTATAACAATTTTGTGATAGGTTTTGGTCCTACTTTTTGTTAATTTAACAAGTAGACGATCAAGGACATTGCTTTCACCTTGATTCCACTTGCCATGGCCATGTGATTAGTTTATAAGAGAAGAGGGAATCTCATGAG
>Ga0209208_10007093_pt1 | contig 15314 bp, 13 predicted proteins | sample S1TSphfallax_3_FD_187694 | JGI IMG/M metagenome (GOLD analysis project Ga0209208, IMG submission 187694) | Host-associated microbial communities from peat moss isolated from Minnesota, USA - S1T2_Fd - Sphagnum fallax MG (SPAdes) (version 2) | ecosystem: Host-associated > Plants > Peat moss >...
TGAAATTTCACAAAGACCCAAAACTAAATGTTCTTTTGATTCTGAAAGATATTAAAAGAAACTAGAACCAAAGGTTTAAACTATGATTCTGATTTGTTTATTTTTTGAACCAAAATTGGAGATTTTTTAATTTTTAAAAATTTAGAACCTATAATTGGAGGTTATTAACAAAATCAAAGAACTGCAAAACTCTGCAAACTACTCTATTTTTAAAAAAAATTAAAAACTTAATTTAAGATATCATTTCTTCCAACCTTATCAAGTCTATCTTCAATCTTCAACACAAGTCGTATCAATGGGTGTAATTGCAGGATGTTATATCCTACCCATCATCCCACCCATTGAACTTCACAAGTGCCAATGTGACATCATGTATGGTTTAGCAAAATTGCATAGTTGTTTTGCAAACAAAAACACATTTTCTTGTTCTCTTACATAACAAAAACCTAACCCTATATATATATGTTTTGATGCAAGGAGCAATTTTTTTGAATTCCAACCACGATATTGTAGCAAAATCAGTTTTGTTTAGCTCAATTGACATTCAGCCAACCTTGTAATAAAACCATGCCAACACTGCACAAGACTTTGCTTTGACCCCATGAAGTTTGATTGGGGGGGCGGGGAGGTGGGGGTGGAAAGGGGGCATGTTTAGTGTCTCAATGTGCTACCTCTTCAAATCATTGTGAAGAAATCAAAGTCTCATTCATTGGATCTCTTTCTTGTGGACAAAGTCCCCACAAGTGGAAATCCAGATGCACAAAACAGCCTTTTCATGCATGCTAAATTATGCCATGTTGACAACAACAAATCAGTATCATCTCTCACAACAATTGCTTCATATTTTGGAAGCTTCTTAACCATTATTTATACATCTAATATAACATTTTTCAACTGCTATTTCATTGAAGGGTGGTGTTAAGCATCCCATATGCTAACTTTTAAACCATCAATCACACAACAACATAGTTGTTACCTTTGCACAAGGGACACTTAGTGTAAAGTTTGGGATTTACGTACATCAAACAACCATGTTCAGAAAAATATTAGATAATTGTTCAACTTTTTTTTTAATCATTTTATTATTATCTTTTTTTAAAAATATATACATATTAAATGCACCTTATATTAATTATAATTCATTATTTGAATAAAATGTACCCTATTTTAAAATTAATTTACTTACAATTCTTACCTCACAACCAATATAACGCATCTTATATTTTTACTCACGTATTTTCTATTTCTTTTTACTAGTGTCCCCCCTGGACTATGTACCCAGGTTCTCAAATGTTTTTAAAAACTGACCAATAACCACTCACTAAACCACTAGTTCTTTCCCGAAATTCATTGGTGCTTTTAACCTTACTAATGGTTCGCCGACTCTGAAACATTTTTAAAAATCCAAAACCAGCCACTATTAACCAAATCAAATACCCAACCAGCAGTGGTCCATACTCATGTTGTGTGGGTATGTTGTTTTTGACATGTCCCAGGGTAAGGAAATGGTAAAAAAAAATTCAATTTATTTACCCATCACATAAGGGTATATTAAGAAATCAAATATTTGGAATATAACCTACCCTACAATAACCAGCCTACACGGGTACTTAACCCGCATCATAAATTGGGGGTACATATTGATTGGGCAGTATTGGACAAGTAGGTAGGTAGGTAGGTAGGTAGGTATACTGGTACTTAGTTGGCTAGTAGTAGGTCCATGGGTACATTGGCTTCCACATAATGGTATTTCTAACATACGTAATGCTACTTTGTGCCCCTATTTACGTGCAGACGATTCCGTGAGGGAACGGGGAAGCCCAGCGTTTTCTAGCCTGTAAATGTCAGTAATAATCAGCGTTACAGGTCAGGTTAACGAAACGTGACACGAAGTTAGAACCCAACTAGGCTGTAACTGTGGTCAGTCTTTCCTTCTTCGACGCGTCGCAGGTCGGAGGCGCACTCCGGTGCAGTCGCTCGGTTGCCAGCCAGCATCTAACTGCGGTTAGTCGACCTTCTTCGACGCGTTGCAGGCGCGCTCCTTCGCATGCGAGCTTCCATCGGTGCGCGCTCTTTTTGTTGCACGCGGTCCTGTTTTCCTTTATATCTGTCATCGCCAGGCTCCCATTTCCATCAGTGTTGTCAGCACAGTGCTCTTCTCCTTTTCCTTTGCACCACACTGAACTAAACACTTTCCTAATTAGCTCTTTGGCCCGTTGCAGCGTCGCTTTTTTGCTTCCATAAGATTTCTTGCAAGACAGTTCCTGCATTACTATTGTTGGACTTGTCTTATCGTCGATGGTCTACAAGCTGGAGCAAATTTAGCTGCTGTACTTCTTCTTATTCCAATTACAACTCGTTGTTGGTCAATAGTTGGACTACTGGAAATCTTGGTTGCATGTTATATGAGCTTTCGAGTTTCTGGATTGCAAGGCTTTTGTAGCTGGCAGAACAGTTACAAACAACCGAGAGTGTACAATCTAGACTGGGATTAATAATCCAGCTACTGCAACTGCTTGAATTTGGCTTGATCAGACAAGCTTAATTATAAATTTTCAATGACCTTCAACATGAAGAGAATGCAGGCGGCGATGGCGGTCATGCCGCTACTCATCTCCATGTGCGTGTCTGCGACTCAAGGACGGAGTCCGATCGGAAGTCCGAGTACATCACCATCACCAGCTAATGCAGCTCCAACATTCTTTTAGATTAGGAAAAATTATGGGTGTAATTCACTAACACAATCCATTATGGAAACCTAAAAATCAAGGGACCATTGAAAAAACAAAAGCCATTAAAAAAATGAGCTCATAAAGTCTTACTTTTTATTGTTACAGTTCAGTTTAGTGTGCTTCTTGTTTGTGTAAGATATGTCAACTCCTTTGGCTGGGTGGGGATGCTGGGGGTGAGTCATTGATGGGTAGGTACCACGGGTGAATGCATGAATGGATGAATTAATGAATGGGTGGATAAAAAATGGTAGATGAATATATTTTCTTCAAGTCCATTTTTTTGTATTTTAAAAGTTTAAATAACTTATCTTTGAAAAAAATTCAAGATATGTTGAAGGATTATTTTATTTTTTATGTTTATAAAATTTACCTCCAAAGCAACAAATAAATACCTTGAACCAAACCTCAGTTTTTTCATAAAAATGCTAGTGACCCCCTGAGGGATAACGGCCCCAGCCTAAACGTAGTTTTCATTTGGTCCCACATTTTGAGAAATGTTCAGTGCATGCGACTATTGTGAACTTGGTGGGTTCATGTTTTGTAAAACTTCATGAAATATTTCCTACTTTAACTGTTGTTGCTAGATTGAACCAAGTGTTGGGCAGTTAGAAGAAAATGGCACCACATAATCCGAGGTTCTCAGGATGGTTCTTACCACAGTTTTCAAACAATCAAAGAGCTGATTCTGATATTTAACCATAGGTCTCAAATTTAAATCTATACTTTGCATTTGATATCTATGATAATGGTTTTCAACAATGTAAGAACCATTCAAATAACCTTCTCAAAAACTTCCAGTTGTATAACCTAGCGGGTTTTGGACAAAACTGCAACCAGAGTTTTTCAAATTCTGAGAAACATAAATAAATAATCACTTTACATGGAAGTCTTTGAATTCCAGAGGCTTTAAAAAAAAATCAAATAGAACTTGTCATAAAGGGCAGAGCCATTATGCAAATGAGCAGCTTGTGCCAAAGGGGCAACTAAAGCAACTCCCATGAGCCATAATCAAGCCTCCCCAAGGGAGGTTCTGTATCCTAGTAAGTCTTTATAGGGAGGTCCTGGTAGACTGAGCCATTGAATTTTGAATTGTTTTCTTCTGAAAACTGAAAACAATATTTTTTTAATTTAAACTTTCCAAAAATTGTAATCAAGGTTTAGTAACAAAATCAAATGCGCACACAACACTCCAGTTAAAACTAATGTTGGCATGTGTTCCTAGTTAGAGGTGTTAAAGCCTTGGTTAGTTCAAGTTAGATTCCTATGACATAAACCTGAACCAACATCCTTATGGTGGAATCAACAAAAGAACCAAATCATGGAATTAGCCATTCGTTACAATCAAAACCAAAATTGAAACTTTGAAAAAAATATCTTGAACATAAGGATTTTGTTCTTTAAGTAAACAGGGTGAAAGTTTTTGAAAAATTGGCAAGTAGGTTGAAGATTATAGATGATTGATGAATTGTCATTGGTTGTGAAACTAGACCTAAGTATTTTTGCAATTTCAATTTGCTGTAAAGCTCCATATCTATTCAATATACATGTAAATGAAATTGGACCTTGTTTCTGAATTGGGCCTGAAGATTTTGGAATTTGAAAAAATGTGCCACAACCAGAACTATAGGGCTTATAAATTTGAAGAATGAGGCTAAAACTTGTACCTAAAGAACCTAGCAAAACAAAATTTAGTGTCAAAATCCAAACATGAGGCTCTCTTGAACAGGAAGTACTAATGTTAGTTTTTTTTTCCTTTTGACAATACCTCCAATCTCAGTTTTGAAAAAATTGATTGAATCTTCCACTGTAAGTTTGAGCCCAATTCTCCAAATTTCTAATCCCATGCTTCTAGTTTTGACAATTTTTTTTCAAATACAAGAACCTTTGAGCTTGGTTCAAAAAGAGGGTTTGGTTACTCAAATTTGAGAAGTACAAAGTTTTAAACCTCCAAATAACAATTGCAAATTGTGAAGGTATTGAGTTTTATAATAAAATAAAAATCAATCACCAGTAAAATGAATCAACACCCGTGAATGCACCACCATGGATGGATGGTGCATGGACAAAACACTTCTTTTCATTGGGTTCTTATTCGTCAACTAACATCCCCATAGTTGAGGGTTTTAAAAATGTGTCAAGGGTTCTAAAATTGAGGTTCATCCAATTGGATGGCCTCAAAACAAGGGTGATGCATTTGTGATTGTTGTGTGCCTCCAACCTCAATCACTTATTTTTGAAGTTCAACCTACTTGTTGACTTTTCAAAAAACTTCAATGTGTTTGCCTCAAAAACATGAAATTGTTTTTCAGAGTTTATTTTCAAAATTATGGTTTTAAATTTGGTTCTAGCACAAGGCTAGTTCCAGGATCTCTCATCCTTATGTTGATTCCACCAAAAGGGTGTTGAGTCCAGTCTAAGTCACAAAAACTTAAACCCCATGAGTTTAATAATCCAAACCAAGGAACTCGCCAACACTAGCTAGTACTTGGTATACAAGATAGCTAATTTATATGTTGGGAGGGTCTCGTGTGGAGATGGCCTTTCAACATGCCCAAGTGTTTGAGGTTGTTTGGAGGAAGTTGCCAGAAAGTTTTCCTTGAAATAAAGTATTATTTTTGAGACTTGCATACATTATTTGTATGCTGCTAAATATTTTATTTGTTCTCAAAGATTTCATAGAAAATACTCAGTACTCCATATTTGATAACCCTGGTCACCAATGTGTGTACATATATCAAATGACATATGAATGTTGAAATGTGATGATCCCTAGTTTCATCACCAATCAACCTCTCTGTACGAGGGGTTCTTCATAAGACTGTAAAATCTTGGATGCAGACTTCTTGAGCAATTTTTTCCTGCATTTTGTTGGCAAATGGTGAAAATAAATGTTCTCGTGTGAAAAGAAATCCACAATACTCAGTCCAATTAAGAATGGAAAAATCAGACCATGGGAAAAACCAGACTGCTTGAATCAATCGGTGAAAAGGACCAGTTACAATATTTGGTGAATATCAAATACATTTTGAAAGTATTTTGATTTCCAACTACCCAAGTGTAAAGTTTTTGCACAGTGAGTATAAAACTGTAGAAGCAATAGGATAGTGCAAGTTGCAGATCCTCCAAATATCTGCAGGGTGGTCAAGTTTTCTCTTGTGTCAAACCAGTCATATCTAGGGAGAAAATTCATCTACGAAGTTGACAAGATAACACAATAAAACCTATCTAGGTAATAAACATGATGGTGTCTGTGTGTTTGAGTTGTTTGAAATTTGAACCTACCAACCATCCTTACCTTTCAGCATTGCATTGCATTGCATTACCTCTTTGTCTCTCCTCTCTTGCATGCTGCTCTGTATCTGGCTTGTCCTTTCCCATGACTTCTTTCTGTTGCATTTTCTCACTCTTCATGTTTTGTACATGGCATACTAGTCTTTGTTTGCTCTACTGTTCTTCTTTTTTTTCTCTCAGTTTGGTTAAGGGTTTTCTTTTGTCTAGTAGTTTTTCTTGGGCCTCTAGAGGACTTAATTTATGTCAACAAAGGCAAGGAGACATAGGGGGACACAATGATGCATCATGTGTGAATTTTGGTGGGAGCTTGCAATGCAGTACTAAGGAGGATGTGATATTCCAGAGTATTTTGTTTTTACCAGGTCAAGGCACACCCACACAGCAAGTCTGGGACAGAGGATGACTTGCTTATCGAATTAAAATCTGAATTAAAATCAGCAGTTGGCTGGCTCATGTGATGATAATATAATTAACCATTAATATATTATTATCACATTAATTTAAAATTGAACATGGTTTCGTGTGTTAAAAACCAAAGTTTATAAATGTATATTTAACATCTTTCATGCCCAGATGATGAAATATGTTGATGACACCCAAAAGTCATGCATCCATTAATTAGGAATTACTCAACAATCATATTACTATCTATTAGCACAAGAATGAAAAATTTCTAGTGGAGTAGGTCAAAACTGGCCGACCCTACCAATTGGCTGTTGGCCCTCAAGTTGCCTCAGGGAGACTCCAACAAACATTGAAATGTTTGCTTGATCCTCTTGTGAACCAAATTGTTATCAATATTCTTTGTGACTTAGGAATAGTGCTGCAAATCATGTGGAAACCTTGTTTGGTTAGAGTTATGGGTACAAAATTGTCAACTAGTAGGAATAGTGTTGCACATCATGTGGGAACCTTGTTTGGTAAGAGCATGGATAGTGTTGCAAATCATGTGAGAAGCTTGTTTGGTTAGAGCATGGGTACAAAACTGTCAACTAGTAGGACTCGTGTTGCAAATCATGTGGAAACCTTGTTTTGGTAACAGCATGGGTACAAAGTTGTCAACTAGTTAGAAACAGATTAGTCCCATTTGAGTCTTTGATGCAAGTTTGTTAGCAACAACAATATTTTCCCCTCCTTTGCACAATATTTGTTCTTGAATTCAACAATCTTGGTGCACAAACATCAATCTTGAATAGAATCCTCTGGGCATTCTTTTTGGTTCTTATCGTAACAAACTCAGGGAATTTTGCATAGTGCAAATTGGGGACATCCTACATATATAGCACAATTTCCAACTTTAACATGGACCAGGAGATTAAATCAGTATTAAGGCCCTACCTTGATTTTCACACTAGTTTTTAACCCTCGGAACTTTGTTATGTAGGGGAAGGTACTTCTGTCAATGGCTTCCTCCCCCTTACCAACATTGCCTTCCCCTACACACAATTTCTATCAATAGTAATGTAATTGAGATAAAAACATATAGTAAGAGAAAATCAGAATGTAAAGAGTTCATTTGCAAAGCTTGAAAAAGAGAAAGACTCATTTGCTTGGTTGAATAAATAAATATGGTTTGGTTGAAGACTTTGTGTACAAACTTGTGTGAAGATCTACGGCTGTTGAATTGAAAGAAAAATAGTAATGTGACCATCAATTAGTACAGGGATTACGTAGATATGTGTGTGTGCATGTGATTTATTTTAATCTCACGACATACTATTTGGAGATGACTAATTTAGTGGACCAATATTCAAGAGGTTAAAAGCAAAACAATTTCAATCTCCTTGAAAGCAAAAAAACTTCGTTCAAACTTATTGAAACTACAATCTATTGAATATTTATGGATATGCATGGTGGAGAACACACAGATAACAAGTGTTCCTAATTGTCATCAGCGGACTCAGAGAAAATTGACATCAATAACAAACCAATTTTCATCATATATAATATTACGTGCATTTGTGCCCTAATGAGCAGGGTTTAAAAAGAAATAATGAAGATCAAGCCTGTACATATATTAATGGATATTGTTGTCGGAAACCAATAAAGAAAAAGAAGATGCAAAAAATGAAACCCATATGAACTGCCATGATACATTTTTTCAGATTTCTGGCAGGTTATGAAAAGTATGTGTCCATGAACTAGAGGTGGACATTTGAATGTAGTTTAAAATGTAATTAAAGAAGTTCAAACCTTGTTTTTTAATGTGAAGTTCTTAAATTATGTTTCCTAAATAGATGACTCTTTTTAAGGTAATGTTAAGGATGGCTGTAAAGATAGACCAAAAGCTTTAAACAATCCCTTCAGATTGGAACTATAATGGCAACAATCACCCGTCCATTAATCCACTTCATAAATTTAGGTGACTACAATGCATTCTCAACTTATGGAAGAAACTGTCAATCATTTAATACCAGGATGCAACAAGCCTCAAAATTAGCCAAGAAAAGTATATGTGAAGTCCACGACAGCATGCAAAAGCATGCAGACAAGAAAAAGATCCAAAGAAACTTTGATGTTCTACTTACAAACTCTTAAACCAGCTAAACTCACCTCTTGTCAATGATGGTTAAATTGGTGGCTCAATAAAACGTGATGCAAAAGCAAAATGAACAAGTTGTCCCCAAGAAGTGAATTACATATGCATACCTGAAATTTGTGGCCCCAAAGATCCTTTGCCTTCCAATGGCTTCCCCCGCTAGTGTGGCCCAATAAATGGGACACCAACAAGCAGTGAAAAAGGAATCAGCTCAATAATCGAGGGTATTTCAACTGTACAATGCAATAACAGTTTCATAACACTGCTGTTGCCTTTAAAGAGCTTTGTGACATGACCAAAACTGGACTGACCTTTGCATAAGTATGGACAAGAGAATGCTATCTATACATAGAAGAACTCAAATGTGGAAAGTGCTTGTGCAAAAAAGCTTTAAGATGTGACGATTCTTAGGGCTATCAAGATAAAGGTTTCAAGTGAACTGATGAACATTCGCCTTCAGACTACCTGTAGGTCTTCTTGAGTATTGAGTTGATCCGTTTGAAGGACAGTCCTGCAGTCACGTGGCTTCCTCTGCATTTGACCATCAGTGAGCACATGCTGAACAGCTCTTCCTGTGTGCTTACATAACTGACCAACCAAACAGTGATGTAGTTCAATCTTCACTCTCCTCCAGCTTTGCTCTTTTTGCTGCTGCATGCTTGCAAATAAAAATAGCACACCAAAGAGCTGCCTTCAACCACCCAACAAGAGCTTTCCCAGTCACACGGGTCCTCCCTGCACTGATAGTGATGCCAGCAGCTGCAGAAGTAGGGTACAGCATAGATTGGAAATTCTCCTCTCCTGAAAGAGCAGCACATCCACTCTGACTTATATCTCCAGCAGGTCCATTCAACATGCACAGCAGCTGCTGAGGTTGTGTGCAGGTCTTCATTCTCAAGAAACTCCATGCCTCCAGAACAGAACTCCTCTTGACTGAGTATGTCTTCAGTCAGAGCTCCTTGACCAAGCACTCGGTCCTCACTCTCTGGAGGATTACGTTGCCACTCAGCTGGGCTCAAGTCTGTTAAGGCATTTGGAGGAGGTCCCAGGGCTAATCTTGTCAAGTCAGTGTTACCTGGCTGCATTGGGGCTTGAGAGGAGCTCCAGATTAACGTCATGGCCTGCCTACCTCCCTGTTTACTATTCATTTCTGCAATTGAAATCCTCACAATGTGATGGAGATGATTATCAGGCAACTATCCGGTTGGAATTGGAAAAGACCAAGCAACTGCTGATCTCATCTCTGGACTGCAAGCCAGAGGAGCAAATGCTGGTCCACCACCTGCACCAGGATGTCCCATATGTACTCAATCAGTTAATGTACAGTCCAAAGCATCAGTTGTCAAAGTCCTGGTAGATGGACTATATACAACTTGTTAATAAGCCAAAAATGCAAATCCAATTCCATGCAAGCTTTGAGACACGGTTGAAAGGTCACCACAAACAATGACTAACTTGCTACATACAAAAAAGACCTAGAAGAAGAAGGGCATCACACGAAGTAAAACTTTGAACAAGTGGTCATAACCTTTTTGACTATCACCTTCATCATGAATAACAGTGACAAGCTGCCATTACTCCACAATGAATTCATTGACTTCTCATGGTGAGTGTAGATAAGTAACAATAATCAGCCCAAAATTCTGAGCAAATTGATTTTGAGGACAGTGCTTGTGACAACTTGTTTACAGAACTAAAGCCACAGGAAATAAATATCTGCATAAGTAATGAGAATTTCTCAAAATGTACAATTTAAGTCAACCTGAAAAGGAGTGAGAGATGACCTCACAACAAGGTTATGATTAATTCAGATCTGAATTCATAACAACTACCAATCAGGAGTAGCATGAGAAAGAGGAAACCGAACCCCAAAGAAACAAAAAAATAAGACCAAGCAAAATACTGAGGAGTGATTTCAATGACAGTGACAGTGATGTACATGTTCAGATATGTTCAGCACCAACATGCATCATATTGACCACCTCCTATAACATCCCCACTGACTTGATCAGTCACCAAGTGGAGGATTATGTCAAACATTAACCAATGTACTGAGTTTCTGTCACAGGACCAGCAGTAATGGGTCAGCCATGTGATGGCTAACCCAGAAAAACCTGAAGGAAATGAGAACACCAAAAAACCCAAGAAGCCAGAGAAACACAAAAAGAAAGGAGGAAGAAAAGACACATACAAGAACTTTGAGAGCATGAACTGGAAAACTCTCTACCAGCAACATGACAAGATGTGTGCAATCATAAACTTACTATGTACATACCACCACACTGAACATGATATGTCAAGGAATGAAGTAAACAAAGCCTCCAACACTCAAAAGTCCCTGAATCTAAGCAATGTGTATTTTGACCATAAATTGACTTCTTCAACAGGTACCCAGACTGACATGAGAATTCTTTTTATCAGAGTTCAACTACTGAACCAAAACACCTTGTCTTCAGTGTGGATTGTATTCTCTTTCTCTTAACTAACTTCGCCCTGTTCCCAGAACCTGAAACTTTATTTTTACAATAGCAACAACCACGCCTGAAAACTGGGTTATGCATAATAAATGTTGTACATAAGCCCAATCCTCTCTTATTTTTGCAAATATAAAGTTATCACATGTTGCAAAAGTCAACTTCCCCAGAAATGAATTGCATAGTACTTGCCATTCTTCCCCAACATATCACAAAGACAGAAGAAGGTTTGATTGGAAAGATTCAACCCTGCCCCATGGCTCACAGCTGAACTACAGACTTATATCAAACTAATATTGCCCAATGCATGTTCAGAGCAACCAATTCCCTATTTGCAGTACTTCGAAGATAGAAATATAAGAAAAGGTTGGGATGGAGATGTAAACCTGAAATCAAGGCAAACATTGTAATCAGGGGCCGACGTTGAGCTTTAGAGGGTACCAACCCGATCCAGTAGCACCAGAGGATGAAGTGGAAGAACGCTGCTGCTGCATAGGAGCTGACTGAGAAGAAGGAAGGGCTGTTTGCTGTTGGGTGACATTGTTAGGACCTTGAGGATATGGGTTGCGTACACCCGCCCCATTGTTTGGTTCTTCTGTGTAAGAATCAATTCCCTTGACCGGATAGGTTTCTACCCCAATCAGTGCTTCTCCATCATAGTCAACAACATTTTCCCAATTTTCGTAAGCAACTTTCACTAGCTTGTCCACATAGACCTGGAATGCAAACACCAGATGCATCAACCTCCAGAGTGAAAACAGCTCACATGGCTGCCATAAAATGCAGAATGGTTCAAGGTAGACAAGGAATTTATAGGGGTCATAGGTGAATGAGAATAAACCATACCTTTTCATTATCAGAGAGAGAGTCAACAGACATATAAGAACCATCAGCGATGAGCCCCATTAACTGGAAGATGTTGTTGAAGATGACCCCAATGTTTTGCTTATCATCTGCATAGTACACATACAGCTTCCCGCTCAGCACACAGGTCTTTGCATGCTCCACAGTACCCTCCCACATTTTATTTGACATGCCATTCCCCAGAATCTGCACACAACATGGGCCATTCACTTCTTTAGAATTGGAAAACATCATTGTCAGCAATGCATAGAAATAACTCTCGTGAGAATTGAGAAATCTCCATACTCAAGATTAAGAAAGTCACAAGGGTAAAACTTTTCATTGAAGTCAAAGAAGACTTCTAGATAAGGACTTACAGAACCAGAACGAAGGAATAACACAGAAGGGATGAACTAGAATGAATAAACGAAAACAAGCAGTATGAACAAAAGTGACAGTCTCTCGCTTATTCAAGGTCACAGCAACATATAGAAAATGTAAGTACAAACAAACCAGACTGAAAGATACCATAAAGGACATTATAAAGAACCTTAGTGGCTACTGTATTTTGTGCAGTTGGTTGACTGTGAATCATCCAAACCAGCACAACAAACAGGATTGTGAAACACTGCAAGGAGAAGGGTGGTTGAGATTACATTCCGCAGCCTTTGAGGATCCATGACAACAAGCCGCAAGAAGTCTTCCACTGTTTGAATGCCAGCCTGGTTAAGCCGCTTATGAAAGGCACCATCCTTACCAATTTTGTCCAAGCGCCAGACTTCATCAGTCAAGGCTGGAGGATAATGCTTCTTATACACTGCACATAAAACAACAGAAACAATGATTAATCTGATTCAAAGGTGTGCTCAGAGGAAGAAATCCAAGCCATTCCCTAATTCTGCACCCACTATTACTGCTGGATTGCATCACATACTTCTACCAAGCACTGCACCAATTCCCAAAATTGGCACTTTCAGGATGGTATACTGGTGTTAACCACATAACCAACTCTTGACTTATCCTCAGGGAGAGCATGAGATTCCATAAACAGGAAGTCCACTAAAAAAAGCAAGTTCTGAAATATTGGGAGCCACCCCACCCCCCTCAACCAGCAGGATGCACACAGATTATCTGATTCTTTTGTCCAGAGACTATGCAGCACCAATGCAAGGAACACATAGCAGAAAGATCCTGCTAATGACTTCTGAATATGCTTTACACAAAGGTGTAGTCCTGACGGGAACATGGATAATACAAGCAACTAAAGACATCCATTATTAGGGCATCAGCAAAATAAAAAACAAAGCAGTACATCTATAGAGATGGCCCTCATATGAAGTACATAAGAGCACAGAATCAGACTCCACAACCCTGAAACAAAAAGAGCCCAATCAACATACATTCTCCACGATGATCTTTCACAGTGAATGCCTCAGTCTTAGCTTCTCGAATCCGAAGCCCTTCACAAAAGCCAGAGGAAATTTTCACTCCCAAACGAAACTTGCGACTCCGGATCCAACTAGAATTGTCTGTGAATGACAAGTCTCCAAGTGACCCAACACCATCTTTCAAAACAACAGTCAAATCTCCAGTGAGCAGAGGTCTTTTCCCATCACGTTCCCTAACCTCTACATTTTCAAATTCCTCCTGAGACCAGTTCTCATCATCATCAGCTGCAAAATCTCCTTCCAGCACCACAACATCCAGCTTGGCCGCTGCTTCTGGACCCCCAGTCACAACACGGCCAGTGTCTGCATCTACTAAGACCACATGAATGGAAGACGCTTGTTCTCCTTCTATTTTGCTTCCAGTAAAAAGAGGGAGTGCTAATTTGTTCCTAAATTGCAAGCGCAGGTTTCGCTGGTCAGGACCCTGTATCCTTTTTGGGGAGGACCTGCATGGAAAAGTTCCACTTGGAGATCAGTATACAGTAAACATTGGATACAGATATTTTGCGAAGTGTGCTGCTCTGCAAGGCATGAAACTTGAGAAACAAATCCATCAATGACACTTCCCAGTTTAAAGATGAAAGTTCCATTCAAAATTCACAAAACAGAATGATAACAATGTTGCAAAGAAAACAAGCACAAGGTCACAAGCAACTCGAGGAGACTTTCTCAAGCATGCAGGGATTACAAAGAAACTGAATTGCTACTTACCGAACTCCCACTTTTGGTGGAGTAAACTTTGCCAGTGCACGTTCAACCTCCTCTCCCACCTGCAGAGATTCCAAGACTGATCAACTTTGAAAAGATGCTTCTAAATTGAAATCCAACCAGAAGACACAAAATGTTAGATGCGATTCCAGCTTCTTGCTGCTTGAGATTAACACACTTCCCAGTCCTGATAAGAACTATAATCTTCGTGGATCCCTTGAATTGTGGAAAGGGCTTTTCAGCTACAGGCATCAAATTCAATGTTCACCCAAAGAATGAAATGAACTTACCACTCTGCGGAGAAGAGGCTCCAAAGTAGAGCACAATTTCTGTAAACTGTCCATTTTCACAGCTTCCACAATCACACTGCCAACACATGATCACACAGTGCACAATTCTTCAAAACCCTGGTCAAGGCATATGCCTTTCATGAAGTGGAAATCACATCAGGAGCCTGCAGACTTAATGAAGGATGTTCATTTGTGACTGAATTCCGTATCCTGACGTTACCTGGCGAGTCCTGGCCGCTGTCTCTTTTCCTCAGGCATGCCATCTTGCGTAGAATCTTCCAGCGGCCGCTTCTCCCTCGCCATCCCTCCCTCTCCAGTCGAGCTTTGAGAAGAGAAAGCCAGATTGTCGACGTTCCGAGCTAGAATAATTTGCCTAGAACAACTGGCTGGTGCTGCAGCCAGCCTCAAGCAAGGAAAAAATTACGAGATAATTCACAACTAGAGTACACTACCCGTCTAGTAGCAATCCGTTCAGAAATATCCCGGAAGGAAGGAGCTAGACGACGTTCCGAGTAGGTGTATTTGTCAAACAAAACAAGAAGACCTGCAGAAAGCGCGACCTCCAAATCTTCAAACCCTAGCCCAGCAGAATTTCAACACCTTAGACACAATATGTATGCACAACAACACTTCTTCTTCTTCTTCTCACAAGACTCCACAACAGCCTGCTAGAAACAAGAACCTGCTGCAAAGACCAGTGTCAAACGTCGACAGACCATGCAAAGCCATCATGTTGTCAGAATCCGACCTCGGAAAAACAAAACAAAAAAAACCGAAATATCTGCAAAATCCAAATCAAATGGACACAAAAACAAGCGTAGCTGAAAACAAAGGCTTTCACTTTAGAAGCGGAAAACACCCCCAAAAAAAAAAACAAATGAAAAGACAAAAAGAAAAGGAGAGAAAACGAAATTCCGTGACACAAAGACGAAATGGAACAAAAAAACCAAAAAAAAGCTTCACAGCGAAGTGAATCACAACTGCCACAA
>Ga0209208_10007094_pt1 | contig 15312 bp, 5 predicted proteins | sample S1TSphfallax_3_FD_187694 | JGI IMG/M metagenome (GOLD analysis project Ga0209208, IMG submission 187694) | Host-associated microbial communities from peat moss isolated from Minnesota, USA - S1T2_Fd - Sphagnum fallax MG (SPAdes) (version 2) | ecosystem: Host-associated > Plants > Peat moss >...
ACTGTCACATGGGTATCATGAATTCTCCAACTAGGGTTCCACCCATTGGAGTGCTAGTTATCACAGAACGCCACAGGTTGTGGTCTCACAATATTTAGCTAAAATCTCTCTTGGGACTAGATGTGCAACCACACTTAAAGGTTTTGATCCACAATCTTGCTCAAGCTTGAATCATGCAGATCATTACACTATTGAGAAACAGTCTGCAAAGATTCCAACAGGAAACACAGAATATGAAAATTTTGCTGGCATGAGTTAAATAGAGATTGTGTAAAATCACTCACCTGCAAAGAAGTCTGCAAGGTCACTGAGATTTAGACACCCCATTCAAATTTGCTGTATACCCATCTCAGATTTCCTTGTAGCTTCCTTGAATGATGCATACAACAGATGGAGAATCCTGTGGATTGGACACCTGCCAAACAGCTTCTTCAGCAAACATAATGATACTGGCCCTCTGTGATGATGCTCTGGCATCTTTGACACAGTCAACATCATCATCATCCTCCTACTCCTCCTCCCCCTCCAGCATGCCCATACCTCAAGTAAAGTTCCAGCCATTGACAAGCTTAAGAATCTCATTGATTTGCATACTTCTCTGAAAGACCCAGCCCCCAAGAACACCACCTTAAGGAAACCCAAGAAAACTCCTCCACTCTTGTCAGAAACACATCTTATTACATGTGCCTAAAAAGCTTTGTTACTAAAGGTAGCAGTGATACAAACAGGCAGACATTTTGGGAACTGACCATAGTTTTGTGCTAAACTTTGCTGTTGCGATTCCTTCAACTCTCCCACGCTTTCAAGTATACCCTGCTGCCAGACCTTAGGGTGAGTAGGTGTAGGGTAAAAACTCTAGGGGTGGGACCATTTCCAAAATAAGGGCCCTAAGAGTTGGTTGTGCCAGAGTGAACCAGCATCAGTGTTTTTTTTTCTGGCGAATTCTGGCCAGATTTCTACTTTAGAAAAATGGCAGCTCCTGGTACAAAGGAAAAAACGGGTGTCAAATGATGAAAGTTCGCCAGAAAGCATCTGGCGATGGATGGGATGGGCCAGAAAGCTCTCTGATGGCACCAATTGGCCTGTCCAAACCCTAAACTTTCTAGGGTGTTGTCAAGTAGCGATGAAGCTGGCCGTTGGTCTCGCCTAGAAGCAACATCTTCACCCATTGATTTCGCCTGTTTACGAGAATGTCTTTCTCCTCGTCATCGAATTTTTTTGCACAATAGTTGCAGGAGGTCACCAGCAAGAGCTTTCACGTCTTTCTTCTTCTCGCCAAGTCCTACCCTTCAGCGATGCCATGTCGCCAAAGAGTTGTGGAGCTTCGTTTGTATTCGCCAACCATAGGCGTTTCATTATAGTTGATATGTGCATTGTGCATCAAGGATGCAACATGCAATTTAACAACCAATTTGTTGCTTGTGTTGGAGTCTCGAGTTAGCATTGAAGTTTCTCTCAAGCTCACATCAGTGAGGACAATATACTTCTTGTGTGAAACCTGATGTGTTTTTTTTGTTGTGGAATTGAAGGTTCAAGGCACTTTTGTGCTTCATTGTAATGTGCAAGACAGAGGTTTGTTGTAACTTGTGATGCTCATTGTCACATTGTGTACTATGTAGTGTGCATTATGCATAGTTATTGTTTGCAACTTGCTAGTCAGTGGTTCCAATCAAGCTGCAATTTTGCTACAATATTGTTGCTACTTGATGGGAATTTGATAGCACTTTTGTGCTTCATTATGATGTGTAGGATAAAGGTACATTGTGAGGCTCATTGTGTAATGTGCATCATGCAAAGTCAGTGGTTGCTAGTCAATGGCTTGAAACTTCAAGTCAATTTGGTGAAATGTTGTTGCTATTACTCAATGGGATGCATTATAGATGATTTCAAGCAAGTTTTATTTTTGACAATTTTACCTTCAAACTTCATCAATGTTTTTTTAGTTGAATCATTCATGATTAAAAATCTAATTATATAGCGAATGGGATTGGGATGTGCCAATTACGCCAAAGTTATTTTCTAAAATTATTTTGAAAAGTTAGTACCATAGACCTCCTAGTAATTAATAGTTATTAGTGGTCAATTTATTGTCCCTATCAAAGGGGTTAAGCTAGTGGGATTAAATAGTTTATGTTAGTGAGTGATTTGGGGGGTAATCCATCCAATCATCTAGAAGATCTAGAAGATTTTTGGGAAGGGATTAGAATAAGGGCCATGTTTTCTAAAGGTCAATGTGGGCCTTGTGTGGTTTTGTGGAAGAAGGATTAGAAGAAGTGTTGGGGGACTTCTAAAAGAAATTAGAGATTCTTGGGAGTTAAAGAAAAAGATGGAGGATTCATGGAGAATGAAGGAATGTGTTGTATTGTGTGTGTGATTTTAATGGAAAGATGGTTGAAGGACTTGATGTTTTTGGTTATATCTCTATTCTATTAGAAAATGTGGTAGGTAAAGTAATTTGAAATTACATAAGTAGATTGTTGCTTTAAAATGCTACTGTTGCATTTCTTTTAGAATAGAATATAATGAGGCATACCACTTGGTATGCCTATGGAGAAAGAACATACTACCTACCACATGAAGGTAGCAATTAGTAATTAATGGTAGATAGTAGGAGGATCCCCGCAAATAGCCGCCCATAGGTTGAAATGTACTATTGCAAACAACAAATTAAAGCATTATAGGACCTACAAGCATGTATGAGAAGGCACAATAGTTGTAATAGCTCTACAAACCCCAATAGGGCAATATCTAGAATCGTAGAAAGTACAACAAACCATAGGAGAATAACCATTCTTAGATATTGTTCTTTTTCCATATTGTCCTTCTCTACCTTCCTTTTCTACCTCCTTGGGATTTGGCTATTTACAAGATGATAGATATGTTCATGGACAACAGACCCTTACATTTTTGTTTTGTTTTTTGTACGATTTCTTACTTATTATGTGAGTAGTTGTAATAAAGTAAGGTAGCAAAAGGTACTTTCTTCACATGAAGATGAAGATATTGTTATGTTTTTGAAAAAGTCTTCCACCCCCCTAAAGAAGGTTTGCCTATTGCCTAATCTAAACGAGGAATCAAGAAAAAAAATTATGATGCAACCAAGAAATTTCAAGATTCTAGGGTTGCTAAGCTTCCTTGGGTAGAATTGTGTGTAAGATCAAATGGCAATTTGCATACTATCAAATGCAAAATTTGTAGTGAGGTGGAAGGGAAGGATAAGTTGTTATTTCCTAAGTAAGATTATCTTTGTAAGCATGCAGGTCATAAAAAGGCTAAAAAAAACATTGGGACTAATGTGAATAAAGGGGATTGGTATTATTCAAAGGACTCTAAACATGCCAAGAATCATAAATTGTTTATTTTTCACGATCATGAATTTGTTGTTACCCAAGTTATAAATGGTGAAGTTGGAGAAAAGGTTTAGAAAATTGTGTAATTTACTATTATCTTACACTTGTTGTAGCAAGGACGTCTTGTGTTAGAATATGAGGCAATGAGGCCTTTGTTTTGGTTCATGCAAGTGCCAAAAAACATTGGAGTGATAATTCCAGCTGGACAATGGCAGAATTCATGCATTAAGAGGTTATAAGGGCAACTAGGGTAGCAATGGGGATAGTTTGTTATGTGGCTTTTAGCTCTGATAAAGATTCTACAGTTGATAACCAAATCGATAACCAATCTTAATTGTTTATCCATTATTACATAATGTAGAATTGGGTAAGGATTCCAATTTTCATTTCTTTGGACAGAATGATTGAAAGGTTAAAGAATGATAACTTGACCAAGGTCATTATGGAGACGTTGACAATTGGTGGGGGTTTGTCAAAAGATCAGATTGCCCAAAAGCTCATATGCTTTGGGGTAGATGGTGTTAATGTTTTTCAAGTCACAAAAAATGGTGTTACAAAATAAATTCATGACACCTATCCTTTTCATTCTATTTTATGGCCCACCACACTAATTTAGTTGTCCAAACATTATTGGGAATAACTTTGGTGGTGTAGATTGAGAGTTTGCTACAATGTTTATAGTTTTATTTTACCCATTCACCTAAGAAGCATTTGGAGTTCACTAATATTGCGGAACTCATGGCAATAATGGGGAAAAAAATTATTTAGAATGTGAGGACAAGGTGGATTTCAATGTTGAACCTTGCCAAGAAAACTATGGTAGAATACAAAATTTTGTTTGTGAAGATGGCCTTGGACAACACTACAAACTAGCAAGTTATGTTGAATTGAAAGCACCTTTGTAACCTCCATACTTTGCTTAAACTTGCTTGTATTTTTCCCTTGCTGGAATGTGTGCATGTTCTGATCAAATTTACACAATCTAGATATGTGTTTGTGTGATTTGGTGGCAACCATCAAGGTTTGTCAAGGTTATATTCATAGCATGTACTACGATTAAACTTCTAAGTTCATTGTTGATAGCTTTTGGAGATTCAAATCATTATTGGAATTGAAGCATGAGAATATTCACATGTGTTGGATAGTTGATGCAATGGCTAGCAAGTTTCGACAATTCATCGGGATTTGGAGACCATGGTGCCTTCTATGGTAATAGAGGATGTCTTTGTTGTTGTTGAATCATTGGTGAACAACCAATGCAAAGGTAAACCCTACAACTTTCCATCTTTCAAGCCTTTGCCCCCATTTTTTTTTCCAATTATTTGATTCATTTTTTTCTCCTTCATGTAGGTAGTAAGTGCATGGTTTTGTCTATTTTGATAGGAGTTGGAGAAGCTTTGGTTTGAGAGCTTGAAATTAGGTTTCAAACTCATGGTGTCATGGATGCTATTGGGTTTGTGTACCCCCAATACTAAATGCAACCAAACTATATGCAACATTTGTCAAACACCTTCAAGTTATTAAATTAGTTTTTTGCTTAAACAAAACCGACAAGGTGGATGACCAAGATATGATGGTGGGTGAATTACTCAATGGTAGTGACCTTGATTACCAAAAAGGCATGTTTAAATTCACAATGAAATCAAATGCAACAACATGTATGGCACCTCCTTTTGATTTGAATCCTTTAACCAAAATGTGACACCTTGTGACAACTTCTCGAATATTTTCTTATATCTTCTTAAAGTAGTTGAAATTGGCTGAATTGGCCATGGTATGGATAATTGGCAATGTGGAGGATGAAAGATGTTTCTCTACTTTGGTGTTTATGAAATCAAAGATTCAAAATAAGTTATTACCCACTTACCATTTATTACGTGCATGTTTACACAACAATTCTATACTTTGCAAAATTTCCCTTATGTAGACTCTATTGAATACTAGTGAGGAGTTCACCATCAATATTGTTATGATGGCTAAGCAATATGCCTTCTACATTTTTTGGGCTAGTGTCTATAGGGGCAGATATGTATTGCTACAAAATTGAATGGTTATTTTATGAACCACAAAACTTTCTTTCCATGGTGTTAGCATTTTTTGCCCTCTTCTCAAAGTGCAATGCCATGGGTTTATCTTTATGCTTGAAGGTCACTTATGCTAGAATGGCCAGTTCCAAGGGTTCAATTCCCCACAAGTGTTTGAGTTTGCTATAACTTAATATGATGTGTTTTGCAAAAAAGTTGTTTGCACTTTGCAATGTGTGTGCAATATGCACATCATAGTGTTTATTCACATGCAATAAATCCTACTATTTGGGAGAAGTAGTCATTAGATTTAGACAAAAACTTTTCACTCATCGGCCAAAACACTATAAATATAATAACAAAGAAGCCAAAAAAACTTTAATTTGATTTGAAACATAGCTAGATTTTTTTCCTTTAAATATAAAAGAAGTTTGAGAAATTTCACCTTCGCAATAAAGTGGCACCCACTTGGAGACAAATAATTTGGAAGTGGGGCCAAAAAAATCTCCCAACAAATCTAAATGTTAGCCAATTGAGCACCAATGCAATGCAAATGTGGCCCCACATGCTATTTTGCAAAAATGAAAGAAAAACACACTAACTAGCACCCACTTGCATTGGATGCCCCTTAAGACTCGAATGTGGATGAACCTCAACTGAGTTAATATTAGGTTTCACTTTGGTAACCATTCAAATAAGAAGTAGGTTGGATATATAGGTGGATAGGTAAGAAAATAAATGGTTTCAAGTAAAGTCTATGGTGTCTAGTTTCTAGATAGGCAAGGGTTGTTTTTACTAGTGACCTACTAATAACTCACAAGCTAATCACTTGTGGGTTGTTAATAGGTTTTTTCTTGGAGTCTTCTATGTGTCCAATGACATACAAAAAAGGCATACAATCATGGCAACATCAACATACTCATCATGTCAATATCAACCTAGTCCAATTGAGTACATCTATCAAAGATTTCACACAAAAGAAACCTTTTGGGAATTAGATTAATGGCTATATCAAAGTTACAAAGTAAGCCAAAAATAAAACTTCACTCACAACATGTTTTAGGGTATCTAACCACTGCCAAAAGAGTCTTTAGTATTGAAGTACAAAAGTTTTTGAAGTCTGATAAAAAGATTATCCACAAACCCACAAACAATGGATAGTTGATAATCTCTCAAGCACAAAAGGGTTTATACAACACAAAGTTATATATGCTACAAAAGTTCATATGTGCAATGATAGATACATAAAATCCAAGGACAAACTTATGTCCTGAATTAAGTTCTCGTATTTGTGTCCAAAATCTAATGAACTTCGACAATTTATCTATACAATAAAGTACAGTAGCTACAAATTGCTCACAAAGATCCCATGGTGACAATCATTGCATGTAGTTAAACTTGTATTCATCCACTTCATGACCAAAATGGCCACCAAAATCGAGACTTTTGTTTAATGTGTTTTGTTTCGAACCTAACATGGTAAAAAACGTAACAAAGAATTCACAAAAGGGAGAGCAAATTAACTAACAAATTCAACTTCTACTTGAAACAAAAGAAAAGTGCAAAGGATTTTGCACCTTGCATGCAAGGGGACATGAATGATCCCAATGATGATGTACCATCAAGGAGTGTAGCTTATGTGCTACTCATTCTAAGCATTTCTTATGCATTAGATGCAACAATGTAAAAAATTAGATTTTCAAATTATTACTAATGCTACTTGATGATGTACCTGGGTTTGTAATCTTTTGTAAAGTAGCCCTTTTTGGCATCATATTTGATAGTGATTTCTTTGTTATCAATCATCTCATTTATATTCACACCCAATAAAAAAATTTAATGTGTCCATACCCCAAAGGTCTTGTAAATGTCATTGTCATTGATTTTCTCTTCCAGATAGTCATATATTTCAAAATTACTTGCCTGCACATCAATCATTTTTCTAGGTTTCAATTCCTTTTTTTTTGTTTTTGTCCCATTTGAAGTTGTTTCAAATACCACAAGGGTTTGATCGTGCCATTGACCAATTTTGTGGTGAGCTTGTTCATTTTTCATTTTCACTGACAGTTCTCATAATTATGTTATTGAATCAAACTAAATTCAAACTTCTGCAAAACATAACAAATTTTTTTAAAAAAATCATTAGAAAATTGGCCATGTTTTGCAAACATCTTCCAAAAGAGTCACAAAACCTTCAAGCCAACAAATGTTTTGGGCCTAAACCCTAAATTTCAACGCTTGTTTTAGATTGGATTTCTCTTGGTCTAGGATTTAGTTATAGTCTAAGCTCTCCATTTCATCCCTACTAGAACAAGAGATATTATAAACCTACAAAATAAAAACTTCAGAGTTCAATTACTATCAAAGTTGATCAAATGATGAACATGAACTCAAAGAAACAATTGATATTGTGCAGTCGTAAGGCAAATGTAGCCAAGATAATCAGCCCAAGGACTCTCTTCCTACATGATTATTGGTTTAGGGTAACAATATTGTTTGATAATCTTGAAGGAAGCCAAATGGATTCATGAGGCCAAGCTAACAACAACAACTACAACATGAAATCAACAAAATTATCTTGACTAATAAGGATATGGCAGTTTTGGATTACTTGCTCAAGCTAGCTACTATAGAGGCTTGCATGATCTGGGTGCACACAAGACGGAAAAATAGCAAGCCAATATGATGAGTGAGAAAAGTAGCAGAGGTAGAATGACAAGGTAGTAGTATCTATGCTTCAATCCTTCAACTTTCCTTAATTTCTTCTTAGATTTGAATTATTCATATTCACCCTGGAACTAAGAGAAATCGAATTCGTTTCCTATGTTTTTCAACTGCAAAATCTGATCATGCAAATCCTACAACCAATGATGATGGTTTAACAATTTTCGATATACATGCCAAACTCTTTCAGTAAGTAACTACATGGCGTTTGATAAGTCAGTACTCATGAATAGACTAACAAAAAGGAAGAAAAATCACACACACACACACATTCTCTAACCATGGTGATTAGTTTAGTTTTTTTTTTCCTACCTACCTACCTACCTACCTATTAACAAGTCCCCTAACTAAGCATGGTGATTAGCTTGATTGCTTTTTCTTTCCTACCTACCTATCTACCTACTTATCAACAACCCACAAGTTCTTTAACTAACCATGGTGATTAACTTAGTTGTTTATTTCTTTCCTACCTACCTACCTACTTATTAACAACCCACAAGTTCTTTAGCTAACCATGGTGATTAACTCAATTGTTTCTTTATTTCCTACCTACCTACCTACTTATTCACAACCCACAAGTTCCTTAGCTAACCATGTTGATTAGCTTAGTTGTTTTTTCTTTTTTACCTACCTACCTACCTACTTATTCACAACCCACAAATTCCGTAACTAACCATGGTGATTAGCTTAGTTGCTTTTTCTTTTCTACCTACCTACCTATTCACAACCCACAAGTTTCCCTAACTAACTATGGTCATTAGCTCAATTGCTTTTTCTTTCCTACCTATCTATTTATTAACAACCCACAAGTTCCCTAGTGAACCATGGTGATTAACTCAATTGCTTTTCTTTCTTACCTACCTATTATTAACAACTCACAAGTAGGTTAATAGGTAGGTAGTAAAGACAAACTTTACCTATGTATAAACCATCTACTTAACTAGTAGTTACTTATTTTCCTACCTATCTACCTATATATATGAAAGCTATTTCCTACAAAATTGGTTACCAAAGTGAAACCAAATATTAACTTAGTTGAAGAGGTTCATCCACAATTGAATAATAACGAGCATTTGGTGGATGGTGCATCCACATGTGCTAGTTCATTGAAGAAACCAATGGCTTTTGCCAAGGCACATGTAAAAATTAGTGTCGGTTGGTTATTGAATTTTCACATGGTTATCAACTTGGTTTTTAATAACCTTAGACCAATAAATTCTTTTACTTTTAAAATATAACTGGTTAGATTGATAATCGCTTGCTATTGAATTTTCAAAACCTAATATCATGGCTACTTGGATGACCCAAATATCATCAAGGTAGGTTATCAAATTTTTAATACTAACACCCAAATATATATATATAATATTTTATTTTTACAAAAATCCCTATAACCATGATGTTGGTGAGATTCAAGGGAAAGGTGTGCATGTTGCATATTAATCTCCATGTATGTCATTACGTGTGTGGTGAACAAGAAATGGTTCACATTCACTAGTGAACCTTCATGTTGTTGCCCCAAGTGCGATCATCTTCAAGGTTTTCATATACATATTTCCAAAAAACCTTTTCAAGGATCTAAGAAACATGATTTTTCAAAAAAAAATCAATTGGGAAATAATCTTATTGACTCAAGCACAAACTCAAATGTTAAGACTTGGGATATGAAAGGGCAAATACGAAGGCCAATATGATGAAGAGGCATCAATTGGTTTTTTAAAATCAAATTTTTAATTTAAAAATAATTTTAAATTAAATAAAACTTGTTCTATTAGTCCAAAAATTGTGAAATTATCATTGTTCACACTATCTTTTTGAGGCCTTTCCAATGGTTTGAAAAGTGCAACAAATTGTTCCATGATTTGGGAGGGTTAAGGCATGGTTGTACCAACAAACAAAAAAAAAACCCTAATATTTTAATATATTGATTTGATGTATGGAATAAGTGTTATCCACATCCATGTGTTGAACAAGTTATGGATGCAATGGATGTAATAGATAGTTAGGTAGGTAGACGAGGTTAGGTAGGCTAGGTATCTAGGCTAGGCATGGTGCTAGTTAACCCAAACTACCTAGGTAAATTAGAAAAAAAATGATCATAATAATAAAGTGACACAAATTTTTGTTTGTTGAAAATGTGGTGCAATGGTAAAAGACTTGGTCCTTTAATGTGAAGGGATGAAGTCTTCAACCTTGCAACCCATTTGTATGTTGAAGCTAGTCCTAGGTTGTTGGTTATGCTACTTAGCTTAGGTTGCCAAGCTTAGGCTACCTATTTACATTTTAGAAAACTATTAATTATTCACCCCCATCACATTTTTACCCACCTATTCATCCAATTGTACAACTCAATCACAATAGATAATTGCACCTTCAACTAAAAATTTGACATGTGAACATATTGCAATTGCAAAATTAACTCATTTGTCACTAGATGTGATCAACTATGGTTAATATGGTTCACCTTTCATCCACATTTTCATCCAAAATGCAAAATAGTTACAACAAATTGTTATATTTGCAACTATAAATAAACATGTTCCAAAATTAAGTTACACTTTCAATTAGAAGTGTTTATGACTAGGGGACACATAGAACTACAACAATTATAGTCACAAATTTAGTTCATTTGAACAGTAGTCGCACCAATAGTCACAAACATAAGGTTCAAATGGACAAGATTTTTCATAATGAAGTAAAACTTATTCTTAAAATAATTATATTCTAATTTCCTTCCTAAATATCCTAAAAGTAAAACCCAACTAACCACTCCTTTTCAAATTTGTCCAAAAGTTTCGTCCACACACCCGTAGGCCAATAGAGCATGACAAGAAAATGCTTTTATTACCCCAAAATTAAAATCTCAATGCATGAGCAAAACAAGCATGAACATGGTCACATGCAAGCTAGTGCCTCTTACACAATAGTAAGAAAAAAGACGGAAATGACAACTTATTTATAAATTGAAAACTAATAGACAAATAGTAGTACCACAAAAGAATTTAAGCAATTCAAAATTGAGAACATCAAAAATAAGGATTCTTTCCAATGCATAAGAAAAAGGAGAGATGCATATTGAACCAAGAATTTTTTTAAAGGGCTCTTTTGAAATCTAAATAGAATAAAAAACAAGTTTGAATGGGATAGAAAAGTTAGGAAGAAAGGATGGATATTATTCAACTTTTCATTTGGGAATAACAAAGTATGACAATATGTTATGCTTGCCACTTTTTCAAAATGATGTGTCATGGTAGATCTTGAATTCATACATCCATCAAGGAAAATAGGGTTTGGACATGTAAAGTTTTAAGATCTAAATCCTAGAAACATGATGCATGCATCATTATCTATATCACACACTAGTAGATGGTTTAACATGTTTAATTTTCACCCTATTCTTTGCATAATTTCCTTCAAATACACAAGGTACAAAAAACAAGTGGATACAAAAGGGATATAACTGGTTATAGGTTTTGAATGGTGACATAAGGGTTTAAATCTATGGAAATTAAGCATGCCATTCTTTGATTCTCCCTCCCTACCTTTCCAATTGGTAAAGTTATTCCACAACAATCTAAAAAAGTTCACAAATGCAAATATTACAAGCTTGTCAAGAGCCTATAATATCCTTGATAGTTTGGAAGTCAAATAAGGTCTCCAATGAAAATTTAAGGTAACACATTAGTAGAAATTGGCCAAAATGTAACCACTATATTTACGACTACATGTGACTATTAGTTATTTGCAACTACATTCGAACATTTTTGCAACTATTTCTTGTGTTGGTCATATTTATGACTACACTACAATTAGTTTGTGACTATTTGGTGTTCATCCTTCCATGTGAACAACATCTAGTTTAGTTTTCATCCAAGAAGAAAAAATTATGTCCCATTAGTTGCAAATGTGACCAATTTAGTTGCAACCCTATGAATATACAAAGGTGTATTTTGTGAATTTTAATGAATATAATTGGGTGTATTAAATTTTATAAATGTATATTTTCAATGTACATGAACAACCATATTACATGAGTATTCAAATATTATTATTAGCATAAATTGCCTCAATATTATGGTTACACTAATTAGTGTATATTTTGAATATATTAAAATTTTAGGTAAAATATTAATTAAATATATTGTACCCATATAACAAGCGTATCCAAACCATCTTATTCTACTTCTTAAAATTATTACAAATTTTATTATTATTACTTATATTATATATTTATATTAATTACATGAAATTTAAAAATGAATTCCAATATTATCTTCACTATTTTTTTAATATAGTATTATTTTATAACATAATGATGATAATGATGATAATGATGATGATGATATTAAAATGATAGGAAAAACAATCATATAATTACTGAAATAATTACTAAAATTCTAATATATTATTATTAAATTACTAAATTATTTTCAAATGACCAATGTACTTAAAAAAAATTATTTACTAGAAAATAAAAATAAATTATAATAAATAATAATACCTATAACAAATGACTTAATAATATATAATAAAAAATAGCTAACCTACGCTAGCTACAAATTAAATTAAAATCATTATTATTATAAGTAATCAATTATGAAATATTATTGTATTATAATAATTACCAAGAAATATTAATACATAGTTTTATTTTTTTATATTTCAAATTAATAATTAATAATTATTCAATGATTATAATCAATTACTGATATGTAATTTTTATTTCAGTTTTATTATTTTATAATTATTATTGTAATAGTTAGAATGGAAATCTAATGAATTAATATACAAATGCATAAATTATTTCCAAAGCAAAAATATAGTTATTAAAAATATAAAATATTTATTCTAATAGTTCATAAATAGTTATAATGAGTGAAGCAATGATATGAATAATAAAAATAAAATAGTTAACCTTGGCTACCAACTAGCTATCATAATAATTGAATTAATGTTATTGTTACTATCAAATATTTACATTTATGTTTATTATGAACTATAAAAATGAAAATAATAATGAAAATAATTATAATAAAATAGTTAGACTAAAAATGTTTAGTCGCAAATGATTTGGAACATATATTTTGACTTTCATTCTCATCTTGAAAAGTATACAAACAAAGTGTTTTGTCTTTACATTTTCATATTCAAAACATGGACATATGGGATGAACCAATAAAAACAACTTAACCCAAAATAAATATAAATATTTATGTATTTACACCTAACTACCTACTTCCCTAACTTACCTACCTACTTTTCTACTTTTCTACTTACCTAAGTAAATATTTGGCCTAGATAGGTAATTAGGTCCAATCTAGATAGGTTTCTAGCCTAAATGGATAGGTAGGTACCTAGTTCAACCTACATACCGAAATATTGATTTAAATTGAATTTGGACAAATTCAATTAAATATGCCTTGTGGCATATTTTTTATTGCACCACGTGTCACAATCTAAACCATCAAACATAAAAATTAAATGTCTTAGATTATTTCAAAATAATAATAAAATGTTTTAATTATTAAAAGTTGGGACACATGGCAACACATAACTTGTTCCCATTGTTCACTAAAAAAGTTGCATCCTAATTGCAAGTGACAATACGTATATGACAAGTCAAAGGATGAAGGTGTATTTCATTGATGTTTCCTTTCATCCAAAATTCATTGTTGTTTACGACTAATGTCAATGCGACTTTTCCAATGCAACTATTAAAATTTTAGTTGCAAATGTCATTTGCAACTAAAAATTAATCGTAGGGACCAATTGCAAAATGATCATTTTTTACTACTGACAATAAATGCGCCAACTCAAACCCATCATAGGGTGGTACCACTAGGAATCACTACAAATAATGTTTCATGAACTAAAATTGGTCAAATAATTCTCACAAACATTTTCCTTTAAATGTTTTCACACTTATGGATTTCTTATTGTCGTGTTTATCCATTGCATGTCAAATTATATAGCGTTAAGTTTTCATTCAAATAAAAAAAGGTGATAATCATTACGATTTATATTCCTAATTGGCATGGCCTTTTTTGAAATCATGCTTTTAAAGTTTTAGGGGTGCAAATGCAATAAAACAACCCACACCCAACTTTTTGGTGTTTTGATTAAAAGAAGTGGGTTAGCCAATCAAGGCGATGTGGCAAAATTGGATAGGTTCACCATAGATAATATTTTTAAAATCATTTTTTACAAGTTTTCAAAATAATAGTTTGACCCAATAAGATTGTGCAGTTTACTATTCTTTAGAGAAATATGTTTTTTTTCCCATAAATATGTCATTTTCAAATAGTTATAAAGTTTTTTAAGAGTCTTTTACATAGTAAAAGCATTGGTTACTGTTTTAAAAATGTTTTTGGGTATTTTGTACTCATTGAATTCATTTCAAATTTAAACCAAATGTTTCCATAATACATAAAAATCATTTTTGTATAAATGCACCAAGAATATTTAACATTCATTTGATGTAATAATTAAAAATGTGAAAAATTAAATAGTGGTTACAGTTTGAATGGGTGCTTTTATTGTCTTTGAACCCAAGGAAAATTCATTAAACCAATATTTGTCGAACTTCATTTTGTATTTTACTAGATTTCAAGTGGACTTGAACAAATTTACCATGGCAAAAATGACCAACCCTTTAATAAACAAGGATTAATTATTATAGACAAATGAATTCACAAATAGCTAATCAAATTCACTAATAGTTAAATCATTCATAGATGATCAAATTCATTCATATTTAATTCACTAAATTTCCTCCTAGTCAACATATATATGTTATGCTAGGAACCAAAAACCTAAATTAACCTAAACCATCAATTTGGGGTGCTGCAAGTGTGAAAGTTTGAACCCTTTCTGATGCACTCCCAATTCCTTGAAGGACTCAAAAATAAATCCAAGTACAAGACAACGAAAGGGGGAGGAGGCGGGGCAAACTCCCTAGCTCACAACACTTTGAGAGGTAGAGGGGCGTGTTGGAGCTTCGGGATGGAACTAGGAAGAATTGACAAGCTTTACTCACTCACACGGGCCTGCACACAAGCCACACAAAGTGGTTAGTGCATAGTTGGAACACCTTTGGTGCTAGGACGAGCCACGGGCAACACGGACACACAAGACTCACCACGGCCCGGACTTGGGGGAAGCCACCACCTTCCCCCTTATAGTATACTCTGCACCTCTCCACGGGGCCCACATCC
>Ga0209208_10007096_pt1 | contig 15309 bp, 10 predicted proteins | sample S1TSphfallax_3_FD_187694 | JGI IMG/M metagenome (GOLD analysis project Ga0209208, IMG submission 187694) | Host-associated microbial communities from peat moss isolated from Minnesota, USA - S1T2_Fd - Sphagnum fallax MG (SPAdes) (version 2) | ecosystem: Host-associated > Plants > Peat moss >...
TTTATTCTTTTCTCATCATTGTCGACCATTGAGGGTTTATTGCAATGGCAATGATGTAGATAGGTGTAGCCATGTAAGTAGGGTTTGGTAAGTACCTATTTAAAGTCTTGGTAGGTAGGACAGTGGGAAGGGTGGGTAGGTAGGTGGGGATGAGAGTAGCAAATTTTAAATTTATAGGTGAGTAGGTCTGTGGCGGGCAATGGGGGGGTAGTAGGTGGGTGGGTGGGAAAAGTTTCAAAAGCCAAACACAAAAGAACTGGGTGGGGGGCGGGGAGAAAATAAAGTTCCCCAAAAAAAAAACTGAGATCAGGGCTGAGAAAGGGGAAACAAAAAACGTCAACCTGATATGGCACAGGGATAGAAAAGAGAATCCTATCAGTGCACCATCCATCCATGTTGGTGCACTGGTGGGTGCTGGTTTACTCTGGCCCACTCTGGCTCACACTGTGGCCCTGCCATTTCCGTTAACAAGTATCTTAAGGCAAACCAAGAATTATGGAAACTCAAATATTTCACCATGCAAAAATATAATCATCAAAAAATCCTGTAAAAGAAACCAAAATCCTTCAAGATATTATATCTCTATAACTACTATCAAGTTTCAATACAAGCCAAAATGTCATTTTTCAAAAATCTGCATATAAAAATAGACCAATTACCCAGGGGCCGAAATCCTTCAAGCTACTATACTCTATCATGAATCTAAACACAATTTCCTTGCCTGTCAATGAAATTTCATGACTTTGCGGATAACAGCCAGGAAGGAAGGGATGAAGCATCAAATGAGGGGTGCAACTCAGGCCCAACAGGCCATGACTTCACTGATAATTGTTTTGGGAAAATCTTTGTTGTGCTAGTGCTGTATCATGTACATGAACAAGCTGGGATTTGCAGCTGCCTCGCAGTTGTAAGAGATATTTCTAAGAGAGAAGGAATTCATAAGCTGAATCATGGCCGCGTCTTATAATACGGATGCTGTTAATCGTGTCACGGAGGAAGTGTCGAGCTCCATGCATGATGGTGCTGCACCAGCCACGATCGACATCAGTACGTCGCGCTGCTGCATCCGAAGGAGTACTACAGCATGCGAACGGTGCATTTCAGTCTTGCATTCATTCATTTGGGGTTTGCAGGCCTTCAAATATTGGCAAGGGTGGCGTTGGAGGACGGTGTCAGCCAGTGTATGTTCTCCATCTATCGTAACCTCCTTGGTTTCGTCTTGATTGGCCCCTTGGCTTACTACGTGGAAAGGTCTGCAGGCAGCATACATTCTTCTTCCATCGCATGATTATTTTCTCTCACTCTTTCTGGCCGTCATAACATCCGAGGAGCGACTCTTGCTAATTTACCTTTCGCAGTCCAACTTCCAATAGGAAATTTCGTGAGTTGAATTAGTTTGCAGAATACAAGTGGTCTGTTCTGATCAACCCCGATGGATCCAGCAGCTGGTACTAATAAATACTAACGAAGTCGAAAACAGCTTTCCTTGCTGATCAGACTTGGGATTTGGTGTACTCGTGCTGCAGAGGGAAGAGGCCTCAACTGACATTCTCACTGCTATGTAAATTCAATCTGCTAGCACTCACAGGGTGAGCATCTCCGAGCACTCCTTGAGTCTCCAAAATAATTTAAAGGCACTGCAGCTGATCAGGCACTAATTCTAATGTTGTTGAAAGTTCTGTTTTGGAAGTCAAGATTCTGCCAACCTGTGATGGTTTGTAGTTTCCACTGCACATGTATGACGAATTTTGTGGAGCTGGTGACGAGATCTGGAGTGCGGGAAGGGAATTAGAAATGACACTGTGTGGGTGGTGGTGGTGCAGGATCATAGGTTCGCAACAACTGTTTCTGGCAGGATTGTAGTTGACATCCCCCTTGTTCACTGCCGTTGCACAGAACCTGATTCCCATCTTCACATTCCTGCTCGCCGTTTCATTTGGGTAAACTGCTGGACCATACATTCACGTTTGATTCTTTCTCTTTAATTTTTTTTTTTGGTTCATTTGATACATTAGAGATGCCTCTAAACCCTAAAGTAAAGGAAAGACACCATCAGTATACCCTGATGATGATGATGATGATGATCAGTATACCCTGATTTTCGTCATAAAGTAGGGTGAGATTAGAAAAACAGTAAACAAATACATTGCCATTAAAAACCGGGAGAGCAACTCAGTGGTAATCTGAGTTTCATCATCTGGTGTTGCATGTACTATTGCTATAAGTACTCTCAAATCTTGTGCATTAGGAGTATTGACGCTGCATTTCTAGCATTTTATATCCAAATTTAACTCAAAAAAAATTACTTCGCAGATAACAATATTTAAAATTAAAAGAGTTCAGGAATGAAATGAGAGCCCAAAGGCAGGGTTACTTTTGCAAACTTCTCTATTGTTTCAAAAACATGACAAATGTCAAGAAAACATGGATAAAAACTTAAAAGGTTGTTCATCTGAAGGGCTCAGACTTGGGCATTAAATATATAATATCCATTTTAGATTTTCTGTTTGAGATGATTTTTATTTTAAGTATGTATAGCAGAGACTTTTTAATTGTCGTAACAAATGTTATAAAATGCCAAATTTGGGTTCTCTAGTCCTTTTTGTATTAGACAGCCGAGTTTTGTAAGTTCCCTTTCATTAGAAATTTAAAACCGACATATTTCAAAACCATGATCAGATTAATGTGCAGAGGTGTGCATAAAAAGGGTGTCCATTTGACATGTTTAAAGAGACACATGACAATGTCAAGAAAACATGGATTCTATTAACCAGAATTTTATTTTCTTTTGGCAAATTGCCCTGAACAGTAACATGTGCTAATTATACATGTACACTAAAATTGTAATATATACACTGTTCATACATGTTGTACATAGATATTCTTTCAAGGACATATGATTTCTGGACATGGATAATTGAAAACAGGGTTTCAAGTTTCAACATATGAAATAATATGTCATACTCTGAAATTGCAATATATATTATTTGAGATATCTCGTATTTATACTCTTTGGAGAACACAGGATTTCTGGGTCCACGGATGGAATTGGAATGACAATATCTTGCTGCATGCAGGTTGGAGGAAGTGCGGTTTTTCAGAAGAGATGGCATAGCTAAGGTGCTAGGCACCATCATCTGCATTGGTGGAGCAATGACAGTGTCATTATACAAGGGAATGGTAATCATCAAGGCCGACCAGCTACACAATATGAATCTTCTTCAACTGGAAGCTGATCAGTACACTCAACCTTTCAGAAATTTGGCCACCATATATGGTCTCAATGGTCCTCTTGTGGAGTACAAAATCAACAATTTTCATCTTGGTGTCATTTGTCTGCTGTTGAATACCTTCTCTTGGGCAGTGTATCTGACTCTTCAGGTAGTCTACCTCTCATCCTATCTCTCTCAAAATCTTCTAAAACTATTGCCACTTTAAATACTCAATTATTGCATTTGTTTTCTCTCAATCTTCCGAAACCATCACCATAAAATTTACTTAATACCGCATTTGTTTCTTGGGGTGTCAAATTTAGATTCTCATCTCCTCGTCTTGGCCACTATATATGGTGGGTGTGAATAAAGATGTCAATGCTGCGAAAGTTTCCAGCACCAATGACAGTAAATGCCTTCACATATATGTTTGGCTTCATTCAAGTAGGTCTGGTGGGTGCTGTTTGGGAGGGCAACCTCAAATTCCTTGACTTCAACCTTTCTTCATCAGGTCAAGTCATTGCTGTCCTCTATGCAGTAAGTATCGATTCATCTGATTCCCTGAAACTCATAAAAAAACTACTACGTTTGTATTTTGTTCACAGGCAGGTATCACTTCGTATATTTGCTGAAACACTTGAGATAAAAAGGTATTTTGGGTATGCTATAGAATAATGAAATATTATAAAAATTGTTAAAATTGAGAATACTTTACATATAAGTCATAATTAATCATAAGCATCTTATTTACATTTAAGTGAATTGTAATATTTTACTTCCTCATGAGTAAGTTGCACTCCATATTTTTTTCACACCATTCGGAACAAATGAAAGTGACTTGGACCCCATAGTTTTGTTATAATTTAAATGGTTTATGGAGGGAGCGAGGGACGAAGGATCACGAATGGACTCATAACAAAGTTCTGTTCATAATTTCATGTGCAGGGAATCATAGCTTCAGGTATCAATTATGTTCTACAGTCATGGTGTGTTCAGAGGGCCGGTCCCTTTATAGCTTCTGTGTACAACCCATTGCAGATGGTGTTGGCAGCCGCCTTAGCAGTATTGATATTGGGTATTTCCTTGGAACGTTAGTCACCTTCACCTAGCCTCCCATTACAACTCAATCAATTCCAAACTTATTTCAGTTTATTGCACAGCTTTGTACAATCACTTAGATGTGGAATTTTCAGTTCATGAAGCTGTAGGTCCAGGATGCTCATACTTAATACTTCAGACTCAAACAGGATCAACTCTGGACACATGCATTCAGGAAAAGCCTAGAAACAAATGTCATGAAATTTCATAATAAATTACCAAAGAAGTTGCCATACTTGTAGATGTGTCTAGATCTAATTTATGCCTACATTGGTGTTTTGTTAAGCAGATTGCTTGGAGCTATCTTCGTAGTGGGGGGATTTTACATGGTGGTTTATGGCCAAGCGTTGGAACGGAGGTTAAAGCTAGATTCGGCATTGACATCCAATTCCTTGGCAGATCCTGAGAAGATTCAGGTCACAGAATCCTTGATGTCTAACCTTGAAAGGCCTCTTTTGGGTTGAAACAATTTACAGCATTAGAACTCTGAAGTCAAGAATGGGGGATTCCTCCATCATCTCTGGATGAATATGCCCAAAACATCTTCAAGATCATATGCCCTGACATCTAAGTTAAGGAAATTTTAGAGGATGCGTTCATGAGTAAGAACTAAGGACTTTCAATGAACTTGCGAAATATTGGCATTGCGCAAGAATTGACATTCATCTACAAATTGGTTTAAATGGCTTGAAAGGAACAATAGACTAGATTGGGACAGCACAAGAAATATTCTCTACAATTCTTCCTTGTATTTCCATAACTAACAACTGTGGTTAGCTACCTACTAACCAATCACATGCATTAAACTATAAAATAAACACCAAGCGCCTTCCCTCTTTAGGTACCTACAAAGTAACCATTTACATTCCCCACCTGAGTATGATATTGAGTGAGATATGCCCAAATGTATTAAATTTTATCGATATTTTATGATGATAACTTAAGTTGTCCTATCCAAGTTATTGTCAAGTTATAATTCTAATGTAGAATATGCCACAATGAACATCACATGCATATTGTACATTGCAATGAATAAACCACCAAGTTTCTCTCACACCTGTCATGAGACACTGGCTTTTGTGTGAGAAAACCACTTTCTCTTATGGTGAGAGGTGATGTTTGTGTTCTCTTGTTTTCTTAAGTTTGACAAACCTCTCTTTTCAGCATTTACAAAGGTTGGAAATGCTGGCTCCTCAAGAGTCAGTCCTCAACGTTTTTATTACTTCAAATGATACCCATTACCAAACACAAAGAGGGAAATGAGTGGAAAATTTTCAAAACCCAAATTATAAGTTTTCAAAATGACCCAATCGCAAGTTTAAAAAACCCTCCAAACACAATCCGGACATTCGGTTTCATAGTCTCATTGGACAGTTGCCAGCTGGGCCATGTTTGGTAACCGATGATGGTATGAGCTGTCTGCGCATTCGCTCACCGACCTCTGTTCGGTGTGGATGTGCTTTACCCCCAGTTAACTTACCTTGGTTCGTGGCTAGCCGTTCACGCTTGTTTCATGGTAAGGGGCGACCTTTTTGTTGATTGCATTTATGACAAACAAGTATGGGACAAAAGGAAGATATTAAATCAGCAATGAGTTCACCCTTGTTTGTTGCATAGTCAGGGCGGCCTTTTTGTTTATTGCATTTATGTGTACCAATTATGGTACAACGGGAAGACGAGTTTGATGTGGAGTTGATGATGGAAAGCCAGTTTCGCCCCCTTTGGGCCCTTTTCCTTTCTTTTCTTTTTGGTGCAGTGTCTGTGCTTTACTTTGAATTGGGTTAGCAAGGGCTTTTGGTGCTATGATTGCCTGACTTTACAAACAACGTTATCATATCACCAATGACTCCTTATTGCAGACAGCACAAAAGTAGTGTCTGCTTTGTTGGCTCTCTCAGGCAGAGACAATGTGGGAGCACCTTTTCGAACGGGTATAGGGGTCGGAGAATCAAAAGTAGGTTGAATGGATAAGTTTAGCTGTCAATTTTTATAAAAAAAGTTGGATGAGGAGAGCATAGGGGTTAAAATATTACAAACAAATTCCGTCTCTAAAGTGTTTTTTTTTTCAGATGTGGGGTTTTATTGAAAAATAAATTGAAAAATAAAAGATTTTAATTAAGTGGTATTGGGAGGGGTAAGATGTTTTTTTTTTTCAAGGAGTTATTTCTTGGGTGAGGTTGGGTGATTTGAGAAAAAGGGGGGTATTCCCTTTTTCTCTCTTTTTTTCCTTTCTCAAAATATGATGACTTAATTATTTTCCCAAGAATTTTAAAAAAAAATCAATGTCATCTTTTGGGGGAACCAAACATGGCAAGATTTCAACACAAAAAAATTTAATTTCAACATGTGATCTGCTTGTGTGATAGTAGGAAGGTAAGATGGTGTTATCAACCACCTTCTGGTGATGATATATGCTGATAATTTGTTTGGTCTTGGTGGTTGGGGGCCCTTCCCTGGCCTTCTTGTTCGGTTCCCTTTCTGCATTGGAGGTTTTCCACATCCGTAAAGCACTGCCAGATTTTTTACCGTACTTGGACGTTATGTTCTAAAGTGAAATATTTCATGTGACAGCAGTGCATTTCGGAAAATGGAATTCCCTTCGTACCGTTGTACTTGAAGGGTTTTTCATGGCATTTCATGTGATGGCAGAGCATTTCGGAAAACGGCATTCCCTTCGTACCCTTGTACCAAGGGCATTCCATGAAATACACTGCCGCCTTGTATTATTAAAAAATCTGGAAGCCCTGAGCAGGTTCTTATTTCAGTAATGCCCTGCTCCTGGGGCGTTACCATACACAAAAAAAAAAAAAAAAACAAACTATCGTTGGCGGTGAGGTCGGAAATAGGAGGCCCTAGATAGGACGGCCTCAACAAGCATGAAGAACATGTCAAGTTTCTTTTCAAAAAGTCTTGCCAGACGTCGCATTTGTCAGGATTTTTCATAAAAAAAGCATTCTTTTCCACAAGTGGAAGGGATAAACATCCCCCCCTAGGAAGAACTTTTTGGATTAAACCTCAACTGTGTGTGGATAGGAAAAATACAAATACTGGGTGAGTTTGCACCATTGAAGCGTGCCCTTAGCCTATTGGTTCTTGCGCACTAATGAGTATCACATGGAGACTTTAAACAACCACCCCAAAACTGTGTTTGCCTACCACATATGGCCCAGGGCCAATAGCACTTATGGCTTTTTGCACTTGTGACGACTTTTCCTCTTTGTACACCTGGATATCAACTTGTTCACCCCTTCTTCTTTAGCACTCATCGGAACTGCAGCATATTCTTTCTATGATGGATAAATTTTGTTCTCCTAGTTGGAACTCCATGGTACATTGAAAGGCATATTTTGGATGAAGATAAGTCAAAGGACGTTGGTTTGGCTCAACCAAAAGGTTTTGGCCCAGCATTTTTGCACAACATGGTCAGGCTGGTGAAAAGGCACATCAAAGCTTAACACTGTTGATTGGCTAGATGGTCAGATCGTTTCAAGTGGGTTTATAGTAGCTTACATTTTGCAATCCCAGTTTCAGTTTTCTGCGCGAGGTTGAGAGGAAATAAATAAGTTCCCTTAAACTTTACAACTATCTTGGTGGATTCAGCACAGATTTTATAATTTTTTTAAATGCTGAATTATTTAAATATTCTTCTCCAAAAAAAAAATCGTTAGTGAAAATGAAGAGTCTTCTGAAATATTCTGATAATTTTTATTTTCTAAATGGAAACTTCAAATTAATTAATTATTAGGGAGACGTGTGCTGAAGCCATCCTTGTACTGGGGTCACTAATCTTGGATGTGAGAAATACTCTTACAGGGCCACATACTCAGCATGCCAGAGAGTGAGCAAAAAAGTCCTGGGTTTCAAACCAGTTGTTTGCAAGTGGAACTCATGCTGGCCCTGCTATTGTGCTTCAAACCGAAGAAAACAAATGAGAATAGACAAAGAGTAGGTAATAATAGAAGGCACGAGTATGATGCTCTTGCCTGAAGGGCAAAGTTCCAAATTGAGCAAACTCTTCATCCTCTCTCTTTTTTGACTTGTATGTTGCCATATGAAGAGACAAAGCATAGTTAAGAACAGAAGGCACTCGTGTAATGCAAGGTTGTAATGCCCTTGGACCGTAAAGCGCCAAGTGCGAAATTGAGCAAACTCTCCTTCTCTCTCTCTTTTGTCTTGTATTTTGCAGATGATTCCGCATAGGAATATGCTAGTTCATCATTACTTATGTCAGATTAATCATGTAGATGCACAGGGGAAAGAGGTTAACCGCTAAGCGCCATTTGACATTTTCAGTCTCAGTTTAATGGTTCAACCAGCCCTTGCAAAGCGTCCAGAAACGCCCTGTAAAACGTGGGATTCTGGATGATCCAACTGGGTGCTGGAATAGATGACAACGTCCAGAAACGCGCTGCAGAAAGTCAACGACAAAACGTCCAGAAACGCCCTGTAAAACGTGGGAGTTTGGACAATCCAACTTGGTAGCGTTGTAGACGACAAAACGTCCAGAAACTCCCTGCAAAATGTGGGATTTTGGAAGATCCAACTCGGTAGCGTTGTACACGACTTGATTTGAAGCTGGATCCTTTCTATACCAAAAACAAACCAAAAAGCAAAAAAGAGCGTGGCAACTGTTTGTCAGGTGGATTCTGCTGTTGTGTCTAAAACCCAAATTCTATTAAATAAATTAAATTAAATTAAATTAAAAGAAAGAAGAAGAAGAGTATAGGTAATAAATAGAAGGCATGGGTCTGATGTCTAATGTCTAAAGGCCCTACTGCCTTTGCCCAAATGGCAGTTCCAAATTCAGCTAACTTTCCTCATCTCTCTCTCTTTTTTTGTATGTTGGTACAACGTATAGGGTAACGCCATTGCATTGGATCCAACTTTTGGAAGTTTTACCTTGTTAGAACCAGTTTCACATTAGGTGAACCCCATTCTTTGGTGAAAGTGTTGAGACTGTTTAGATTGGAACTGATTGTTTTTGGTGTTCAGAGCGTGGACACAGTAGCTAGATGTACAACATCTTTACCTATTGGCAGGGCCAGCGTGTTTGTGATGCCTTGTTTCTATTATGTTGCGATATGAACAGAAAAATGTACCCTACTGCTGGAGGATTGGGGTTTAGGGGAATGAGGGCATGTGTGAGGTAGTAGCTAGTGTTGGGCTCAATTTTTGGTAATGCCCTCCTTCAAAGGCCTTACCAAGCATCAAGACATAAGTTAAAACTTTCTTTACAAGTGAACAGCCAAGATTTTCTAATAATATTGAGAATTTAAGACAATTTTTTCAAAAATAGTTTCATAACCAATAACATCTTATTTTGAAATGGGTTCATCATCCTTCCTAGAAATATGATTATATTTATGAAAAAAAATCCATTTGGAAGATTCTTTGAATTTTTAATAATAAACTAAAATAAAATGCTAAAACAATGATTATTTAGAAAAATATGAAAATAATAAATACCATAAAAGGTATTGATGCTTTCCTCCAAGAAATACCACGAAAAGTTGAATTGTTAGGGTAAGTAGGTTCTGTAATAATGAGGTTAAATTGAATACCTAGGGTTTTATAATATTTAACAGCTTCAATTTAAAATGATTGGATGAAATTAGTTAGGACAATGATTGTGGATGTATATTGTAGAGGAATGAAAAGGGGTAGGCAAGAGTACATTGACTTGAATGGTCAAGATTTAAAATTCAATGGCTACAATCAAAAAAAATTAAAACAACTTTCTCATTGGATCCAATAGTCTCATGCTAATCATCACTTTGATCACCAATCCAAATCAACTTAATATTTAGGGTGTGGTCAATGATTTACAAATAGTGGTTGCCCTTAAATCAAAGCCTATTGAGAAACATGTCATATATCCAACAATGAAAACAACCAGTAAACATCCAAGGATTTGAATCATTTCAAATGTCAACATGTTTCATTATTGATTGAATTTTCTCTTATCAATGATCAAGAATGGACAAAAAAAGCCTATTTATTTAACCTCCTTATAACTATATTTATGTTTTTTTTTCCACAACCTTCTTCACTAACTTTGTGTTAATTTGACTTTGTGTTTTACAAAGTATAGCTTTGCAAAGCATAAAATAAGCTTTTGCCATTTCTTTTTTTTTGTTATGTCTATTTTTATTAGAATATTTGTCATGTTTTTTACATTTATTGCAAAAGTTTGCTGGTGTTCCACTAACTTTGATTTCTACTCTTTTTTTCAATATTCCTTGTGTTCATTGTTTGGTGTTCTACTTTTAGATTAGGCTCTAATGAACAATTTTATTTTTCTTTTGGTCTCATATTCTTGTGCTTCGATAAGTGTTGCCTTAAATGACATTGTTTATTGTTTTTTACAACTCTGTTTCATTTGATTTGTTCTTCACTTGTTTTCTTTTTTGGGTGATCATCTTATTTCCTATCCTTTGTGTCCTTTGCTTATGTATGATTCTATTTTATGCAAAATTTTGTCTTGTTTGACATTTTTGGCTATTTTGATGTTTCTTGCCATGTTGTTTATGATTTTTTTTTCCCTTTTTGTGTATGTTTTTATATGTCTCATGTTAAGCTTACTAATAGTCTTACTAAAGTTTCTTACTAAATATCATGTTAAGCTAGGTGTTAATTTAAGGACCCTCCTAACCTAGTGATGTCCATGTATTTCAATCTAGTTGAAGAACTTGTGTAATGTGAATAAGGACATTTGGAAGTTTGGATGAAAGTTAAACCTTCATTCCTTGTCCTTTATTTTCTTTTGTTAAATAAAATAAAACCACTTCCTAACCATATTAAGCATTTTATCACAAAAAAATTAATTATAATTTAACTCTATAAGTGGGTACAAATAGAACTTCTTTTCGTAACTTCACAAATTCACAATGTATAACTCTCAACATTACAACTTAACAAAAAATAAATAACAATAAGGAATGAAAGTTTTTGTAATCTTCATCCAAGCTTCCAAATGTCCTTTTTCACATTACACAAATTGTTAAATTAGATTGAAATGAATGGTCACTAAACTAGGGATGTCATTTGATTAAAATCTAGCCTAACATGATAATGAATAGGAATAACTTATTTCACAATAGGCTCATTGGTTTTATGAACCTTCTTGTTCAAAAATATTTTTTTTGTGAATTATTAAAATGTGATGTGAGATCATTCTTGTGACCAATTGAAAACACATTAATCTTGTTTTTTACTTTCCTACACCCCTATATGGTCTCCCAAGAATTAAAGTTCTAGTTCCTTAAATTGTGAGGTTTGTTGTGGAGTATGGTAACAAATCACAAGTAATTAGTGCCAAAACTTCAAAGCTACAAAATTTTGGAACACGTTGTTACACTACACCCACTAAATCCATTATGGAAAATGGTTGGACAATAAAGGCATCATGCACAACTTCATGTGTTAAGGAAGAGAGTGTTGTTGAAGGTTGTACAAAAATTGTTGTAAATGTTGGCTCTACTAACATGAAGGTTGGACTTGGAATAGTTATCAATGTTGATTTTGTTGACATGAAGGTGGGACTTTTAGTGGTTTGGGTGGAAGGGTTTGTTTCATTAGCAACAAGATAATCATTGATGTTGACCTTTGCAAGTCCATCTTCTTGAGCAAAAATAGCTTAGACAACTTACAAGCTATCAAATACCTTAGTGACAATGGGCATCCAATTGGAATGAGTGGAAGAAAAAAACCTTTCCATGTTCTCATTATTCTTGTTCTTATTTTGGATCTTAATAAATATTAACCCACAACACCAATGTAAAATGATTATAAGTGCCCCAAGATAATATAGAACCCATTCAAAAATCCAACAAGTAAGTTATACTAATTCATTTTTTCAATTTATTGCCAATAGTCAAAGTCCATGAATTCAACATGAGAATCAAACAACCTCAAATGCTTCATTTTACTATTGATTTATGAATTGAAGATTGAACACAGTTTGCACATGTATGAAAAACTTTTATCTAAAACATTAAATTGTAATGGCCAATTTCTCCCTATGGTGACACAAATACAAGACCTTTTCTTCTTCTTCTCACCTATGCATCATAAATTTGGTCTATCAAACATCTATAGCACCCATCATGCATGATTTCTAGCAAATTTTTCAAGCATCTAAAGGTGGTCATATCATTTGTTACAAATATATGTGCATCTTTTTATTCATGTTTAAATCCAAGTGTGATTAGTACTAGGAAAAAAATGGCCTTTTTTGATCAACCAATTTTTGATTGCATGTTATCCTTAAGTTTGTTTCAACTACATAATTATATTTATTTCAAAAAATTCCATGTGTATGGCTTGGCATTTCAAATAAGTCTAATTATCAATTAATTTGGTAATTTTATGACATTGGCCATTAATGGGGATTAATCTTTAATCATGTCGATCCCTTGACTAATTTGGTGGGCCTTGTTTAAAAATGGATGAAAGATGAAATTTCATCACCAGAGGAAAATTGTCATTTTGCAAATGTTTTATGTAATTGTTAAATAGTTGCATAAGAAAAGTTGCACACAAGTATGTATATTGTATGTAAACAAACAATATACATAATATTATTTTTATTTTTATACATATGTATTACTCTAAGGGGGTTGCCCATGATGACATGTGGCATTTGAACCTTATTTCAATATTCGCCATTATTAATAAATGAATTATATCTCAACCAACCAATAAAATGTGAATCAAAATTTGACACATGTTCATTTGTGAAGACCAATTATATGGTGACACATGGCATTTGAGCATTATTTCAATATTAATCATTATTAATAAAATAATAATATCTTAACCAACCAATAAAATGTTAATCAAATTTTGACACATGTCCATTTGTGAAAGCCAATTATTTGGTGAAACATGGCATTTTAAACATCTCATTGATCATTTATTTTTTAATTAATTTAATAGGTAGGTCATAGATAGGTAGGGAGGTAGGTCATAAATAAGTTGTAGGTAGATAGGATGGTAAGATTAGATTACCTAGTTGTTAGGTTTAAAATTATCCAATTTTGTGTTTGGGTTTAGCTTTTGAAGTCAAACCTCTTCCATTGGTTCATCCCATGGCATTTGGTGTTTGGTTTGTGAACAAGAGAAAAACACTTAGTTATATAATGTGCACATTTGGAATCAAGGGAAAAAAATGGATAAAAAATTTAGTTGCAAATGCAATCAATGTAATTACAACCCACATGCAAATACTACATGTTATCTATTCCATATTAACCAACACAAGAGAAATCTTGTCCTTTTCCACTACCCAAATTCATTAGGTTTGTAGTGAAATTGAACAAAATTGACTATTATGCAACTTGTATGGTGTTGGTAAAAAAGGACTAATTGATTAAAACATTTTTAGTGAAATATTTTTTTATTCTTTTGGATAGTTGCATGTTGCACTAGATATTTTTTAATTAAAAAATATAATATAAATATATGAGGTGCCAAGTTAATGACATGGAATAATGTGCCAAATCGTCATATAACTATCTTTTTGTTTTATTTTTACATCATGGAATCACAGATTACATTTTTGTCATGGCATGCCATGACAAATTTACATGACGTGAAAAAAATATAAATTTTCTTTTCTTTTCGTTTCTTTTTATTTCTTTTGATCTTGTTGACAAAAATGTTTAGACACCATTTAAGCATGATGTACATGTTTGTGTATTCACCATGATGTGTATATTTGTAAATTGTATTTTTACAAATACATTAAATCATGCATCTATCAAGGATTGAACCCAAGACCTCATGGAAACATAGTAAAGTTTTAACCATCAAACCAATTCAACACTTTATTAATGAAGATGAAAAGTTTGAGTTTATTATGTTTGGAATGAAAATTGTTTAAAAATTCAAACTTTAACATACTTTTTTTCTTGCAAAATTTATTCAAATGCTACAAATGAAAAAATGATCTTGAAGCTTATTCAATAATGTATTTGGAAAGATTATTACAATTTTTAAAAAATAAATTTACAATGTTAAAAAAACAACTTAAAATAACATTTCATGAATAAATCAAAAAATAATTTTTTTGTTTCAATTGACCTAAAGTCTTTGTAAATTCAATGTGAATTCAAAAGTGGATTTGTTAAGTTTTTTATTTAAAACTTTAATTACATAAATTGTCCATTTTTTGAAAAATTGCAAGTTTTTATTTTGCCCATTATGATTAGGTATAAATTTATTTATTTATTTTTACAATGTTGTTAAAATGGTAATCATCCATAATAAGATTACCACATTTGGTTATAGACAAGTTGTATGCTTGGAAACTTGTTTAAATCTTTCAAAAATATGGTTATTTACTATTTATTATTGCAAAAAATTAACAATATACATTTTAAATTTGGCTCAAAAAACATTTCTTTCAAAGAAATCATTTTTTTGATGTTGTCGCCCCCTAAACTTGGCAAATGTTGGTCATGAAAAGAAAAAAAACTCCAAAGCATTAAACTCTTCCAACTGCCATAAGATTTTGTGTTTCTTCCTATTGCAACATAAACCCACCACCACATTAAACGAAACTATTTAACAATTAATTATGCCCATAGTTGTGCAAAGACATAATATACATTTCACAATGTTTAAACATAATTTCTATAATAGAAAAACTCCGAAATCCTACATTTCTTCTCTTATAATTGGAAGCTTTCAGGCTTTCAGATGGCTTCAAACCTTTACGGTGAATTTTCAAGTTTGAACACAAAATTTAAAGTTTGGCACTTGCATCATCGTGACTATGCATTTGTTTTTTGCTCAGGGCTATTACAATATGAATTCCCAAATTATAACTCACCCCATGTCACACCACAACATGCATTAGACTCGGAAAAGGAGAAGTACCTAGCTGCAAACATTGAGATTGGAAGATTTTGCACAAACTTGAATGCATACACTTGAATTATTATATTTTGTGTAAGGCCCTTCAAAGATTGCAACCTTGGTTGGCAACATCGAAAAA
>Ga0209208_10007097_pt1 | contig 15305 bp, 6 predicted proteins | sample S1TSphfallax_3_FD_187694 | JGI IMG/M metagenome (GOLD analysis project Ga0209208, IMG submission 187694) | Host-associated microbial communities from peat moss isolated from Minnesota, USA - S1T2_Fd - Sphagnum fallax MG (SPAdes) (version 2) | ecosystem: Host-associated > Plants > Peat moss >...
GGGGGGGGGGGCCCCCCCCCCCCCCCCCCCCCCCCCCAACTGACTTCTGAGGTGTATTAAAAAATCACCAGATTTTGTTTTTAAAGTCAATTTTTTAATTGCGACAGAGAAAATGCTTATCGTCCATTATTTTACATTTTGGAAATTAAATTCAAATAGAAGATCTTTGGCTTAAAAAATTCTAGGTCCAAATTCCAATGGTCTGGCTTAGCCATGGAGGACTCCAATCTTCCATTTATGTGTCTTCAGGAATTTTGGATCAAACTCGCATTTGTGTCTTCTTTTGGATTTGAAAATTAACCCCTTTAACTCGAATCCCATCCATAGGTACCTAATTTTCAAATCTCAGAGATTCTACAAAGAATTTGTTTGGTTGTGCCAAGTTTTAGGCAAGGAGCTCTTAAGTTATTTCTAGTGACAACGCATATTTCTAGTGACCGCATGTGGGAAAATAGTTTCCAGTTTGGACAATTCTTTGGCCATCAACAAGGATAACTCATCATTATTCACTAGCCTTGTCACAAGGGATGTGAGATTTTTTCATCTTTTGATTCACTAGCCTCATCACATGGGATGTGAGATTTCTCCATATTTTGAGTGGTTGAATTTTCATGCGGATAATAGGGTGGCCATGAAAAGGGGAAGGGACAGTTTATTCCATTTTCAACTTATCAAGCTTGTTCTCTCCTTACACCCACCATGTTTCCAGGACCTTTGTAAGACCGCATGTGTTTGGGTTGTTTTTTGCTTGTTGCTATGCCTCTCATATCGAACACAACTTTTTGTGCCATTGGAGAGCATTGAAAGCTGGGATGAACAAGAATAAACAATAAGGTGTTTATATGCAATGGCCCTGCCATTTATGTAATATTAACAATCCATACTGTATGATAAATTGGTCATAGCTAGGGATTTTTTTTAAAAAATCATGTTTTTGTGAAAGAAAATTTGTCATGATTGTTATTTTGTTTCTTTTTTTGATTTCACATTAGTTACTAACAATTCAAAAGTTATCCACATTAAATGGTGACATGTTCCAGGAACTTATAAACATTGAAAAAAATGCAACCAAATGAAAACCAATAGAAAAATGTCGCAATGGGATTATCAAAAAAATTCCAAAATCTAGTGACTTTTTCTTTAAAAAATCTGAAGTATGTGATAAAATTTTTCCCTTTCTATATATATATTTCATATTTCTGCAAATTTTCACACCCAAAAAAAAAAAAACTTGTCATGACATGCAAATTTGAATGTTTTCAATCACATTATCACATTTTGAAAGAATTGCATGAATCTTTTTTGGTAACTTATGGATTGGTGACAAAGTCATTTGGGGGATGTGTGTACAATTTAGGATATGCCAGAGAAAACAAAATGTCATAAAATGAATGTGCCGCCACCAATAACTGTTGTGGGTTGATAAAACTGCCCTTGTCAACGATGGTTTATAACTGTTGGGGGTTGATAAAACCCTAGGCTAATTTAGGTTGGCCTAGGGTAACCTATGCTGATTTAAGCAGACTTAGGTAGACCTAAGTTAAGATAGGCAAACTTAACTAACCTAGGTACATAGGCTAGGTTGATCTACCTATGTATGTACCATGTCTTAGCTTACATACATACATACAAACTAATCTATGTACAAATTAGCTTTCATATATATGGCTTACCCTAGCATATGTATGACCTAGGTATAGCCATGTAAAGGTATATACCTACTTGTACTTAAATATATTACATATAACTATAGGAATACTTAGGTCATATGTACATTAGATATATCTACATATGTAAAAATACATATACTAGATACTGTGTATATAATGAGCTAGGTACCTGGTATGCTACTACACTAGGCGTAGTCAGGATGTGCATATCATGTAACTTTAATGTTACAAATTTGAGTTTTGCCTACAAACATTGGAGTCAAATTTTGTATGGTGATTAATATCCACTGATGTGTCATTGCACTCACATTGTAAGGTTCAATTCAGTAGTATGCCCAAGTATAGTGAATTGGTTGATGGTGTGTTCCACCCAACTCCTTATCCAGTGGAATGTCTAAAGATTTAGGACAGAATTTCTGGTAGTGCATGTGAGGAGGTTGTGATAACAATGAAACCTCTATTTTGGATGTGATAAACACTGATAGAGGCCCAAATAGGGGGTATGGTGGGTCGTGCTCTTCCAGAACGCTCTTCAAACGGATCTCTACAGTGGTGCATCTTTCTTTAATGGATACAGATATCAGATACCACCTGACTTATTGTATGTCCAAACTCCAACAAAATTCCATCACTACTGCTACAGCGTGAAAAGGTATTGCAAGATCCAGGGTTGAACTTTGTTGTCCAACTGCCTAGAGACACACCGCCTCCTTTGCTGATTATAAAAAAATGTCTTACAGCCACTGCCCAGAGTGAACCACCACCCACTTTTGCACCACGAAGGATGGATGGCAAATGGTTAGGAAACAGTTTTCTGTTGGGTTCCAGTTACCTAGCTAACCATGGTGGCTTAGTTGCTTACCCTATGTATGTAACATCTAATTACCTACTAGTCACCTATTTTCCTACCTATCTATATATACAGCGCCTACAAGAATAACAAATAAAATAAAATTGTGGCATCTAGACTACTTCATGATACTACAGAAGAGGCCAATTTCTTTGGGAGGCAACTTACTATAGGAGAGACCAAACCATTTACATGGGACAACCTTGTGGTTCCTTGCATACCAATGGACAGAGACCATTCCTATAACTAGACCAGTTACATGGGATAACTTTGTGGTTTGTTATGTACTTTAATAGAGAACTTCATTGACCGTTTCTTGCTTTACAAAGTACAACTGAAATAATTCTTTAATTTGGGGAGTTTCGAAGACTATGCATTAATTACCTAATGGGAAAGCACCAGTTACTATGGTTTAGGAACTTAACCCTTAAATGACATTTGACCAAAACAGTCGTATTCCAAATAAAGGACCACCTCTCACAAATGTGCCCAAAACTGACATCTTGAAATTTTGACATGGTAGAGTTGTAAAGGACTTCCAGCTGAATCTTTCAGTGCAAACAAAAGAAATTTGATTGAGAAATGAAAAATGCCACAGTTGAAAGTTTATATTTTATTTAATTCTTTGTACCGGGCAACTTTTTAAATTATAAAGTTTTGGATTATTAAACTGAGTTCCAATGCCTCATTAAAGGTCAGAAATTCTAGGGTAAATAGAAGACCCATATGAATTATGTGCAAAAAGCTGTCCAAAGTGGAGCTGGCATGTTTGAGTTGTTGAGAACTCTCAAAACTTTGACACTGTCACTGACTAGAGCTTCAAATTGGGGGGTGGGAGAGTGGGGTGCTACTTGCCCTCTATCTGTCCAATTTCTCCTGCAAAAAAGTTGGGTTTACCATCTTTGGGTTGTTAGGAGCTTTGAAAGCTAGGATACCATTACTGATTGGATCTTCAAATTTTGGGAGGGGGGAGGTTGTGTGAGAGTGGAGTGCTCTACAAGTGCTTTGACTTGCCTCACCTCATCACAACTTGCAAAAAAACTGGCGATGGTGAATTGGACCATGAGATGTTTTGGGCAATGGAAGTCTTGCTCATCTAATAAGCTAGAATCTCAATGGTCCTTTGTAGCCATTGCTTCTTAGTGAACCAAGCAAAAATACTAATGAAAACAAGGGAATGTTGGGTTGGGTTTTTGATGGGCAAAAAGTTTTGTGCATGTTTTACAAGCGAGTGTTGCAAGTCACGTTGATTCCTTTGCAGTCTGCTACTAGTTGGTTGAGAGGGTATGTAACCCTCAAAAGGCTGGTCTGGTGTTTAGGGGTTAAGAATGTAGTCACAAAACCTTTTTAAAATAGAGTTACAATTGAGGATTTCCCTAACTTCACCAGAAGACATTATGGATCCCATTTTAGAGTGCTCAATGGATGAATTGGAAAACTATAGAAAACATTTAATCATGCTAGGTTCACATTCAATGGTTATCTAGTGGGGGCAACTTAAGTTCTCTTATTCACAAACTGTTTCCAGATGTATTAAAATGGACTTGACTCCTTAATCTCCTAGGTAGTTGTTGATTATTCTATATTACATATATTTTGTTAAGCAAGGATGATGTTGCCCTTCTCACAAGATAAGCAAGAGGGCATCAATGCCTCATTGTCCAATATGTGAAGCTTAGTCCTTCTTGTGCTTATAGATAACGCTGAAATATGTGGATGTGATCATGGGTGCTTTAAGATTAGACTTGTTTTGACCTGCCTCCTTTGTTTCTTTGGGTCTCAGCATACAACTTCTCTAGTCTCTAGCTTGAGGAATTTTGACAAAGTGCCAATTGAAAGGTGTGCCTTGCAATTTGTCTTTGGCAAATTATTTCTAGAGATGCCAAAGAATTGGTTGCCCTTTAGAAAAATAGGTTGAGTTCAATCAGCTTGCACTTCATGACTCATGGGATATCCCCACCAAACTTTTGATTGAGTATTGGGAGATGGCCAAATTGATGTACAACTGGCCCACCCTAAGTTGAAAGATCTGGTGCTATTAGTATTTGCTCAAAGATGGAGGTCAGATATGTTAGGTGGCTGAAAACAAGAATATTTGGAGCAAAAGGCTTTCAATGACTTTGAAAGGGAAATGGATTTTGCCTTCAGCCAAAGTCTCCAATCAAGATAAAGAGGAAGATTTATTCCAGCTTTTTTACGAACAACTATAACCAATAATGGACATTGCCTAATTGGGAACAACACCAAACATGAAAGTTTATGCATGCGTTGGGTGACTTGTCCAAAGTTGAAGATAAGGTTCATTTCCAATTTCAATATTGCTTTTGCTAGGTAATCACTACGTTTTGATTCATTGAACATTAAAAGACCCCCCTCCTCCCCTCCCTCACCCCATGCCCCCATAATTCAAATAGGCTGATACATAAAGATATTGTACTTTGAATAGCGTTCCATAGACCTAGTGTTCAATTTTCCTCTTATAGATGGGCTTTTTCTTGTGTTAAAAAAGTGAACTTAACCATGGGTACCCCATTAGAATGGTAGAGTCTTTCCAACCCCACCCCAAAAAAACCCCACACCCATTGTCGTCGTACACAGGTTGAGAATACCTGAATACGGGTTTTACTCTTTGTCAGCTTGCCCTCATAACCTAACCAACTGACTGGTACTGTGGTTGTTGGCTTCTGCAAGGAGCGGCCAGTAGTGTATAGAACACTCAAGAGATTTCCACTTACATAATTCTATTATCAGAACTACTGTTCCAAAGCACCGCCAATAAATAGCCTCCACAACATATCCCCTAATCTCCCCCCCCACATGGCAGCTTCAAATATGCTAATGTATATTGTTGGTACATGTGTTTTAGGCACATGGGGTTTCAAACATGCCAAAGTAGGAAAATAGTTTTTAAGCACATGGGTTTACACGCACATGAACCCAAATCCAAAAATTAGTTATATTCACTACCCTAAACCCGGCAATTCTTTGATTGAAGTGTACTAAAAATTGGTGCGCCTTATCACAGATAAGAACACACCTCTTTCAAATTTAGCCCATTTAGCTTCCAAGTTGCAGCACCAGAGGGTAACCATGCATGTTCCAACAGGTAGGTACCAAGTAAACAGAATATGCTATTCCTGCATTTGAAGCATGTGTTTGTTTGTACCTAAGTATGTGTGCACTTTTCTTTATATTTGTGTATATGTGCATGTATGTACTTGCTCGAGTGTTCTCTAGGTTGATGACTGGGTCCACAAACAAGTGTCTCATTTTATAATGGCTGAATCACTTATGGCAAGTTCAAACCAGCAACAGTTAAAGTTTTAAATGTTTTGCATGAAGTTGTCCAAGACATGAACTCACAATAAGTTATTTATACCTAGTGAAAATCCCTCCAAATCCAAAAACTGAACTCACACTAAGTAATTCACAGCAACACACCTGGTGAAAATCCCTCAAAATGTGGGACCAAATATTGAAAAACTACAATGTTGTTCCCTAGTCTCTGCCCTGGGCCAACCAAAGAGATGGGCATATTCTTTAAAGGAAGGCTGTTTGTTTGTTTTGTTTGTCAGGTGAAGATCTCCCAAACCACTTGGCCCCTGGTTGTGCTCTTGGTATCCTTGAAAAAAGCCCTCAGTGAATGAGTAAGAGTGCAATGAGGTGGTTTTTGTAATGTGGTTTTGTGATGTTTAGACCTATTGTGCAAGAGTTATTGCATATTGAAAAATATATATCATTGAAAATTGAATAAAATCAAAAGTAATTTTGTTTTAGGAAATCAGGGTGATCTTTTGGTATTGCTGGAAAGTGCTCAATGGGTAGTATTTTATCGAGGTAATTTCATAAGATTTAGACCTCAGGTGCTCAAAATATTGAATTTCGAGTAATCTTCATCATTAGAAATTCAACAACAGTTCAAAACTCAAATTCTATAAGCTGGGTAATGACTTCACACTTGGGCCAATGTAACAGGCAACAAATAGTGATATTGAACCAAGCTTAGTCTAGAGAAAAATCTTAGTAGTAGAGTGAACAAGCAAATTGTACGCCAGTAGGAAAAAGGAAGTTAAAAAGACACTATTGAGCATACAGACACTACTCACATACGGCCTTGGGTGGTGGGGGCCATTTGCCATTAATGGTTTGCTAAGACTGTCCCCATTATACTCGGCAAGCGGCAAACAATTTGGATTGGATTCTACTCACAAAGACAGACAAAAGGCTTCACAACTTGTTGTTTTATGGATTAAAAAGCTGGTCCAGAGCCCGAAAAAACCATCCATTGTCAATCTTCCGGTCATAGATCTAGGATGCAGTGTGTATGACGTGACATAAAAATCCAGGGAGAAGAACCAGCTTATTATGATGATGATTTAAATGTTTGTCACAAGGCCAGGAAGTAAAGCTGTCCGTAGTCAGTAGGCCGCACATGATGATCTTGATTACTCCCAGTTCAATATTTTGCATGTTCCTGGGGGAGTTTTGAACTTCCTGCCGAAGAGTGTGATGATTGGAAGTTGAACCTACTGCTAGCAGCTAGTTGAACTTTGTTAATGTCAGGCACTATTCAATTACCCGTCTAATCAGCAGCAGCAGCATACATATTAAATTACCACTATATCATGATGATTCCACGTTCCCATTAGAAAACAAGAGGCTCTAAGTATATCACCTGATGGCTCTGCAAGTCTGCTGCCCCCTTACTGTAAGTTCAAACCAGAAACAGTTAAAATAGGAAAATCATCAGTAACTGAAGTTCCTCCAAAAAAAATGAACGCACAGTTCATCTCGTGAACACTCACTACAAGAGAATGTGATTTTTCTCACACAAAAAGTATGAGCCACATGTGTGAGATAAACTTTGTGGCTTTATGATCCTTTACAATGCACAACATGTGATGTTTATTGTGGTATATAGAACATTAAAATGACAATTTAACATGAGGTAACGACACATATTATATTTTTTGTAGCATTATGATGGCACTATTATTTTTGTAGTGTTATATCATTATGCAGCAGCCCCAAATTGATGAAAAACAAGTGTGGGTTTAATGTTTAATCCTGAAGAAAGTGAAAAACCTGCTTGTTACATTAAATATTTTGCAGCACCGAAGGTGGTCAATTGAATCAGGCAACATTCATTCTAGCTCTCTAACTACAAGAAGCAGCAATGAAAATATTATTAAGATTGTAGAGTAGAATGGTAGCTCCAGGATATTGATGATCTAGAATGCCACAAAAATCTGCAGGAAGTAGGAAATTTGTTGTAAGAGCAGTTGACAATGTTATGAGTGAGGACTCAGCTGGAGTGAAATATATAAGTCTGATTCTTAAATAGTAGTTGTGCATATGTTATTGCTGCAGCAGCAGGGACATGTCTCAAGGGGGTTAATTGCATGTGAATTAGCTCATGAACCTTCAGAGTTTCAGTTCCTGACTAATAAGCTACAATTACACTAATTGTGCAAGTTCTCTCCTCCCTAATTCAATTACTCACCATACTTTATAATGCACTATTATTTCTTGAATGTTTGAAAACTCTCTTTCTAGTTACTATGAATTCAGACCATCTCTCTTCGATCAAGTCATGGGGGCCCTTGCTAGCTGATGCTGGGGTGGAATCTGTGATCAAGTCATGGGGCCTTGCTAGCTGCTGTTAGGGCACAATCTGTGATCACAGCAGCCTAATGGAAGGAGACCCTTCGTACACACTCATATTGTTACACAATCTCCAATCTCCAAACCCACAAATTGCTAGCTACATGTCTACCAATTTCGAAACACAATTCCTGATTGCCACCTGATTGTATATTTATATTTATATATATGCTCAGGATCTTCGTTTTCATCAGATGTCATCATTAGCTCACAAGTTCTTTGGCATTCATCCAGGGAGGGGCCTAAAACAACAGCTGCAGAAAGAAAGGCTAATTTCTTTCTGCAGCTGCTGCTTTGAAGACATGTAATAAACAAATTTGTTTTCTTTCTGCACCTGAGCAGCACATCTTCAAGTACTACAAAAAAGCTGAGAAATATAGAACAAACAAGAAGAAGGAAAAAGGTGTGCAGCCTTGGCTGGACATGATCTGTAGATCTAAGTACTGATTGCTAAGGTTACAGTGAATCTCCAATGTACAGTGTTGGTTACGCTTGAGAGAGAGAGAGAGAGAAAGAGAGCTGGGGCAGTGGAGCTGCCTGGAGAATTTTCAAAGACTGGATGATCAATGGGTGCAGCAGGGAACAACTGCAGATCATTGATTGATTAGCATATTGCTTGAAAATTTATGCTCCCACTCCCAGAAAATCAATGAAGGGAATTCCTGCCTCTGCAGCAGGTTGTAGTCCTGACCCAATTTCTTGAGCTGCATGGATATGGTGGTCAGCTTGCATTTGATCCACTGAGCTACACATCCATGCTGAAGAGGATGAAGAGGCAGCAGCAGCACCCAGTCTTAAGGAAGTGTCTTTGCAAGTCAGCTGCTGTTCATGAAACTGGTTTATCTGCATGCGAGCTGTACTAGGAAAGGCGGCAGTCGCTGTTGCTGCTGCTGGCTGCGGTACGCTGCTGCATCCGTTAAGCTGCTTGTCCAGTGTTTGATTCAGTCCACGAAGAGATGGGAACCAGTGGGGAGCAAGCTGGCCACCGTTTGTTGCATACTGCAGATTTGCTCCTTGAAGTTGCGCCTTCAAGCCTAGGAAGGAATCCAGCGCTGAGGGTACAATGGAGCTTCCCCTCTCGGCTCTTGCCTCGGCTGCCCTGGTGAGAAGCCCTAAGTTTACGGAGCTGGAGTTCATATTCTGCTGTTCCTGCTGCTGCTGCTGGAGTTTCTCGCTCATCAGCTTTGTTGATGGTAGGATCAAACCAGCTCCTCTAGACCCTGCTGCAAGCTGCACAGGTTGGGGTACTCCCGCGGCGGACACACAGCTACTACCGCCATAGCTGCCTCGGAAATCAAGAACTTGTTCGCCTGATCCGGAGTCGGAGGAAGAAGCTGAGAGGCGAGGTATCTTGGAAAGCGGAGTGGAGAACATCGAGGAGAGAGGCAGCTGATAATCGTTGGAATTGAGAAGTTCCTGAGGAGGCGAAGGACCGTTAGCAGCGGCAGTGGTGATCCCCGACACACAAGCAGCTGCTGCTGCGTCAAGCGAAGCTGAGGTGCTCATGTCGCCGGCCGCGAGAGAGTACTTCTCCATCCAGGTGCTGAGAGAATCGGCCGGCAGACTATGATGATGATGATGCAGCAGGGTCGACATGGAAGTTCCCGTGCAGCTGCGTTTCACTGATCTGCTGCTGGATCGACACAGCTGCTGCTGTTGCGGTTTGCGACGACCATAAGCTGCACGAGAGCGCTCTCGGAACTTGCGCGCCATCACCACATGCCAGTGGTTCTTGACGGCGTTGTCGGTGCGGCCTGGAAACAAGCGGGCGATCATGGCCCATTTGTTTCCGTGAAACTGGTGCGCTGCAAGCAACCGATCCTCCTCTTCTTCTGTGAATGGCCGTCGGTTGATCCGCGGATCCAGTTGATTGAACCATCGTAACCTGCAGCTCTTACCTGCAGCAGCACAAAACCGCACCAAGTGAATCTAGTCCTAAAACCCATGAGCTGCACTCCTCTCAAATCTGTGGGTGGGTGATCCACAGTGATCAGGACTCCCCCGATGATCAGACGAGCTAAACTGCGCCTGCATCGAGTTCTTGAAGAGCAATGCATTTCTTGAGCACAATGTGAAGAGAAGATCAGGTTACCTGATCGGCCTTGTAGCTTCTCGGCGATGAGGTTCCAGTTCTGTGGGCCATACTGTGACACAAGCTCCCGAAGCTTCTCGTCCTCAGCAGGTCGCCAGTGGCCTCGAGGACAGAGCTTGGATTGCACGCCGTCGACATCTGCTTTCGGACCCAGTTGCAGTGAATTTTCAGATTCCTCGTTGGTCGCGCCGAAGTCCAGCTTGCCGATATCGTCTATGCTGGTGCAGGCGTGTTCCATCTCCTCCTCCTCCTCCTCGTCGCTGCAGGAGAGTTTCATTTCAGCACTAGTAGTAGTAGTGTCGTAACCTCCTGCTGCTGCCAAGCTCATCGACATGTTGTCGGCAGAGCGGCCTCGCCCCCCCCACATGGTGTGGCCTGGCGACATACTCTGCAGCGCGCCCTGGAAAGTGAAGCTGGCGGCCTCGACGTTCGCTTGGATATCTGATCCACTAGTACTGGATGCTCGATCATACGAGCCGGAGTTGTAGCTGCTCGCGCCGGCACGGAAGGTGCTGCTGCTGCTGCTGCTGTTGTTGCGCGGCCCCCGGATTGTCATGTCATCGAAACTCAGATTGCAGTTACTATACAAGCTGCTGCTGCTTCCCAGCAGGTTGGGAAGGCTCGCGTGGTTCATGGACAGACTTCGCATTCTCTCGCCTCCTTCCGCAAACTGGAGGCACATGATACTGATCACCAACCCCAGACACGTTGCAGCAGTCGAACTCCTGAACTGCAGCACTCACCAACCTAACAGAGCCTTAGAGAAAGCTGCAGCGTTCCTGTACACACAACAGCCAAGTTGTTGTGGAGGAGAAGCTGAAACTTGCCCCTTCCTTATTAGCTCTCCAGGCCTCCCTAGTGTGCTTGCGTCGCAAAATCCAGCATTCAGAAAACCAAGTCTGCGTCGACCAAGCTGGGATCGCTCGTTCTCTTCTGCTGCAAGCCGGTATGAATCTCTGCAACATCTAAAAACGTTGCGTGAGAACTTCTTGAGAAGCTTTACAAATGGAAGATGGGTACTTCTCTACCACCCTGGTAACTTGCAATCTGGATCCATATTTACTGCAGCAGCTCGACTCAAACTCGACACTAGCTAGCTCGGGAAGCCCCGAGAATTCTTCCCCAAGAAAAGTCTAAATGCCTCTTTGAGCCCTCCTCTCTTGGAAAAGAAACCCAAAGGAAGGTGATCTCCAATACTTTAGGCTGCTGCAGATCATTACGAGCACACACACATAAATGATTCTTGTGACCCTCCACACACACACACACACACACATATTGCATCAACGTCTTGAGGAGCTGTTGCAGACAAACCCACGGAAACAAGCCCTAACACTGGCTACTTAACTCTGGGCAATCATGATCACCAGAGAATATTGAAACAGTGCACTTACCAAGAACTAGGCCTGCAGGCTCTTCTTCCCGGGCATGTGAAGTTGCCGAGTTCGCTCTTTCTTCCGTCTGCTTTCTCTGTCTCTGTGTGTGTCTGTCTTTTACAGTAAACAAAGGGGAGACTGACTGACAAGGCCGTTCTTCCAGGGTTGTCAAAGCCCTTTCCTGCTTTTCTCCTCTCTGGTAGCTAGCTACTCATATCTCATCAGCATGGGCCAGCAGCAGCAGCAGCGCTACTAGCAGCCACTAGTGTCGATTACTACCTAGTATGGCACATCCGCCTCCTCCAAAAAATCTGATGGTCGTGTGTGATGAGATGAGGACCCACACAAACTCAACCTCAGTTGTTGTGGGGGCAGCAGCAGCATGCAGCAACATCTTCGACAACTTCCGCGGCCAACACCTTCTTCTTGCTAATTGGTTCTGGGCAAATGATCAAAAACTTAGTCCTGATCATTGCAGTATAAGCCGTGGAGAGCACCAGGATTAGATCAAATGCCCTTAAATCTAAATTGCAAAGAACATTAATAAAACTGCCCCTCTTCATCAAATCTCTTCATCCTATTCACAACAGAGCCCCTTTTCTCTCTCTCTCTCTCTCTCTCTCAAGAACTGTGTGTGTCTTAAGATCTCTTTCTCTCAAGAGCTCTCACTGTCCCTCTCTCTTGACATATCTCTCTCTCTCATAAGACCCTGGACTACCACGACAAGTGCAGTACTTACTTTTATTACTTCTACCACATAGGTATTCTAGGGACCGTGCTCATCACTGCTACACAACAGCGAAATGTCCTTCCTGCAAAGATTGGGGAATCCGAAAGAGTAAATGATTCAATATAAATGTTTGTAAATAGAATATCACACTAGGTAACTGTTCACAACACATCAGCATATCAACTGCCTGCTCGTTGACCCATCCATAAAAATGTAGCCCGTCCAATCGTCCCTCCGCCTGCCCGCCTGCCCGCCCGCTCGTGTAGTAGATCAAACTTGCCTCAAAAATCTTCACTTGGACATGCTTACTCGAATTTTTTTGGTCAAAGAATGCAAATCCAAAACTTATAAAACCCCCCTGCTCGATCGATCGCACAGATCCGTCGCGGATCGAATCTTGGCATAGTAATATATAAATTTAAGACGTTGTTGTTGTTCTTCTTCTTCATGATGATGCTCAATGCTTAGGAATTAATCATCAAATCGGGCTCCCTACTTTCCCCGCATTTATGAATATGAGTTAATTGGAATCATTCATTCCCAGCAAGTTTCAATGATTCCGACAAGACCAGAGGAAAGAAGAAGAAGAAAAGGGCCGCCCGGAGATTAACCAAAAACCTTATTTGAAAAAAAAAAACACAAACACAAACAAACTGGTCATGAATGAATGGAGGTAGCACCAGGAAATCATCATGTGGGTTGGTCAATACATGGAGAGAATCCAGACTAGGTTCATGATCATGCAGTCGATGATGATGCCTCCCTGCAGCAGGCGTGGCTGGCTGAATGCAGACATTTTTAACCCATGACCCGCCCGGTCACTGCCATTAAATCAAAGCACAAATCAAATATTACTCGGGAAGATGTAAGTTACGCGAATTTTGCACAACAGAGACTTGCGGAAATTGGGCATCTACTGATGATCAGGACAGAGATCGCAAGACTTGAATGTCCATGGGAGGAAGGAAATTGCAAACTGGTCGTTACGAGAGGACGCTTGTATCAACGCCTGTCTTCTTCGTCTGCCCTTTTTCTTCATCTTCTCCACAAGAAGAGGAAGACGACGCCGCCACCGCCGCCGGCCGCGCGCGCGCGCACTATTTTTCCCTTCTTGCCCGATTTGTCCGGTTTCCACTCTCTTTTTCCCCTTCCCTGCCCGTTTCTTTCTTGTCTTTCTTTTCTTCTTTTCTTTTTGTCTTTTATCCTAGGCTCTTTACTTACTGATTTTCCAGCCGTAACTAAGGCCCGGTTAAAATGTTCTAGTCTTGGAGCAAGCCACCGTATGTGTAGGGTAAAGCCCCAGGCTACTGGCTCCTCCTAGGCGGCCCCTTATTATTTTGGGAATGTCCATTACCACCCTAAAAGCACAAGGTGATCACAAGCCAAAATACACTACAGGTCAACAAGATGGTAGACGTGGGAGGGAATTTACCAGTGTTGGGTGGGTATCAAACTGCCCTCCAGAACCAGGCCGGTTATCAGCCCGTTCTCTCAATAAGAACTGGTTCATATCAACCCGGGTGCTACCTGGGTTGATACCCAGAGTACATGGTATCATTTTTGAGAGAACGGGTTCACAAAGAACCAGTTTCTCATGAATTTTTTTTAAAATCATACCTGGATAGGTTATGTGAATAACCCCAAGTATGATTCTTAGCTCATACACTTTCTATGATTTAAGGAGTCTAGAGGTAGGGTCTTAGGTTGTAGGCTACCTACGTTTAGGTTAGGTAGTTGTTCAGGGTTTGGGTTACAGGAAGCAACTAGAGTTGGAGGCATCACTTTTTTCGCATGGAGAATAAGAGAAAAGAAGCTCAACAACTTCTTGTTTCATGTGTTTTTTTCCTGTTTGCTTCAACTTGTGACCAGCTCTTCACCAATTGTTTTTTCTTCATTCTTTCTAGAGAGCATTGCTTTTTTCTCTTTATTTTTCTGGGTGCTACAAGTGTTGTTAGGTCTTCTTCGTTCTTTTTTGGCTATTGGTGTTCTTTGTTTTTTCATTGTGCTTTTACTTGTTTTCTTGTTTTTAGTTATAGGGCTTTTTGTTCTTGAGGTGCTGAGTGATTTGTTGTTTTTTTGCTACAAGTGTTAATAGTAGTTGTTGGAGGTGGATTTCATGTTTCATGGGCACCAATGCTACTTGTGTTTTTTTTGTTGCTCACAAGCTTCCAAGGTTGATATTGGGCTCTTGATGTTGTTCGTTTGTATTGCAAGTGTTGTGCGTTGTCAATGTTATTCAACCACTTCCAATGTTGCTTGTGTGTGGTGCAAGCATTGATTATGTGTGTTGTAGGTGTTATTTGAGCACTTCCAATATTATTTTGTGTGCTACAAGTGCCATCAATGTTACTTTGGCGCTACCAATGGTTTTCAAAGAGTTTCAAGTTCTATTGGTGGTGCTCACACACTTTCAATGATGCTTGGGCATTGTTAGGGCTTTTTGGCATGCTATAAGGTGTTGCCAATGTTTTTCATGCACATGTTGATGCAAGTTTAGGCATTGCCAATGTGGTTCATGGTGTTGCTTATGTTTTGCAAATGCTTCCAAATGTTGTTCAGAAGCTGCACATGGGTTTTTTTTTCAAGTACCACTACTCACCCCCTCTTTGTTTTTTGCTCATGGTGCTACCAATGTTGCTTGTGGTGTTTTCCCCCTTTTGTCATTGGTATTAGCCCTACCTTATTATGCAAGTTGGAGCTTCATTGAAGGTTCAATTTTTTTGCACTTATAAGCTTCATCACCAACATATGCACTTCAAATATACCTTTGATTATTTTTTCAAGTAATTTTGTTTTTTTTTTTTTCTTAAGTGTATATTGTTTCTAGTGTCGTGTTTTCTTTTTTATTTGTTTTTGGCCTTATACGTTATTGTACATATGTTTGAAATAATGTTTTGATATTATTTTTTTGTATTTATTTCTA
>Ga0209208_10007098_pt1 | contig 15300 bp, 8 predicted proteins | sample S1TSphfallax_3_FD_187694 | JGI IMG/M metagenome (GOLD analysis project Ga0209208, IMG submission 187694) | Host-associated microbial communities from peat moss isolated from Minnesota, USA - S1T2_Fd - Sphagnum fallax MG (SPAdes) (version 2) | ecosystem: Host-associated > Plants > Peat moss >...
ATAAGGAGGTGTTTTGTGACCTTGAAGGACACCTTCATCTTTTACCAAAGTTATGTTATGGATACAAAGTTTGTGAGAATGGAAGTTTTGGATTTTTAGAAGCTTTTGGTTTTGAATAATTTTGGTGTTATTTGTGTGTAGTTCATAGTAGGAGAATGGTGATGCTTACATAAACAATAGAAGAGTGGGAGGATAATTTTACAACTAAAAACATAAATTTCATAACTATGTAGTAATCATACATAGTTTCGGTCCTAAACCCGTTTGTGTTGTATAGGATCATGGGTGCCCTCATTTTTAAAAAACTTTTTTTTGGGGAAAGAGCCATATTCATTAGCCCATGAGCAATTTTTTTTGAACATTGAGCACTCCCCAATGGAAGCACCTCTTTGGACCCCCAGTTGCAAAATAAAAACAAATGTATTCCTCAAGAGCATACCTTTTCTGTTTATACACATGAGTGTTCAACTTTAGGCAAACCATATGGGATAAAATTGAGGTGCTATTAGGAACGCCTTAGGAACAACTTAGGAACTTGGGAACCTCAAAGAAACATGATGAGAACATGTTGGGAAAACATTAGGAACAAGGAAGGGGAAACAAAAAACTTCCCCCACCTTACCCCCAAAAGGAAAAACAGGCCCATCATGAATGCATGCTGAGCCTTCGCATTGACTGCATGAAATTCCTATTTCCAAAACTATTTATCACCATTTTTGGCCTGGGATAAGGGCAGGGGCAGAAATTTGGTGACATAGTTCGCTAGCACAAGGCAGAGAGAGAGAGAGAGAGAGAGATAGGCGGGGGGGGCAGAAGTTGACGATGATGACCCCACTAACTCTCATTTTAGAGAAGTTAAAACGGCGGAAGTGGAAGCGCCATAACATTGCCGACTGACTGCGAATCACGGCGTTGGCCATTCCTGCGCGTTCTGCACTCCCCGACACAAAAGCGGCCGGTGGCCCGGAGCCCGGTGCACTGGTTTACGGCGCTGCAACTGGCCAGATTGCCGCCGTGAAATCATCACCCTACTAACCCCCCCTCCCACCGGCGTTTTTTTCCTGGCGAAATTTGGGAAAACTTTGGTTCTTTGGTGTAAATTCGACTAATTTTGCTCATTTTCGCCAAAAATTCGATATATATAAAAAGAAAAAGGCAAAACACAACCCCCCTCCCCCCCCACACACACACATATGCGATGACCAAAGAATGTGATGAACTCTTCCCCCCCAAAATAATGAGGAACCGGTTGAATGATTTCTACATGTTGGGTGTGCTGTAATCATTAGTGTTCGGGTGGGTATTTGATTTTGTTAATAACCTCCGGTTTTCAATGAACCACTCCCACCCCCAATATAGGGAGTAACCAATTGAATGATTCTAGGTGGAGTGTGTTGCTGTAATTATTGGTGTTTAGGTGCATATTTGATTTTGTTTACTAACCTTCAGTTGAGATGAACCCTTCCCCTCAAAATAGGGAGGAACAGATTGAATGACTCTAGGTGTGGAGTGTGTTGTAATTAGGAGTGTTTTTGGGTTGGTACTGGATTTTGTTAACAATCATCGATTCTGGATGAATCATTGCCCCCAAAAATAGGGAGGAACAGATTGTATGACGGTAGGTGCAATTCCAGGGGTAGAGTGCAACGTAATTATCAATGTTGTGCGGGTATTTGATTTTGTTAATAACCGTCAGCTTCACCTTTTTAAAATATATATCAGATATAGAGAACTGCCAATTCCAATTTCTTAGAATCAAAGAACCATGGTTCTGGCTCCTTTGCAAAACCTCAAAGAACTCTTGGTTTTCATGCAAGAACTATGTAGAGATTTCGATTTCTCAAATTCTTGGTGATCCATGATTATATATGAGAATCATTTCTTTTGATTTGTAGAGAATCACAGTTATGAACCCTAATCAGCTACCTTGATAATTGTCAGGGTTCTATTCTAATGTTGGCCAGTTTTTCTTTTTTAAGAAAACCTTTGGTCCCCATTATGACATTTTTTTCTCCTAGATTCTCTAAGTGCAGGGTTGAGTTCCATTTTTCATATTTCTAAATCCTATGATTATGATTTGAACACATTTTTTCAAATCGAAGAACCTCCAAACCTAGTTTAAAAATTGGCTTTGATTCCGTGTACACAATGCACACTCTCAAGGCGGCATATTGTATAACTGCAAAGATTTACACAAATTAAAATTGGATATGCATAGGTACAATTAATCAAAATCCATCAATTATTTATAGAATCTAGTTTACTTAACAACTTTTCAGAAAAGTTCAACTTGTTTTTACTTCAAGAAGTTAAACCTTCAAGATTGCAGTTTTGGTTTTGGTTCTAGCAAAATATTAGTTCCATTGAAGGGATGCCAATTCAGGTTTAGGTCATAAGAACTTGAACCTGAACCCCATAGTTTGACACTCCAAACTAGGGAAGCTATCAACATTGGTTTGTTCTAGTGTTAGGTATATCCATGGTTAGGGTACCCAAAAAAAAAAACAAACCTACAAAAGATTATCTTGGATTTTTATAATATTTATTGCCTTATAATCATAATGGATTGTTGTATGCCTACAAAAAGAATGATGTCATATTAAACTAAAAAAATAAAATTTAAATGAATTGGATACACTATAAATGTCTTTTTGACTTTTTAAAAGTAATTTGAATTCTTGTAATATCTGCAATTTTCATTTATAAAAATCAAAAGGAATGCATTAAGTAATGCAATTGACTTTAATTTTGTTTCATGAATGAACAATGCTTACATCTATGTAAATTAGCAATGTTGACTAAATGCATTTGATTAGATCATATATGATACAAAAACTTTAAAGAAAACATAATTCACTCCAAAAGGGCTACAAAGTAAAAGACTATTTTTTGGCCATTTGGTTGATTCTTTATATTCATTAGATTTAAAATTTGTGATCCAAAGTGGAAGTCACATTTGTAAGAAATAATCATGCAAAAAAACATGTCAAGTTATCTATAGAAACTTATGTATTCATTTTTTGTATTTGTGATTTTTACCAAAATATTGATGCATAAATACATTCATATATGAAAAGACATCACCACTATATGAATTATCATAATTTGAATTAACCAAATTTTCATACTTAAATTGACTCCATGTAAATCTTGTGTTTGGTAAATAGCAAAACTGAAGTCCTTAAATCCTATGTCCAAAAAGTGATACCCTAACCATAAATATGCCTTATTGGGCAGTTCTTTAATTATTCAAAGAATCATGAATTCCTAATATTTGAAAAAATAATGGTCATTTAAAAAACCTCAAATAAACATTGGTTTTTTTTGTCAATTGTTTGATTTAAAAAAATTTCCAAGTTCCAAGGTTAGGACTTTCAATTTTGGCCTTTGCCAATTATATGTTTATATAATTGATTTAACCTTCAGCAAGGGTTTGGTCAAAATAAAAACCCACCCAACATTAGTATGTTCCAATGTTGTATGGTTCTTCCTTCTTACAAAATTTTTAATCTTAATTAACATTATGAAATGTTTTTGGAAGTTTTTTGAGTGGGTTTTGAGCTTGGTTTTTCAAATATCTAAATCCTTTGGTTTGATTTATAACACATTTTTCCACATTCAAGAACTTTTACCCTATTTCAAAAATCAAGTTCAATGCAATGTACACATTACACGCACCTCAATGTTAAAGATTGTATGGATACAAAGTTTTACAACAAATTAAAACAAAGGTCTATGTAAGTATAGTAACCCCCATTTATAATCACACCCCTTTTAATCACATTCTTGTTTGTGTCACACATTTTTTGGTAACCATCTATTTTAGTAAGAAACACAATTCTTTAAAATCACTACCACACTCATTAATCGCACAAAATATTTGCAAAGCTTTCTTTATAAATAAGATTATAGTGGGGAAAATCTATGGCAAATATTAAGGTTTTGTAAATTGTAGCTCCCTTTGGCAATGTTAGTGTTGTTTTTTTTTTCAAGTTGTAAAACTAACAACAATGAATCTAGTTGAAGAGGGGGGGAAAACAACATTTTTTAATGCAAACAAGCAAAAAATATGCAAATTTTCCAAGAAAACAAAAAATCTCAATTAAAAAAATTTAATTGACAAGATACACAAGCTAATAGTTAAGGAGCTCAAACTCATTGTAAATTATCAAATTAAAACAAGCAAAAATCGCAACCTTCTTCAAGTCTACTAATGCATTATAAAACTTAGAATAATCAATGTAGGCAATTTAAACAATTGGCACCTTTATTTTAGAATGAAAAGGTTATTATATAAGAATTGTTTTTTTGCCTATAGTCACTATCTTGTAAGGGTTTATATGGAATGTGACTATACACATTTAAATCACCATTCCTTAGTGTCACAAAAAAGATGGTCACCAAGGCTGTGATTATAAAGGGGGTTTAAGATATGGAGTTCAAAAAATAATTAAAATTAATATTTAATCATAAAATTTAGCTTACTCATCAACCTCTTTATGAAAACCAACTTTTTAACCTTAAAAATCTTGATCCCCTTTTCAAGAATGTTTTTTCACAGTCTCGATTTCAGTTTTGAATCAAGCAAAAAGACCAGTTGCACAGTTCAATTATTGTGCCAATTCCCACTAACTAAAAGGTGTCAACTTGAGTCTGAATTAGAAGAACCTGGACCTGAACCCAGTGATTTTAACCTTGAAAACTGGAAACCTGCACAAGTGCCAACACTCATCTGATTAGAAAAAAAATCATCAAATTTAAATATTTGGTTTTCAACGTGTAGCCAAAAACATAAAAGGATGGTTGAGGATTTGCACTTCATATTTGGTTTACAACCAGATTTGGCTAAGTCTTCCTAAAGATGATGCCACTTTGGCTGCAAAAAAATTCCTAAAAGAGACGCTGTAGAGGTCTAGCAAATTGTCTACAAAGTTCCTAATGATGGGGCAGAATCTCACCCCGGCAACAATTACATCACATAATGGCCATTAGCGAGACCTGACTTGCGGCTACCAGCCACTTGGCTATGTCCCCCTCCAATGGCATTATTTAGTACATTATGTCCTGCATTTTGAGGAGTGTCCACTTGCTGTTATTGTGAACTGTGAGTTCATGTTTTGGGAACTCCATGGAACATTTCCCTACTTTAATTGTTGCTGGTTTGAACTTGCCAGAACGGACAGAGTCATTAAGCAATGAGTTGTTAGTTCTTTATTTTTACAATTAGGATTCCATGTCGTCTTTTCATCCATTCTCATGTCTTCGGTGTTTTACTCTTGCACCTTTCAGTTCTTTTTCTTAGGGTTTAAGAAAAAAAGCCAAGGTGGCTTCCAAGATTGTAAGAGCAAAGAAAAAAAATGGCTAAAATAAGAAGTGTTTTCTAATGATATTTCACCACTAAAAAAAAGGCTGGCATGAATAGTATGAAGTGAGTTAGTAGCACCATTACAACATTTCCCTCCAATCAAATATTTTGTATTTCAATGGTCAATATTGCTCAATCTCTAGTGTAAAAGGGGTCTTGGATAGTGTAAAAGGGGGCCTTGAATATTGCACTTACCAGTACCATCTGAAAACACTTTTCATATTCTTGCATTTCATTTGCACTGGCAACTTAACTGACGCAAGTGGGAAAAGTACCATACTAAAAGGTTCCTGTCAAGTAACAACCAAGATCCCATGAAAGGCCTATGCAAGAATTGTCATTTGTGCAATTGTAGATGTAATTTACAATGATTCAGCTGCATTCTATATTTCCATTGTAAGATGGGGAACTATGATTACAAAGGAAGGCCGTGCTGTCAGGGCATTATGGCCTGGGAACTCAGTTTAGAGCCTGAGATACACAGGGGTAATGCCCTGACCATGGGGCCTTTCCCATAGTAACAACCCACCTTCCAAGGAGCCTCAGTCTGCAATTGCCACCATTGAAACACTTTGAGCTGGAAGGGTCTGATACATAACCACCCATGGCAGCTTGGAGTGGGAAATCCTCCTGGGGTAAATCCCCCAAATAACAAAGGGAATTTTTATGGAGGTTATTATGTACTTAATTATGGCCTACTTGGAAATTCATAAGCTATGTTCATGCTAGTGTTGTGCAATTATTTGAACCATCCATAAAGAACCACGGATTCTGCTATTTAAATTATTTCAAAATGAGAGAAAGACCAGTTCCAATTCTTCAAAAAAAAATCAGAATTCAATGACCACCCGTCCCCCTTATTCCAAAAACCATTGTGAACTCACCCCTTCCCAGCACAGATTTACATACAAGTTAATCCAGTCAGGCCGCACTAAACTAGCACCCACCAGCACACCATCCACTGGATGCCTGTTATTACTCAGTTGTGGATGAATCTCACCTGAGTAAGTACATGTTTTCATCTTGATAACCAATTCTGTAAGAAATAGGTCTCATATATAGGTAGATAGGTAGGAAAATAAATAACTGCTAGGTAAGTAGACGGTTTATGCATTGGTAAGTGCTGTTTTTACTACCCACCTCTAACAACCTACTTGTGAGTTGTTAGTAGTGATGTAGTTTTTTAAAGCAACTGAGGTAACCACCATGGTTAGCTAAGGAACTGGAACCCAACAGAAAACTGCTTCCTTACCACTTATCATTCATCCTTCATGGTGCGCTGGTGGGTGCTGGTTCACTGTGAGCCATTATTCAATGTATTCCACGGGTAATTCACTCTTTGAACAACATTGAAGCTAGGCATTAATGTACTACATGTAAATCGTATTTCGATGATCAGTACATATTTTAGGCACACAATTAAGGTCCAATCACTACAATAGAATGTTGTTTTTCTCACTCAAAGCTATGCCTTGCAACATGTGTGTGAGGTAAATTGTGTGGTTTCATCCATTACAATGTACAATATGTGATGTTTATTGTGACATTAAGTATTGATACATATTACACAATGGTATTAAGTAATGGTACAGTTGTTAATATGTACCATTACTTAATATTAATTTGTGATTTTAATTTAATAAATGTCACAATACATATCACATATTGTACATGGTAATGGATAAAACAAACAAAGTTATTTTACAATGTGTCATGAGCCGTTTTTTTTTTTTTTTTTTTTTTGTGTGAGAAAAATCATCACATTCTCGTGTAATGAATGTAAACTAATCAAACATGTTAGAATATGAACTGGGGGACTCCAGGATTTGCAGTTAACTGTCTCTGACAGCAATGGACCTTTGTAAGTGGGCATACTCAAATCCTTTACATGCATCAGCAAGAGATTCCCAATTCTCGTTCAAAATCTCCTAGATTCCTCTCATATGTTGAGGCACACTCGTGGAAAATGAGGAAAGCCAAAAAAGTGACCATCCTGATCATCTTGCATGAGCATGATGTGTGATGTAAACCAAGCAGGAACAATCAGGATCTATATTCTCAACTCCTTGGGATCCCTCATTGGCACTGCGGGCTTCAAAATGCTTTACTAAAGTCCCACATATGGACTTTACTATCCTACTCACAGCTGCTCAATGCTGTCATTGTTCGGGACTTCCGAAACCATAGCAACAGCGAAATGTCTCACTAAATGAGGTGCCACCAGATTGTGCAGCTAAGTCACGTGATATTGTCATGCAGACAAGAGAACCGACCTTGCCAACTTTTCTCCTTGAAACACTAAGACAAACATAAAGAATTAAGAATGTGGCCGACATTATTCCCAAATTTTATTGGCATAGAACCACTGCAACCCCACCCCGCCTCACTCCCACCCATCCCCATGCCCCAGAAACATTGTGGGAAGCTGTGAGACAAATTGTCCAATTGGTGAGATCCTTAGTCATCTTTGACATCTCCAGTTCGTCGCGATTTGTGAGTGACAAATGTCAAATGAAACAATATTGGATGGTGCATTTATGGGTGCTGAGTCAAATTATCCAAATGATCTATCTAGTCATGATTTGAAAATGCTGGACCAAGAACAACTTGCCAACTCTTGCAGAGAGTTGGTAAATCTCAGATCTCTTGCTACAATTTTTCTTGCTTGCTCAAAATCTCAACGCAACCAAGCGTGTAACTGAGCTGCCCATTGTGGCTCCACATTATGCACTTTCCACTCATTGCTGTAAGGTGAAATGATTAATGTTTTAGGACGGCTAGAAAGATATGGGGTTAGAAAGATTATCTATTAGATATGAGAACCTCAAATTAGACACCGAATCTAAAACCGGACACTATAACCATGATCACTTAGCCCTAGGAACTGGAACCTTGTTGGAAAAAAAAAATCCTTAGATGATGGTTCTAGACAAAAGAAAACATAGAAACCTCGGTTCTAAGATTGCAGGTTAGAACTGAGATCATGCAAATAGGCAAATCCTAGGTTAGGGTTTAGATCCGATTATTGAGTCATGGGTCACTTCTTTTTCACTTTACCGTTACCTGAAACCTTTGGGTATTACCCTGAGTTCCAGAGAACTGCCCAACATTGCTACGAACATTGTTGCAATCATACTGTCTATATGCAGCTGCAAATGGCATAAAAGTGTAGTTTGTTAATTGTTTACCCCTGAACGTCAGGGCGGACCTATGTGGTCCACTTTTCACTTTAGTTTTCTCTTTCTCTGATGTTTAGGGGTTGATAGGTTCATATGAATCAAGCTGTGCACTTTGGTGAAACAAACATTGTCATTTAACCTTAACTTTTGGCAAAGAATGCAATTTAATAAGGATCCCAAACTTGCAAAGGTGGAGAAACTGGATCCCATTTGAGCTATCAGAGTTATCCGTAAAGTCTTGTGATTAGGGGGCATCAAATGCATAACTGGGACCCAAACTAGTTTTCCCAGCAATTTTGGTGATAAACTGAGTTTCATCCTGTCTTTCCTTTTTCATGAGCGCACCCATATTTTCACTACTCCTACCTGTACAAGTACTATAATTAGGTACTCTTGAACCTTGTGCATGAAATCCTGAGTTTCAGCATTTCATACTGAGATTTAATAAATTTTCCTTACTTTGCTGATACCATTGAAAGAGGGGATAGAGGGTGAAAGCAGGCCCAAAGACAGGGTGAAGAGAGGGTGACTTTACAGATAACTCTATCATAGTTTCAGCACCTTGATTGTTCAGAAGAATCTTGGGCATGCATGTCATCCAAGACAAAAACTCCACAAGCTCTCATACACCCCACATGCAAAAGGTGGTAGTATCTGTAGTTGGAGGATCTGGCATATGCAAACTCTGGCTATCATTGTGGTTGAAGTACTCTTCCTTTCAAAACAAGGTGCCAACATTGTTGGTTACCTAGTTGAAATCCCGGTAAAACATTTGCCAGGATTTTTAAATTTTTTGTACCAAACCAATATAAATAGCCCATGTATTATGAATTGAGTATGCATATTATATATATAGACACACTAGCTGATATATATATTATGAAAATTGGTATCAATGTAATAGCTACCAGGTTTTCCGCTTAGGTTGAATTTTGTTTGGGCTATAACATTTTCCTATTGATGTCATCAATTTGTTAGTAACTACCATGCCTTATTTTTACTAGCTAAATTTCACCAAGAAGAGAAACTGAAAACAAGAAATTAGAAAATGAAGTATTTTGGAGGTTTTCTAGTGTCAAAAGTTGATAGAAAGAAAAAAAAGAGTAAAAATTGCCAGATTTCCACATTTGGTTTTCAGTATCCATAAATATATGATGTTGATTAAAGATTTGTACTTCATATCTGGTGTAGAGCCAGATTTGGCTAAATCTTCTTAGAGATGATGGCAATTTTTGGCCATCTTGTTGTGTATGATTGCCACTTAGGCTACATGGAAAAACTCCTTTAAAAAATATTGGGACACAAACTAGAGATGACTTTAGTACAGTCAAATTAAGGTCTCATATCAATCAAAGATGGAGGCTTTTATTTAAACATATAGATATAAGATTTGAGCACCAGCAAAAACAAATTGAAGAAGGGGCTGCCATGGTGACCAAAATCAAAAACACTAGTTCCCACTTCACATCTGATACCAAAGGAGGAAGGAGGATGGGTTGATTGGTATCAAGAATCAATCCTGGACTTCAAACCTTCATACCATATTGGTATTGCCACACCTTAATATTAGGGCAACACCTTAATGTAAGCCCCAGTATCTCAAAAGTGAAAATAAGGCTGGTATGGTCTATAATTAAGGCTATAGCCTTATTAATGTTAGGTGTGAACCTGAATATACCAGACCAACATCGATGAAAACCAATATTCAGCAAGCATATGATTTGTTAGTTAGGATATAATATGATGTAGATAATGGTGTTAAGGACAATACCAATTTGCTATTACATTATAAGATATAGTGGTCAATACTTGGAGTAGGTAGGTACAAAAGTTCAAAAGGTTATACCATTTACTAGACCACCTAATAATGAGATCGCCTAATTACCAGATGTGCTAGACTACCTCCAATGCTCATTACCAACTTTATTTTATCATTGCATATTTGGTGTGATTTCAACGAGTGAGTACAAATTAAGATTTGGTGTGGTGAATTTTGTTAGATTTTAACATTGCACATTTGGTGTGATTTCAATGTGAGAGTACAAATTAAGATTTGATGTGGTGAACATTGTTAGATTTTAACATTGCACATTTGGTGTGATTTCAATGTGAAAGTCCAAATTAAGATTTGGTGTGGTAAACATTGTTAGAGAGTTGATTATTACGAGATAAATTAAAAGAGGTTGGTTGCTTTGGTGAAAAATCATTTTACATTTGATTTAATATCAATTTTCTTCCTTATTTTAAAATGAATACTTGTTGGCATTGCTCCTTTCACCACTCATATGCACACCATTATTGGTAAGAGCATGGTTAGATTATTCACTTTTGATATTTTGAAAAGTTCATATTTTACACTATTTAAAATTCTTGTAATTGTAGTAATTATCAAACTATAAATATTATAATTATTTCCTATGTTTTGATCAAAAGATTGGTGGATCACTTTTTTAATTTATCATTAAACCTATGATTAATTTGAAAATTATAATATTTTAATATGAATTAGATTAATAATAATAATAATTGAAAAAAAACATTGCATTTTATTTTTAAATTAAAATTTCTTGTAAATTGAGAAATTTTTTTAATTTAATAATTTTTTAATAATTTTTTTCTTTTTCAATCTTTATTTTGATATTATTATAACATACTTTTTGAGTTCACATTTTTCATTTTATCTATATGACATAGTGCCAAAATTTCAAATTATGAGTTTTCTATTTTTTTAGAATTTATTCTTCTTTAAAAATATAATTATCATAAAATTCCATTGCAACATAAATAGTTAAATTTTTGATATTGTTAATGTTGAATATGACTTCACATTTTTAAGTCATTTAGGATTGAAAAAAATTGCAACTATGACAATCCAAATACTTCCCCTAACTATGTTCTCAACCTTATATATATATATATATATATTCATACCATAGTGGTACATAAAATTGACATATTGTGTAATATCAATACCATTTTTTTGGAGACTTCAATACCATTAACTAAATGATATATGATAAAACATAAATTGCACACTTTCCAAACATTGAAATCCCCATTCCAACAAAAAAAAAAATCTTAAAATAATTGTTATTAACAATAGCTAATGGTATAAGCAAAAGGCTAAATAGTCTTCTTTTATGGTGAAAAATGCATGATAAAATTACACAAATAACACTTCAATACATTATGGATTCAAAAATATATATTGTTTGTGGTGAGGTGGCACACACATTTCAACATAACCTCAAACATTTTTTTAGTTGCATCTATATTAACCATTCACATCAAAATGCTTGTCATAAAAAGTCTTTTTTTTTGTGGAACACATAACACCATACATTTCTGAACCAAATTTTAAATATATAGTATATATAATCTAATTTTGGAATCAAGAAATTATTTTAGATGTTTTATTGTTTTAAGCATTTGCAATCAATATGGATAGATACATGAAGGATGTGGTTAGTAACTTAAATTTTATATTCTAAGATTTTAAAAAAGGATAGATATTGAACTTTAAGTTGAGAAAAAAAGGATTTTTTTGTTTGGCAATTAAGCATAATGACACAATTTTTCACCCTAAAGGTTGTTTACTTTGATTTCCAAAGTTATCATTGGTTCACTATTATAATAAAAGCAATGGCGTTACCCAACATTGTGTTGCATTTCATAAATCAACCACCCACATGTTTTTTATGTGGTACTACAATTCGGTTGGCTAATCTAATATATAACATTTAATCATAATACAATGTAATATGCATGAAGCCACGACCATTTGGCCTAGTGGGCTAGTGACTTGATGGTCTTGATTCCAACATTCATGAACAACCCACAACACTCACAATTTTGGACCTAATAGATTATTCATTTAGATTTCAAGTTCACAATTCCACACAAAAATATTTATAAATGGGAAGGTGCACATCAAACTTCATTGATAATGTAGAAATCATTTTTTGGAATTTGAATTCAATAACATTGATGCATTTTAATCATTTTAAAACATTTAGTAGTGAACATCACAAGAAATTCCAATCTCTACAACAAAATTTCATTTGAAAAAAATTTATGGTTACTTTATTTTCAATTTTGAAGTTTCAAATTATCCCTAACCAAACAATACCACTAAATTTTTAAAATATTATAAAATCTTCTATGCCATTTGCAATTACACCACGCATTTTTTGCAAACTTACATTTAATGAAAATGAAACCTATCAATTTGCCCAAAACCATAAACCAATGTTTTTTTCACACCAATATTGACAATCCCTTTGAAGGTTTGCTGATTGGTATTGATGACAATATAACTGTAAAAATACGTTGTGAAAACCTTAAAAGTCCACATGTGTTCTTTAACAATTGGCATGCCATTTTCAAAATTAAAATAATTTATTAGATACATCAATGACATATCATTTCCACGAGTGGTTGGTGTCAATTGTCAAGCCCCTATCTTCTAACATTTTATGAATTATTCTCAATGTTTTGAATTGTGTTTAAATGTAAGGTTATTTTAATAATATCCCATGAATCCATGGTCACTCGAAAAGGAAATGTGTTCTGGGTTCATGTTAACAATAATTTTTCTTGATGTTTCATCGAGCCTTGAACTTGCATTTGCCTTGGCTAAGTACATAACTTGTTTAAACATTGGTTGTAGAACCAAGAGTGAAGGTCGCAACAATTTTTTCAACATTAAACAAACGATAATGTCTTTGTTGACCTTATCGTACATTTCACTATGAACACTCTACCTTTTAATGCTCATGCATTTTACTGCAAGTCATCATCAAATTTGGTATCAAGCCTTTGATTTAGCTATTGGGATGGCCTATGTTCCTTTCAAGCCTTGTTCACAACCAAGGTATTGGTTATGAATTTTTCACCCACAAAGAGAAAGGTCAATGTCGTTGTTCATCATTGATGTGAAATTTGGCCAAATCTATGAAATCCTTGTTCATTTGATGTTCATCATCAAATGGATCACAACAAATATTCCCTTGTAAATTTCATGTTTTGAACTTAATCAACAAAAATCCCAAGGTTTGAGTTGCATCATTCTTGTCCATCAAAAGAAGACATTAATGTCATAGTTGATTTCAACCATTTATTAATCATCATGTATTGCATTAATTTTTCCATGAATTTCAATTTCATTTCATAATTTTTAAAAATTGGATTGTTCATACCACAAGTCCTTATGCATTGTTCATTTGGTCATCATGTTTAAAAATCTATAACCTTTTTTCCATTTTTTCCAAAAGAAAAAACCCTATAAAATTTTGCAAGTAAATTTAAGTTTCCAACATTATATTGATAAGTGTGTTTGGTGTATCCTTGACTTTATCTTTATAAAAAAGTTTAAAACCATGCCCCCAACACCACCTAGCCTCCCCCCTCACCTTTAAACCCCATTTATTGAATACCTTAGAAGCTAGACCAAACCAAGTCTATATTTAGGCCATGTTACTTGACACAATATAGTTCACTTACTATGTACATTGGTCACAATTCATGAAGCCCATTTAAAAGCTTGAAATTAATGTTTGAGAAACAACACTAAAATTTTGAAAATTATAATTCAAAATTTAATAGACATAATTAAATTATATGAATAAGGTTAACAACTTTTGTTGGCTACTACTACCAACAAAATCATCATGATGCATTTCAAAATACATGCACATTACAAAAAGCTTAACTTATATGCCTTCCCACTCTAAAGTTAATGTCACCCTTGCAATCAAAATCCATGTACATTTGTGGACCCAACAACCTCCAAAATAACACAAGGTGAAGGCAACCAAATAAAGAAACACACCAAATATTGTGAAAAGATTGCCTACTAGGCTATCCATTAATAAACAATATTGCCTTCTAAAAACCAAAACCCAAGCTTTAGGCACAATTGAAAAAAAGAAAAAAAACTAATTTCTATTACAAAAAGGTACTCACCTTCTTGCCATGACATTCACCCTTGTTGTATTCTATCCCAATAAGGATAAAAGATTTTCCACAACTTGGACATGTAAAATCTAGTGTTGCTACTTACCATGGATACAACTACCATCCAGTAGTTATTTCCTCCAACAAACATTTTTCAAAAAGGAAGTGAAAGAAAAGAAAAGACAAACCAAACATATAGCTATAGTATTTTACATCAAACATGACTTAGTTCATTTGATTTGAAAAGGAAAAAAAAAGAAAAACAGAAAAAACATAATGTTTCCACTATCTTTGCTTATAATCCTTCCTTTCTATTCCAAACACACACAAATACATCATCATCCTTTTCACAATACTCCTTACAACTCCCATAATCCCACCAAAAAAAAAAGATGAATCAACATGATTCCCCCACCATCCATTAACCACAAGGGCACTTCATTCTCTTTTACAAATCAGGCTCTTACCCCAATCTCTTTCACAAATCTTTAATTAGTGACAAACTAGTTTCAACATCCTATTCCCAACTAATTAATCCAAATAGTGGTTGTTTGTTGTTGTGCTAGGACTATTTGGCATTTCAACATGGTAATGTGGCATGGGTGAAGGGGGGTAATCAGGAATAGTTGGAAGCTTTGCTTGAAAGGTCCTTACAAAGTTCAACAACTCTATGGCAATTTTAGCTTCATTATTGTTAGACTCATCTATTGCATATGAATGGTATGAAAGTTCATGCTCCTCTTCTTTAACTACAATGAATACATCACATGGCCACTAAATCCTAATTTTATGTTTTCCTTT
>Ga0209208_10007099_pt1 | contig 15300 bp, 12 predicted proteins | sample S1TSphfallax_3_FD_187694 | JGI IMG/M metagenome (GOLD analysis project Ga0209208, IMG submission 187694) | Host-associated microbial communities from peat moss isolated from Minnesota, USA - S1T2_Fd - Sphagnum fallax MG (SPAdes) (version 2) | ecosystem: Host-associated > Plants > Peat moss >...
TAATGGAGCCTGGAGGACCCAACAACAACAATAACAACAGAGAGCAAGAAGACAGGAACTTTAAATACCTATTTATGAAATTATTATCAAGACACAGACAAGGTCTGTGAAAGCACATTTCCGGGCCGTTTGGGTTCCAGTCATTAATAACAAAGTGCACCAGGAGTGTCCGAGAGAACCTCGTCCGAAAATAAGCTATTTTACACATTGAACTATTAGTTCACTTTTTAAAAAAACCTAAGAAAACAAAATCACCAAATCCAGCAATCCCATCGACCCAAAAAAATAAAAATAAAATTTCAGGCCTACACACAGCCTTATTATTCTGCTGAAGATTGAAAATAATGATCCCTTCTACTATTAAATTCTCACAAGCTTATCAAACCCTATTACCCTAGTACTTTAGGCCGGTTCAGCATGAAGGTGCCTAATAATTAATTATTTTATTGTTGCTTATGTTTGGCAGTAAAATAAATAATAGAAGCTTAGTATGTTTGAGAATTTCCTTTGGAGTTTTAGAATGGTAGATAGGTTTTTTTAAAAATGGAAATTTCAGCAATCCCAAAAAAAATTTAATTAGTGCCTAACCAGCCCAGGTACACATTTACCTGTTAGTAAACTCAAGATAACCAAGAAAAAATCGAGTCAGACCACCAATCCAGCAATTTCATTGGCAGAACAATTTTTTCTTCACACTTAAAAACAAACCTATTCAACACCCTCTACATAAGAGATAAGAGAGTAAAGTAAGAGCCACTCCAGGGATGCACTCTCACTGTTGACCAAAATTTGGATGAAGAAAAGTCAAAACATACATGACAAAGGATTTTGGCTCAGCAAAATGGTTTTGGCCCAACATTTTTGCACAGTAAGTAAGTACCTACTATGCTGGAGGCTGACAAAAGGCCGAGGAAAGCCTACCACCTGCTGTTGATTGGCTACATGGTTTGATTGTTCAAGGTGGGTTGCTATTAGGTACTTACCCTAGTGGTCTTCCATTTTGTGCAGTCCCAATTTTAGTTTTATAAGTGAGGTTGGGAAAAAGTAAATAACTGATCGTGCATGTGAGCAATAATGCTTGCAGGGCCACACATACTGAGCATGGGTGGAGCTGCTCTTCTAATAATAATAATAATAATAATAATACTACTACTACTAGTAGGTATAATAACCCTTGTTTTCTGTATACAGACAGGGTTAATAAAATTAAAAAAAACCTTTACAAACAAAAGAAAAATTTCCCTCCCTTTTGTTCCAAATTCATCCAGTTTGTTTTCTGTCACTGTACCCATAAATACAAGTTTTGCGCCTTCAGATGTTTTGCTTCTGTTGTGCCTTCTCGATCGATTCTGTTCTCTCTCTCTCTCTCGCTCCCCGTTGCTTCTCGCTCGCTCGCTGACTTGCTACTTCCTCCTTCAAACATATTTTGAAATCAGAATTTTTTTTTCCTTCTACGTTTGCCATTTTTGTTTCTGACATTTCTAGTGCTAAATTACCTGCAAATCCACAAACAAATATTCAATTCTTTTGCATTTTGCATTTTCGTTTCTCACATTATTGTAGTGCGAAATCTGCAAATCTTTCGGCCTGTTTTGAATTCATCGCAGCTTTCAGCGACGGGAATTTGGTTGTTAAGGTCTCTGGATAGAGAAAGAGAGACCGTATGCGGTTTGGTTTTCAGTAGACTAGACTGGTTTCGTTGTCTTAAAGAAAATTTGTTGTGATTTGGTTTTACCTCGACGGTCGCGTTTTGTTTCTGTGACTATCTGTTTTACAACAAGCCATATGTTACGGATGCGGATTTTGTTTCTTAGTTTTTGGAAATTCGGTGTTTGTGAGAGAGAAGTCTTTTTTCTGTCTGTCTCTTGTTTTGGTTTTTCTTCTTCTCTTTCTTTTGTTCGCGTTTTGGTGTTGCGTTCTTGAAGAGGCAGAAAAACAACATTGATGCGTGGATCATCGTCATCTCCTCCAGAAACGATTCCACAACTGCAGCTCCGGTATCCGATTTCTTTCTCTGTTTGCCCATGCTATTAGTACTCGTACTGATGTCGCTTTTACAGATAATATCCTTAGTACTTGGAATCGTCAATTTGCGCTTGAATGTTCTTCTTTCTCTGCGTTTTTTTTCCCCTGGAAACTTTCGTGTATGCATTGTCGATGAAACTGTATTGCATCTGCAGTATTTGCGCCGTGAAGATTGGTCCCGGGTTCCTCCTCCTCCTCACAGTCGGGGATAGATCGTTTGCACAATTGTAATTGTGAAGCTCTTTGTTTACGGCCTGCATGCACATGTACAGAAACGGATAGCCTCAGGAGTGACGAGATGTTTGCGAAACTGGCGCTGACGGAGGAGGAGAAAACTGTGGACGAGCAGCTGGGCTATCCTCATGGCTACGCGAAGCTATGTCGGTGCCATGCGAGTTCTGCGGAGCTGCAGCATTGCCTACAGCTCACACCGTTTACGGAGGGCCCACCGCAGCGATTCCTCCCTTATTCTCCGCAGGCGGAAGATGTGAGTTTTCTCTCTGAAAACAGGAAAAAACACACACACGCACAAATCACATATAGAAACTGTGCCCTTGCATCTGAAGCTACTTCCCAAAACAGGCAGCACTAGGACACACAACTTCTTTTATGTCCCCACATTGTCACCACTGTCCAATCTACAAACCCTAAGTGCTGTGTCCTTTTCTCTTTTTTTCCCTCCTCCGGCTTGTATCACAAATGTTCCAGGGTCTATGTGAGATAACGAGATTACTGAAAGTACTTAGTACTGGCTTTGACGCTTTTTGCAGTTCGTGAAATTGAAGGAGTGGGATAGCTTATTCCCTGTCATTGTGGAGGAGGCAGACACTAGGGATCCTCCAAATGCACGCAAGCATGCAGAAGAGCTATGGCAGCAACTTAACCACTTGGGGTTAGTAGACATGATCTCACCCATAGGTAGATAAACTGCAATATATTCCTTTGTCAGGCATTGGGATGTCTCTAGTACTCATCCCATCCTGAGGCAGCTTATAATGGATAAGATGTACATATTGTGCAGGAATGCAGGGTTTGATCCAGCAAAGTTCAGAGTTGATGCTTATGGTAATGTGCTGTACTGGAATGCGGATCCTTCCTCTCCACTTGCTTGGGAAGTTGACCATTGGTATCCTCACTCACGTACGTATCAAAAAACTCCACCCATTTGACTGGAACTGCACTGTTTCTGTGCAAGGGTCATCATCCTCAAGTTCACTGTGAATTGAAGGATCTACAGTAGTTCTCTAATGGAGTACTAGCTACATTGTATGAAATGCAGGGGGAGGGAAGACTATAGTAAGCAATCTGCGAGTGGTGCAATGGCAGGCCCACCAGCGCAAAAAAAACCGGCTAGAATTTCTGGTGCCATGGTGGGATCTTCAACATGGTGTCTCTATTAATCAGTTCCTGTCTGCTTTCGCTTCCAAGAATTCAGATTTCAGGTAAGAGATTTTGGAGCTTGCTACATTTGCCATGCTTGTGATGGGCACCTTCAGATTCTCTTAAGAATTTTAGTTCTGTCATGGATATATTATGCCAAATGCTAGATCCCAGGCAGTGATGCTGGCTGGACTATTTTGTCCACTGCAGGCGGCGATCATTTGCACTGTTCTTTGCAGGGGGTGAGGATGAGAAGGTAGCAAGGGAGCATGTGGGAGAATGCCGCCCTTGGCCTCAGCAATTCCGGGAAAAGAAGGTGTTGTGTGGACTAGCAGCTGCTGCCATTGTGTCTCCATTAAGGGAGGACAATGAAGACATGCTCAATATTGCCCAGTCAACAAGGGCTGCGTTTGCCAGCTCTGCTACAGTAACACCCACTGGTAAGAGGAAGCGTAAATAGGGCAAGAATTTAATGTACTTCCCTCCTCCTGTATCTCTTGGCAGGTTCATCTCATTGTGCCTCTAGCAGCATCCTGATACAAGGGCACTACTAAAAGGACCTCTGAATTGATCTAGCATCTTGGGGCCCCAGCATTAGGGACAGCAGTGAGGCGGCGATGGAGTGCTGAGGAAGAGGAATCCTTGAAGAGATCACTGCAAAGATTTGGACCAGGCTGTTGGAAGGAGATCAAGGAAAATGAACCTGCTCTTGCAAATCGTTCTACAGCCCAGATCAAAGATAAGGTAATGGAAAGCTCTAATATGCACTGGCTACCCTATTAGCTGAGTTCTGCTTGCTCCCTTTGATCTCATGCTCTTGTTTGTGAATGCTTAAATGTGATGCATTAAGGCATTGTGACCTATGGTGCAGTTCCGCTTGATGAGAGGGGAGTGGAAATCTGGGAAAGAAAACATTGCTATTAGTGCTTCATGCAATGGCCGAAGTGAGTACCTTGATGAGCAATCAGCTGCAACAATCAATCTGCAAAAGGTTTCACCTCTTATTACCCAGCTTCTTATTCTTGCTGAGCAGGAATTCTGCAGGTTCTTGTGGGACTTAGTCTCAACTGCATCTGTTGAGAAATGACAGTTTGTGTGCACACTGGCCTGTGTGTGTGCTTAGGATGCTGCTGATGTGGATGTTTTTTGTGTAATGCATGTCCAATTTTATGGAATAGCAGCAGGTTTGACATGTTTGCCAGTTGCTCTTCAAATTGTAGGAGTTGCGTGTGAAGATTATGAGAGAAGAGGAGAAGAGGGAGAAAGAGGAAGATATCTCCCAGCTGGAGGAAACTGTGGCAACACTAAGGCAACAGAATGAGAAAGAGAGATTAGCTTTGCTTGAACTTGAGGATGTGCTGAGAAATCAGAAACAAGAAGTTGAGAAGCACCGGAGGTGGGCAGAGACCCAATCTTCATACCGGCTGTGCCTTGAACGAATGATCCGTGATATAATGCATCAGTACGTCCTCTCTTTCACCAATGCCTTTCTTGTCCTTCAGAAAAAAATCAATGTGCTTTTTCTAGCTCAACTTATAGCTGGAAATGTTCTGTTGCTTTGTGTGTGCCTGTCTACAATGTCCTAGTTTGTTCATGAAGAAAGATTGTGTGAACATTTCAGTGTGTGGAAATCTGATACCAGTGGTGTTGCTTTGTCATGCACAGGAGCATGGCATATAAGGAGCAAGCTCGCTTGAACCAAGCAGCTTGCAATGCCCTGATGGCTCACCTTGACTGTCAGAAGGTCACATGTGATGCTGTTGAGAAAGACCTGCTCCAATGCAATTCCCACAGAGAGGCCTTGGCAGCCACCCTTAGTAGCGACACGAGACAAATTGACGAGACACCATGCTTGCAGGGGCAGAACATTGTGGATGTCAGCAGCTGTGTATCACTGTTTGTGACAAATGAGAATCATGAAGGTGAGGAGAGTGTCCATCAAGAAGATGTTGAATATGAGAGAGATGGCTGGAGTGACAGAGAGGATGAGAAAGCCAATGAAATCTACAAATTGCAGATTCAACTTTCTCAGTCACAGGAGTTGCAACAGGTCGAACAAGAGTATCTGGATAACTACTCAGTCACTGGTGAGCAAAGAGAAATTTATGCAATTTTCATGAACAGGGTTGAAAAAGCCATTGAACAGTGGGCTCCCTAAGTCATCGCAATGAACTCTTTCTGAACTAAAAGTCATGTTTGTCTTCTATTTCTGTAGGTGGATCAGGACAGAGAGGGAGTGTTAATGAAGCGAAAAGTGCTTCAGATGCAACATTGTATCAGGATGCCAAGGCCTCAGATCAGGAAGAGGAGTGGGTTCAACTGCTGAAAGTTGAAGAAAGAGCCAGGGAGGATGAGGCAAATGCTGAACTTGATAATGAGAATGGATGCGAAGGTGAGATGCCAATGATGCCCAAACTTTTAGTGAGAGGTACTGAGAGGTTGAACCCCAGCACTGGCTACACATCTCTGACAGCTCTGGCTGCTACCTTATCCTGTTCTTTTGGCATCTTTCAAGTTGGTGCTCATCTGGATATTTAAGTGGCAATGTTTGCAGGAATGGAAGGAGAAAGTGACTTTGCTGATGATGAGATGAGCTGTGACCTTCATGGGGTCCAAGATGCACTAGTGACAGAACAGGTCATCAAAATTGAGATGGATGGAGGGGATCAAAAGGGAGAGGGATCTTCTGGAGGCACTGAAGATGGCACAAGTATTATACCTGATGGTTACAGTGGTCATCCTCTAGCCAGTGAAGCATTGATAGAAGAGTTACTTGTTGATAAGAGCAGACCTGATTGCAAGCAGGAGGACCAGAAGAATGTTATAATAGAGCAAACTCAAAGGAATGCAGTGGCAAGAGAGGTGAGAATCCACTGTGGGGCTCAACAAACATACAAACACACAGCTGAACTGCTGCAGCAGGTCAGGCTTCAAATGAAAATGACAGAGGTTTCAGAGGGGAGAGTTGATGATTGTCAACCAAGTTGTGAGCAAGAAGAGAAATTTGATGAGTTGCTTCAGCAGGTCAGTTTTGAAGCTCCAAACTGTCCCCCCCTTCCCCACCCTCTTGCCAGCAAACTCATTTTTTAGTTATTCTTTGCAATCTCCTTGTTGTTCTATTTCAATTCCAAGTAAACAAAGCCTGCACTTGAATCATCTGTTGCAGGTGTTGACAACTCATGTGAATAGAGTACAGAGGAATGAAGCTGGTGCCGAGCAAGGTTCAGACTCTCAGGATGAGGAACAGTGGCAGATTGGTAAGTCCAATCTTGACAAGTGGCTTCAAGTACTACTTCAAAATGATGGGGATTCAGCTGGCTCCTTCCCTGCTCATGATAGTCCTCTGCATAATGTCTTCTCACCAGCTCTTTCAACAGCCAGAGCTGCTACAACTGGAAGTGTTGATTTAGAGGTATGGCATGATCAGGTTGGAATCACCGTGCAATATGTGACTAGTCAGATAGCTTTACAGATTTGAATCTTGCTATGTTCTTAAACCTAGAGGTAAGAAATAAAGTCAAAGAATCAAGGGTTGCTGAGGATATTTGTGCCATTTTGATGCATCTCTTTTGAGTCAACTTCATCAACTCAATTTTTTTTTTCTGTGTCCAGGATTCCTTGAAAAAGGCTGGTGAGAACACAGGGAAACCCAAGGGTCTGTGGGGAGGATTGCTGCGGAAGCTGAGTGCGAAGCAGCAAACTGAGTTGTCTAGACATTTGCGGGAAGAAACTGGTGAGGAGCCAAGGGGACTACAGACCCGAAACAAGGATGAAGACTTAACTTATGTTCTAAACTCCCTTAAGAACATAATGCTCAATGAAGACAATGAAGCCAAGTCAAAGCCCTTTGAATTTAGTCATGAAGCAATAGGAGTGCAAGGAGGTGAAGCTGATCACATGCTCAGAGATGCAACAGAGCCAATTCCAGTTGCAGAAGCACCAGCATTTAATGCAGAAGAGGGTGTTACAGCATGTGACTTGGACACTCATCTGATCTTTACACACAAAAGATCAGCAACTGAGACTGATACTGAAAGTCTAAGCAGTACTAACAACCCAGACTCACAGTCACTGGAAGGCAAGGACATGTCAAAGACAGGGTTTCGAGCATCAATCAAAGCAGCTACTCATGTGTGGAGAAAAGCAGTTAAGAAGCTGGAGATGAAACTGCAAGAGGGGCTTACTGCTCCCCCTCTCCTGGATTAAACACCCTCACTGATGGGGAAAGCTTTCCTTCATACCACAATCAATTCTCTTGAAGGCATGCAGCCATTTTGCAAAGCATGTTATCAAATCTCATATGCTGGGGAGACAACTTGGGTAAGCAGATTACTGCCAGAACCAGATCACAGCTCTACTTTTATGCAATGAGAGAAGTTGTGATGGTGCTGAAATGCTGTGTGCACTCGCTTTTCCAGTTTCATCCTTCCTCCAATTTCTTCTTCAAGTTTTGATGGTGCTGCAGCTGTTGTGTACAGCAGCACACTAGTCCTGACAGAGATGGCATTGCATTGAAATTTCTCTTATTTCAATTATGTATTTATAACAATAAGACTCTTACTTGATAACTTAAAGATGGCTGCATCTGTTGTTATAGACTTGCCTCTTTCTCTTACTCCATTCTTGCAATACTTGGTGCTGTGGTGATGCTCTTGCCCTGTGACGATTAGGTATTGGGAAACTTGCTCCTCTGGAGGAAAGAAATGGATCCTCTTGAAGGTGATTTGCTGGTATGTCAACTCTCTTGAATCATAAAAGACAACTATTTCACCTTCCTCTCCACTGCTGTTTTCTGTTCCAGTATTGCTCACCTATATGGTGCTCTAGCCATTTCTCCCTGGGTACATGTTGATCTGTCTCATTGGCTGTGTGAAATTTTCATTCCTACAATTGTTCCTCACCATTTTGGGCCTGGGATAATAACCCTTCATAAGAAAGTGCGTACTGATAGACAAAAATTACATGTAGGGTAAGGACTGAGAATGGGGCCATTCTGGGAATGAGGGCTCAGAATGAGGCGGGAACTGAACAGGGGACATGAATTCTCAGAACTGCCCTCTTCAAGGTTATTATCTGGCATAAAGATCTGGTAGAATTTTAACCACTGCTAGTTTGTTTGAGAAGAAGGGGAATGAGGGTATGGCGCCCTCCACATACACAAAATATTCTACCAGTTCTGTACTAGATTTTTGAGATCTTGTTTAAGATTTCAATGTTTCATTGAGGCCTCTGGTGTGTCCACTTCACTTAGTAGTTGAGATCATTTAGGATTGAGAATTTAGGATCTCTCAACTATGAAGTGACGTGGATGCACCAGAGGCCAGTACTTTTTGAAGATGCCATCACGTGTACTCCTCAATTGTGGTATGTTAGAGTGTTAAGAGTCCATTGAGTTGACCTCAAAGAAAGAAAAGTGGAAATGGAGAGTAGTGGAGAGTCGAGATGATACTGGAATAGCCAGCAGTTGTTTGTTAAAAAACTTGTCACCTAAATCCTTTCCTATGATGTGGAGGACACTCCAGGCTCTTATATTCAGTAAGGAACAAACATGTTCATATTGACTACTCCTTAGTCCCTAGTGCAAAACACCATCAATGTCAATTGTCACTATTCACACAAAGCGCAATGTGCCTGCATATTGTAACATTAGATAGAGCCTTGGATGCGGGATCAATGATTTTCTTGTTGATCTGCTAACTGTGTCCAATACAACATATCAATTGAGATGCAGTCTGAAGAAACGGATGCCTTATGGATATTGCATGTCCCGACAGTCATCTTAAGGAAGTTCAGATGATGACAATTTATGTGTAGGGTAAAGCCCTAGGGTGCAGGCATTCCCAAAATAAGGGGCCTAGGATAAGGCAGTAGCCTGAGTCCGCCTCAAATTTCTGGAAAGTCTCCGCGCATGTGGACTTTAGCCATTGAAAAGCATGAGGTGGAACGTCAATGGCTAAAGTCCAAATGAGGTGGAACTTTATCATGAACCTCTCAACATGTGTGGATTATGAGCTGCAAGGAGAGGAATGGTTCTTAGTTCTTACACTCTTAAGGAGTTTCAGGCATAAGATCTGTTCCACACTCTTTGAACTTTTAAGGAGTTTTAGGCCCAAGATCCCTTCTGTTTTCTAGGAGGGACATTCAAGCATTAAGGTGCCCTCCAAGTACAGTAGTGGAGATTTCTCAACTGCTTCATGCTATGGTTTATTAATATGGAATCAGCAATGATGTGAAGAGTCCAGAGAGAAAAGGCCCCCTCACCCACTAAATAGCTGACTAACTTTAAGTTTATGGTAAGTGAGTGTGGCTCAAGAAGGTACAGGGGGCATAGCCACATGTGGGACTTAATTGTTCACGTTTTGGCCATAATTTTCCAACTTCTTTAAGAATTTTCTAATCTCTTTAAGTTGTTCAGGAGGACTGGGGATGAAAATATGAGTGGCCTTGTATAGAGAGGCCTGCTCTTGGTATCAACTATCAACACTAGCAGCAAGGACACTAGCAACAGCCTTGTACCAGTTTCAATGTCAGGTATATAGTATATACCAGCATTGGCAGGTTCTCCAATGTGGAGCCTCAAACAGGGGGATTAAGGTTCATATTAATCTTGTGACCTGGACCCAAGTGGGTGACCTTTTAAGGAGAAACGGGCACAAGATTCAAATCCTAAAATTAATTGCTAAAATCAAAACTGTGAAAGAAAACTCTTGAACATAAGTTCAGGTTCTTTGAAAGTATGCAAGTTGAACTTGTTACTCTTGAACATAATAAGTTCAGGTTCTTTTTAAAGTATGCAAGTTGAACTTTTTACTCTTGAACATAAGTTTAGGTTCTTTGAAAGTCCACAAGTTGAACTTGTTGCTCTTGAACATAAGTTCAGGTTCTTTTAAAGTATGCAAGTTGAACTTGTTTGAAGAATTAGTAAGTCGGTTGAGTTTTATAAGTATGTGATTCGTTTTAATTTGTTGCAAAACTCTTAAATAATTCTTAATTCTTTAATAAATTGTTGTGAAACTTTGTATCTATTTGATCTCTGGTCTTGAGGAGTGTTTAGTAGCACATATGTATATACAACTGGACCCAATGTTTTATTCCAGCCTGAAGGTTCTGAAAATGCCCAAAACCAAAACTGCAAGCTTAGAAATTTGGAGAACTGGGCTCAAGCCTATGCTTAGAAAATCTACCCAAATGATTGAAAGTATCAAAAACCAAGAGCACAAGTTGTATTAAAAATTAGGAAGAACTGACCAACACTGGTATGTACTATGTACACCTGCATTATAGCAGCTGAAAACCAGTCCCTCATTTAAGGGTTTAAAAACAAGGACCAAGTTGGTATGAAAGTTTTAGATCCAATAGAGTTATCCGTAAAGTAACCCTATCTTCACCCTGTCTTTGGGCCTCCTTTGACCCCCCTATCCCCTCATTCAGTGGTATCTGCAAAGTAAAGACATTTTATTAAATCTCAGTATGAAATGCTGAAAATCTTAAAAGGTACACAAGTACCAGGACCATGATAGGATGAAGACTTTTTTAACAATGCTAGATACCAGGAGCAGGTTGGCACATTCAAAAGTTGATATGAGATTGACATTGGTAAAATACTCACAACCAATCTATAACTTTCTTGGTAGAGTATAAGGTTTCGGGGTTTCACCTTGATCCTAAACCCTTTAAACAATTTCAACAATTTTGTGTCATGATTACTTCGTAAATTTGATTTTTTGAGTCATACATATGTGAAAAATGTTTGATTTTTTTGCCTTGATTTTTTTTTTATATGTACATTTTTTTCACATATATTTCAAGCAAACATGTTGAAAATGATATTCATGCTACCAGATCTGCAAATTTTTATTTGACCAATATTGGTTCCATTCAATGCAGGCAAAACACATTACAATTCATTTGAGAAAACAAGGTTGACAAGCATTGAAAAGATATTTCCAAAGAATTAGTGTTTTGTAAGTATTTGATTATTAGTATGGTGAACCTTGTATAGGGGAAATTTGTGAACTTGTGCTTTTATGACCTTGATAACGATGTTATAAACCATGGACATGCATTCAACCATTTGAAATGTTAACAAGAATTATGAGTTACAATAATTTAAGAAGCGCGTGTAGTCACATTATAAGAAATCACAATGTCCTCTTTGGTGAGTTTTTAGAAAATAGTGGGTTAGTTAATCAAGTTGATCTGGCAAAACATGAATGATTATTCAAGAAAAGTATCTTTATTCCATTATTTACAAGTCAAAATCAATTAATTTAAAAAAATGTATGATTCAAAAAAATGTTCCATTATGCTATTATGTTAAGATTTATGTTACAAATATTTTTAAAAATAACATTTAAAAATATTCTCATTTTAAAAAAAAAACCTCTTTATGTAGCAAAAACTTTTGTGCTCCCTATGTTTATTTTTTGGGTTTGCACTCATCATGGGTTATAATCAGAAAAACTAAAAATAATGTTAGATCCCATTGGAAATTGCAAAAAATGATATGCCATAATGTGGTGCCATTTGACAATCTTGACAATCATGGCAACTTAATGTGCTGCATGCCTAATAAGAATGTTGATTAATTTTTGAAGAGTCATTACATCCAATTTTAAGTTTTGTTCCAAATTAAAGACCTTTGAAATTGAACAATTATTGTGTTAGATAATGTTTGTTTTGCAATGGAACCCCTTAAATTTGTAAAATAAAAAACTTATTACCATTGAAAAGTTCTTGTGCATTAGGAAATCACTAAGCACATTTTTAAAAATATTATTAAAAAGAAAAAAATATTTAAAGAATATTTGAATTTTCCAATATGTTTGAATTTCAAAAATCCTTTGTCACATGCAAGTGAATCATAATGTACTTGATGTATTTTTTGAAAAATTATCACTTATAATATAAGAAAATAGAATAATGCAAGTATTTTGATAATGTTTAACCATTTTTCAAAAGACCCACAAGCCCCACACATTTAAAAAATGAATATTTATTTATTGTTGACAATCTAGAGCAACTAGTGAGATATTGGGGGCAATAGGTACTCAACATAGGAAAGGCCAAGGCCAAATGATCCCACAATCCTTGGATAAGTAGCGCCTCTACTCATTATAATTGTGGACATGCCTTGTAAAAATTAGGGCTATTTGAGCGTTTTAAGCTCATGGATATATATTTGAGCGTCCCAAAATTTCAACAATCGGGTTTTTGAAAGGTTACTTAACTTTCAAAAACCCTAAACTTCACCTTGGTAACTTCATTTCCATTCTATTATAACTTAATTTGAAATTATACAAATTATTTGTGCCTTTCATGTAAAGTGATCAACTGGGATTTCCAATAATGTTCATGATTTGGAGAGACAATGTCATGTATGTAAACAATTACATACCTAGGCTGGTTCAGGCAGCAAGGTGCCTAATAATATAGAATTTTTGGTTAGTTATGTTTGGCAATAAAATTAAAAAATAATTTCCAATTTTTCATTATGCTACTTAATGAAGCTACTGTGCTTAACAGCTTCATTCAGGCTTTTGGCATGGTAGGCATGTATTTTTCACAATTTTTTTCCATTGAAAAAATAAATAAATTAGTACCTAACCAGCCTAGGTAGTAGGGTAATTAGCATTATCTATAATAACAATTGTTAGTATTTAGTTACAACCTATTGTGAATAGAGTGTGTGTGTTTTTGGGGGTGGGGGCAAAATTTACCCATCTTGGTGACCAAAAAAATGTACATGTGAAAGAACAAAGGATTGTTTTTGGAAAAAAAATGGGCCCAATTTGTCACATTATGCTACGAGGGGGGGAAAATCTGAAGTTGCCATATTTAAAAAAATAGGTTCTAACATGTGACAATTTTTTTTTTAAAAAGAAAGGAATCCTACATTTTTCTAGTTTGCTCTTGAATTTGTTGCCAAATTTGGCTAAGTCTTCTTGTGAATGATCCCAAACCCACCTACCTCACAAATTTGAGGAAAAAACAAACACTGGTTGTGACTACTTGAGAATGCCAAATCACTAATAAAACTCTTTTTCTTTTGCATTAATCAAAATAGGTTGGAAAACAATTTTGTGACATAGCCAAAGTGACAGTCACTCATAGGAAGATTTAGCCAAAATTGGCTATAGACGAGATATGAAAGTAATAAAAGTTTAAACATGTTCCATTTAACATCCAATGGTAGTAATGAATTACACTGAATGAAGCACAATGAAGTCCCATGAGTGGCATGTAAAATTATTTAGAGGAAAAACTACCCTATTTCTGTTTTGGTGTATGAGTCCCACAAACATAGTACCAGAATTTTCTTATAATTGGTGTGTATGCAGTGTTCCGCCCCCCCCCCTCTCCAATTTGTGAGGTTGCTCAAGTGGTGATCATCCATAAGAAAATTAAACAAAATTTGGCAAAACTCAAAATAAAAAAGTAGAAAATTTTTAAGCACCCTATCATGTTGTGCTTGCAGTTGTGATGATTTTAAAGTATTTAAAAAAATAAAAATCATCTTTTGGCAAATTTTGGTCCATCATCTCAGTTTGCTCAATTCACATGTGCATGAATTGAGCAAAATCCAACTCAATTTAGTTAGTTCAATTCAACTCTTGTGCATTTTTTGGGGGGTCTTTTGAACAAGTATCAAATAGTCACTATTTCAAATGAATGTTTAGACTCTAGAGGGATAGAAAGGTGAATAAGGAAAATAGTTGAAACAATTGCATCATTGTGTTGATGTTCATTCAAAACACAAGGGGTTGAAGAAAGTGGCTCATGGAAGGATTGCTTTCATCATGTGTCGTTGAATTTTCTATGGTAAAGATCATGACTAGTTGCCTTGGCCCAAAGTGAGCCCTTGGATATATGAATATCCAAACATTACAAAATGCTGGGGCCATTTATCACTTTACACTTTCAAGTGATGAAATGTCCCATAACACCATAACTAAGTATGAGTTATTTTTTGGTGGTGGATCTTGCTATTTTGCAAAACAAATTAGGCTGAGGGGGAAAAAAAAAGACATGTTTTTTCATTGTAAAATGTGTTCATGCAGCATTAATTCACCACTTGTGTGAATTATATTAAATTAAGGGGGAAAAAAAAACACCCATTGATAGGGATATAGTGATCTTTTGCTTTGAGGTGAGAAAGAGGGAAGCCTGAAGGCAAAGTTTTTTTTTCTTTTGTCAATTTTGTGAGGTAGGTGGGTTGGCGACCATCCACAAGAGGTCTTACACAAATTTGGCTATAGGTAAGAGAGGTAATTAGCAAATGTTAAGAAACTTGCTATGTCCCTAGTAACAATCTATTATGAATTAACATGTAATATGGTGGATTTGAAAACTTTTCCCTTGAAATTTGGCAACTTTTTGGAATAAAAAATGAGTTTGATGAGACATTCTTTTCTTTATTGTGTAGGTGACCAAAAAAAGAGATGTTCAACATGACACTAATGCAAGCATCTTAATATGGCATTGAGAACGACCACGGTAAGGACTCATTAAAAAAAACTCAAGCCAAAATGTGGGTTTTCAAATAAGAATCAAACTTGACAATTTTGGGAATGTGGACGTGAGGATTCTTTAGGGGCAAAAACATCAAGTGGAATCCTAATTGTTACTTAGAACTCTTAGGTTAGCATAGAAATGAATTTCTAGGTCAGCCTCCTACTTCCCTTCAAATGTTACTTAGAAAGACTTAGGTCAGCATACAAATTAATTCCTAGGTCAGCCTCCTACTTCCCACCACTCTCATTGGTGTAGTCTTGAGTGTAGCTAGAGGCTCAATGCATGCAATTATTTGAGCAAAATGCCACTCAAATTCATATGGAAATTCTCAATTAGCAGACCATTTTAAAGACCTTCGAAAGTCCCTCCCCCCCCCCCCCC